>ENA-ORUA01003196-ORUA01003196.1-human-gut-metagenome-genome-assembly--contig:-NODE-3196-length-11661-cov-2.595899_pt1 | contig 11661 bp, 13 predicted proteins | sample MGYA00242076_ERZ509201 | MGnify/ENA primary metagenome ERZ509201 (study PRJEB26280, sample SAMEA2338863) | human gut metagenome | biome: human gut; feature: human-associated habitat; material: faeces...
ATGATACTCGATAAATGGTTCCATGAATTTGTCAAATCTTGCCCTCTCCCATGCCTGGCTCACCGTCTGAATCGCCTCTTCTTGTTCTTTCAGATTGATCTGACACATTGCCTGCACACAGCCCAGATAAATCATGGAGATTGGGTATACTCCGTCTGCCATCAAAAATGCACCCTGCACAACACCTTTTACCTTAGCATAATCCTGTCTCAGATAAATCTCATGCGCCAGAAGGCTCACCGCAAATAACCGCTGTCCGATTGGCAGATACGGAATGTACTGCTGAAGCGGCGGTGTTCCTTCCTCCGGCGGTATATGAAGAAATATGCTGATTACATAAAATGCGAACAGGCAGGCCGCTTTTACATTCACAGGTGCATCCTCCTGCATTGCCTGGGTCAAACACTGATGTACATCTTCCCTTGTACGCTGTGCTGCCTGAGGATCTCCAAGTGTAAGATTCGCAAATGTGTAAAGCATATCTGCCGATAGCCGGAGCATCACATCATCGTGATCCAGATAATCTTTTACCGTCTCCACACATTTTTCCGCCTGCGCCGAAAAGAAATAATATTCTCCCTGTGCGATCTGCGCCAGTTCCTTATCTTCTATTTTCTCAATTGCTTCTGCTGCTCTTCCCGATTGAAAGGCACTTCCAGCTGATATAACCTTTATCAACGAAACTTTTCTACATAATAATTCTGTATATCTGTTAAAATATACGCCTCATAATATTCTACCGGAATCTCCTGATTGTCTTCCAGACAATAGGAAATCGCTTTAATTCTCAATAAAGGCTGACTTTCGTCCCGTTCCAGTAACCGGCTCACCGACACATCTGCTGTTGTAGCTTCCAGTGTCTGTCTCACCCTGTACATATATGTCCCATAGAATGAACCAAGCACTTCATATAAAGACCGGTTATTGAAGTCAAAAAAATCTAACTTTTCAAATCTTTTTGCCGGTAATACTGCTGTATTTAAACTATACGGAATACCATCTGCATAATAAAGGCTGCGGATTTCAAAAATCTCTTCTCCTTCTTCTATCTGAAGTTTATCTGCCAGATACGCATCTGCTTCTTTTTTTTCTAAAGACAACTGCTTCTTGCCCGGCAACTTTCCTTCGTTCCTTACAGCCTCTGTAAAACTATAGATTCTTGATCTTTTCTGATCTGCCAGTTCTCTCACAAAGCAGCCCTTTCCCTTGATCCGGTACAAGATCCCTTCTGCACACAATTCATCAATTGCTTTTCTCACCGTCACACGACTTACTTTATAACACTGGCACATTTCATTCTCGGATTTGATTACCTGATTGGGTTTTAAAATATTATCTTTGATCTGTTCTTTTATCTCTTGCTTGATTATTTCGTATTTGGTCATCTTACTTTCCACCTGTTCGCCATAAAGAATAACTTTGGCTTATCGTTAACGCAAAAAGCCACAGATCTCATACTCACATGAAATCCATGGCCTTCTTGATCTTTTATTATTTTAACATAAAATCCTCTATTTTTGTCCGTTATTATGCAGTTTCTTTTGCAATTTTTCTCCAGTTCAGGAAACCGTATGTGGAGTTGATGAAGTTGATTGTCTTCATAATGATAATCAGCAGTGCAGAGGAATCTCCCTGCATAAATACCATGATCCACATCACAATGGAAAGTGCATTTACAATTGCCCACATTGCCCACTGCTCTGAGAAACGAAGCAGATACAGGAAACTTGCCACAACCGATACGACTGTTGTCAGAGAATCCATAAATGGAAGATTTCCACCCATCCATTTCAGAATCTGCATGTATCCAAGTACTCCGATAATTGTCACTGCTACTGTTGTGAGCATAATCTTTGGTGTCATCGTGCGGAATTTTACTTCTCCACCCTTTGTCATGTTCTTTTTCCATGTGAAGATTGCAATCGCACTGACCGGAATTGAGTAGATTAAGTTGTACATGACCTCACCGTAAAGCGGAATACCCATACAGTTAATCGCATATAATGCACTGTTGATAATTGCAAAATACAGACCGGCAACTTTACCTTTTGCTCCAAGTACCAGGTTCAGACTACTTGTCAGCGTCATGACCAGCATAAACAGACTTTCTTTCTGAATTGCCCAGGCTACTGTCTGTACAATCAGTACAAATGCAAGCCATGCTTTTTCTTTCCAGCTCCAATCTGTAAAAAATTCTTTTATTTTATTCATTTTCCCATTCCTCCGAAATCTTCTGAAATTCCTCCAGGTCCATAACCGGTCCGGACGTTCCTACAATTGCCGCTGCCGTACGATTTGCAAGTAATACGGCATCTTCTACTTTCATTCCCTTTGACATTCCTGCAATAATCGCCCCGATATGACTGTCTCCGGCTCCTACAGTGTCCACAACATTGGTCTTAACAGATGCGACCCTTCTCATTTCTTTTCCATCATAGAACAAGGTTCCTTCTGCCCCAAGCGTAACAAATACGAGATTGCCACTCTTCTCATAAAGGGCTCTCACTGCTTCTTCTACATTTTCCTGCTGTGTATAACCCTTTGCTTCTGCTTCATTAATATGTAAGATTGGCTTTAATGCAAAAAGGTTTTCCATTGTTTCAGATTCGATTGCCGTAATCATCGGTCCCGGTGCGAAAAAGATATGCTTTTCTTCCACATTTTCCACTGTTTTCAACCATTGTGAAATGATTTCACCACTTTTTCCACAAACCTGATAGCCTGCGATGTAGATATTCTCATAGTTGTCCATGTCGATTTGCTCAAACCATTCCTTTTTGAAGTGGCATTCCGCTCCCTGCACTGTGATAAATGTTCTTTCTCCATCAGCCTCTACAAGACTCAGGCAATAACCGTTATCCTCTCCCAGTTCTTCAATCATCGGCTCATATCCTTTTTCCTTCATGCCTCTACGGATAATATCTGCAAATGAACCGCTTCCCACCGGCACACACAAATCATGTTCACATTTCAGATTTCTCAATGTGTTGGCAACATTGTACGCACAGCCGCCAACTACCGTTTTCGTCTCCTTGCAGGGAATATCCTCCCCACTCTTTGGGAGACGTTCAACCTTCATCATCAGATCAACAATCGCAGCTCCGACTACTAGCGTCCGCATCCCAACAGCTCCCTTCCTTTTTCAAGAATATTGATATACTCCTCAAAATCTGTCTCCGGGTTTTGAACTCTTAAAAGTTCTGTGTACTCTGGATTAATCTTTGAATAACCAACAAATGCCCCACATATAGCTGTTGCCATCGCTCCGATTGTATCTGTGTCACCGCCAAGATTTGCACACATCAGACAACATTTATTTGGATCCTGTGTGTAATATGCAATGGAAACCGCTGCCGGAACAGATTCAATAATTCCAACTCCTGCCCCAATTACATCATAGATTTTCTTAGAAAATGCATCTTCATCGTCTGCATATTCTTTTGCAATCTGAACACCAATCTTTACTCTCTCTGCAAGTCTCGGGCTGAATGTCTCACAACCTTTTTCGTATCCGGCTTCTTCTACAGAAAGAATATCACTTAACACCTGCTCGAAATCATCATTGACGATTGCAGATGCAACACCTTCTGCAATCATAGCTGCTCCGGCGATTGTAACATCACTTGTATGTGTTGCCTTGGAAACTCCGTACACATAATCTATCAGTTCTTTTCTCTGATCTGGTGTAAAGAGGCAGCCGATTGGTGCAATTCTCATAGAACTTCCATTGGATAAAGCTTTGTTCGTTATCGCACTTGCATCTACTCCATCTCGGAAATTCGCCAGTGCAACCTTAGAGGTCGGTCCTAAAATATTATTTTCAAATGCATTCTCTTTTTCAGCCCATTCCAGCATACGCTTTGCAATGTCTGATGCGTCCGGTCTATAATCTGTCGCCTTCAATGAATCCAAAAGAACCATTGCCTGCCCCGTATCATCTGTAAACTGAGCTTTGTTGTAGTTAAATGCAACATCATTCTCTTTTGGTCCATCAATAAATTCTGTGATTTTTCCACCAAAGAATTTTCTTGCCCTTTCTCTGCCCCACAATTCTGCCGGCATTCCCATCGCATCACCAAGTGCCATTCCATATAATGCTCCGGCAATTTTATCTCTTAATTCCATGTTTCTTTGCTCCTTTCAGATACATCTTGATAGTACAACTTGTATTATTTCTTGTTGCATTTATTTTATACATATCGGTTATTTATGTCAATATACTTTCATATTTTTACAACTTTTCAGCATTTTTGTCAATTTTCATCGTTTTTTGAATAAATACAAGTCTGATTTTTTGTCTAAAATAACAACACCGTATCCGGTACTGTGTTTCTATTTCGTAATCTTCAAAAAACGCCAGAACCGACATTTGCCGGAACTGGCGTTTCTTAATCCGAGAGCTTATTATACTCCCATTTTATTCTTTTATCATTTTATGAATTATTTTCCTAGGCTGTCACTTTTTTATCTTCCGACTTCTCAAGGAGTTTCTTAATTCCCTGAATTGCTACAAGCACTCCAAGGATTAACAGAAGTACTGCAAAGATAAGCTGCAATGTATTTCCAAAATCCAATCCTGTTGTCATGAATGCCTTTGTAAGTTTTACAATTGTCATTCCAAGTGCCGTAAATGTAACGGCCATCATAAATACCATTGGTCCCCAGAGCATGAATCCCTGACGTTTTGTCTTCTTTAAGAATACTGCGCAGGCTACAAGTGCCAGTACAGATAACAGCTGGTTTGCAGAACCGAACAGTGGCCAGATCTCTGCATATCCGACTTTTGTCAGGAAATAAGCAAGTACCAGTGTAATGATTGTTGCAAAATACTTGTTCGTTACTACCTTTAAGAAAGGACTCATATTCTCATCTTCCACATCTGAATCAATCCAGAACTCCTGGAATGACAGACGTCCGACTCTGGCTACTGAATCCAGAGATGTCAGTGCAAATACAAGTGAATGTGGCAGACCGATGGCTGACAGGAAGTTCGCAATTGCTCCTGCAAAAATCTGTGGCTGAGTGGTCAGTCCCTGTGCTGCTGCCTCACCTTTTCCAAATGATGCAACGGCAATCAATGCCAGAATTGCAAGCATACTTTCCATTAACATGGCACCGAATGAAACCGGAAGCATGTTTTTTTCATTTTTAATCTGCTTGGAAGCAGTACCTGATGATACCAGTGAATGGAATCCTGAAACTGCACCACAAGCGATTGTTACAAACAAGATCGGGAACATATACTGCGGATTTCCATTTGCATCCGGTATCGAGAATGCTGTAAATGCTTCAAGATTACATGCCGGATTTGCAACAAATACACCAATAACAGCACCAAGGATCATAAAAATCAACAGATAACTGTTCAGATAATCACGAGGCTGAAGTAATGCCCATACAGGTGTTACACTGGCAATTAAAATATAAGCAAAAATAATAAGATGCCATGTACCAAGGCTTACATAGATTGGGAAGTTAAGTCCAAGTGCAATTGCAACTACCAGTAAAATAACTGCTACTGCTGTATTTACCCACTTATTAAATTTTGAATATTTCAAGAAAAATCCAAGTGCCACTGCTTCTATGATGAATAACATAGAGGTTGTTGCAACAGCTCCATTTGCCACTACTTTTGTAACTGCTCCTGATTCACTTGTTGCGAATCCATTAAATGTTCCGGCTACGACATCAGCAAATGCTGCGACAACCAAAATGCAGAACAACCAGCAGAATAACAGGAATAATTTCTTACCTCATTTTCCAATGTGCTCTTCAATGATGTAACCAATTGTACGGCCTTTGTTCTTTACAGATGCATACATAGATGCGAAATCCTGAACTGCTCCGAAGAATACGCCACCAATTAAGATCCATAAGAGAACCGGAAGCCATCCGAAGATTGCTGCCTGAATTGGTCCGTTGATCGGACCTGCTCCTGCGATTGATGCAAACTGATGACCAAATACTACGTTAGTATCAGCCGGTACATAATCCACTCCGTCTTCTAATTCATACGCCGGAGTTTTCGCATTCGGGTCAATGCCCCATTTGTTTTGGAGATAACGGCCATACAGAAGATAGGCTCCTCCGAGCACTACGATGGCAATTATCATCATAAGTATTCCACTCATAATAATCCCTCTTTCTTTATATTTTGATTATATATTAATCTCAGGAACACCAATCAGCATTTCTGAAATTATTATTGATCTTGCGTATATGTTTCCATACAATAAAAAAACGCCTTCGCTATCCTTTCGGATAACAAAGGCGGATTTATCTTCCGTGGTACCACTTTGTATTACTGCATTTATCACTAACTACAGTCTCTCATCACTGTCATTCTCAAACAGTTTCTTCTGTAACGTGAAGATTACGTCCCTGCTTACTTTAGCTCTGATGTTAAATATGTTAAGTATTTCAGAGGGATGCTCCCGGGTGATATCACAAAATCCGTTCTGTCGCTTCGCACCACCCAACGACTCTCTGAAATCGCGTTCTCTTTTGTGACGTATCCCTTTCACTGCATTTCTTTTTATTAACTATATTAGTTTTACACTTTTTCGCGTTAAAACGCAAGAGACTAATTTAACATAATTAACAAGAATACATCGGTTTGTTTGTGCAGTTTTTACAATTCCCATTTGTTTGATAGGAAACTCTGTTATATTTTATTAAATATCTCTACTGCCTTTTGTGCAAAGCGCTTCCCATAAATATTAAAATACTCTTTATAATTTCCCATTCCATTGAACTTTTCCATATTATTATTTACTCCGACCGGTCCAAGATGAATCACTGGCTTTCCACAAGCCATACCGCCTGAATAGCACAGCATTCCTTTTACCATCTCAATTGTCAAAATAGACTGAATGACCTGAGTTCCGCCACCATGTGTGTACTGCTCTGTTGCAAATGCGCCACCCATTTTCCCCGGAAACTCTAACTCTCCTGCTTTTTCAAACAGCCAATTATGAATCTGCGGTGTCATCTGTGCCATATATGACGGAGAGCCGACTACGATTCCTTTTGCTTCCTTTACAAAATCTTCATCCACTTTTTCAATAGAAAATGCTCTGGCTTCTACTCCTGAGACTTCATTCATTCCATCGGCAATCCATTCTGCTGCCTGTTTTGTATTTTCAGTTTCTGAGTGGTAAATAACTACAAGCTTCATAATAATTTCCTCCATCATTTGTGTATCGGTTTATATAGGTTTCATCCCTTGTTCAAACGCCCCCTCAGAGGTCATGTTGCAAGCGAGATGTATGTTTAGAAGATTAAACGTATTTCTTTATTTCTTCGATTACAATTTTCAAAGCTTTGATCCGGGCATATTTCTTATCTACGGATTCCAGAATATGCCACGGTGCGTATTCTGTGTTCGTCTTTTGAAGCATTTCATTCACCGCAACTTCATATTCATCCCATTTTTCCCGATTTCTCCAGTCTTCATCGGTAATCTTCCACTGTTTCTCCGGATTATTTTGTCGCTCTTGAAATCTCGCCAGCTGGGTATCTTTATCAATCTGTACCCAGAACTTAATAATCACAGCGCCCCAGTCTTTTAATTCTTTTTCGAATTCATTGATTTCATTATAGGCACGCTGCCAGTCATTTTCACTGCAGAATCCTTCCAGGCGCTCTACCATCACTCTACCGTACCAGGTTCTGTCAAATATCGCAATATGCCCGCTTTTTGGCAGTCTCGTCCAAAAACGCCACAGATAATGTCTTGCTTTTTCATGCGGTTCCGGGCTGGCAATCGGTTGTACCTCATAACCTCTTGGATCAAGCGCCTCGGTAATTCGTTTGATATTGCCGCCTTTTCCTGCTGCATCCCAGCCTTCATATGTGATAATGACCGGAATCCTTTTCCGATAAAGTTTATTATGCAGTTTTCCTAATTCTATCTGAAGCTGTTTTAATTCTTTCTTGTATTCTTCGTCATTCAGTATTTTGTCCTGCAAATCAATATCTGCAAGACGTGGAATTGGTTCCAGCGGAAATACATTCTGCAAGATTGGCACCGAATGCGCCTGATTCTGCAATGCCACTTCAATGTTGCTCACCAGCGTCTCCATCACCTGCAGCTCTGCCCACTTCTGGTCACCTGCATCAATGATATACCATGGTGCGGAAGATGCATTTGTATCTGACATGTACTTTGAAAATGCCTTTTTGCATTTTTTATAATGTGTATTTTCCCACTGATCGAACAGGGAAACGCGCCATTTTGTATCCTTGCTTTCCAGAAGATCCTGCTCCCGTTCTTTTTGTTCTTTCTTCTCTATCTGCATAAAAAACTTCAAGACAAGATAACCGTTATCTGTCAGTTGTCTTTCAAAATTGCGGACACTTTCTATACGAGAAGCATATTCTTTTTCATCTGTTTTTCCCTCTAAATGCTCTCTGCAGATCTGCTCCAACCAGCCAGAATCCAGGAATGTGAATTTCCCTGCTTCTGGAATCTCCTTAAAAAATCGATATAAAAATGGATATCTTAGTTCCTCATCTGTCGGCTCGGACATTGTCACGACCTTGAAAAAGCGCGGATCAATATTCTGGATGATGCTCCCGATGCCGGAACCCTTGCCGGAGGTTCCCCAGCCTTCCACCAATACCAGGACCGGAACCTTTTTCTCCTTCATCTGCAGCTGCTGCACCGCCAGTTTTCAAAAAGCACAATTACCGGAATTTTATGTTCCTTGATCTTCATCTGTAAATCATACAACTGCTTTCTGGCTGTAGATAAACGTAACTTCATCTCATCCTTTTCCGGCATACGTGCCGGATTCCAATTCGTCAACATATCCGAGTCCTCCTTACCGCTAGATTTCATCCATTACTACGTCATTGATTACATCGTACGCATCTTCAAGTGCATCCAATGCTTCCGTCAAAGTATCCGCTTTCTCCTCAGCTCCCTCCTCCTCATACTGATCCAGCACTTCCACAAGCGCATCTTTTACCTCCTGCAGCGCCTCCATGATTTCCTGCAGATTGCCTTCTCTATTTGCCATTGGTAAAATATTTATAATTTTTCCCATGTTATAATCTCCTTTTCCAGACCTTATAATAACTTTTCCGTCCATTCTTTCTCTTTAAATCCCGTCAACACAAGATTTTCTTTCACGATCAATGGTCGTTTCACAAGCATTCCGTTTGTCGCCAGAAGCCTCAACTGATCTTCCTCGCTCATGTCAGGAAGCTTGTCTTTTAATTTTTGCTCTTTATAAAGCATACCACTTGTATTAAAAAACTTCTTTAGCGGTAAATCCCCATTCTCATACCACTGCTTCAGCTCCACGTAAGTTGGATTCTCCTCCACAATGTGACGCTCCTCATAAGAAATGTGATTGGCATCCAGCCATTTCTTTGCCTTCTGGCAAGTAGAACATTTTGGATAATATAAAAATAACATCTTTTCAATCCCTCCGTAATAGTTTTTACTTATTTTTGCTTCTTTCCCAGCTGCCAAAATGCCACCGCACTTGCCGCTGCTACATTTAATGAATCAACGTCATGTGACATCGGAATCTTGACTGTGTAATCACACATCTCAATTGTCCTATCCATCAAACCTTCGCCCTCGGTTCCAAGAATAATTGCCAGCTTCTCTTCCTGCATAAGTTCCGGATTGTCGATTCCGACCGAATCATCTGTCAGCGCAAGCGCTGCCGTCTTATAACCCATTTCCCGAAGTTCTGTAATCGCCTGCCTGGGCCAAAATATCTCCCGCTGGCAACGCATTTCATTATTGTCCTGAATAAATGTCCACGGAATCTGAAAAACCGTTCCCATACTGACTCTTGCGGCTCTCCTGTAAAGTGGATCACTGCATCCAGGAGTCAGAAAAACAGCATCCATGTTCAAAGCTGCTGCCGACCGGAAAATTGCACCGACATTCGTCGGATTCATTACATTTTCCAAAATGACTATTCTGTCTTTTCCTGCACACATATCCTGATAATTCAAGAGGGGCTTACGCTTCATAGCACACAGCATCCCCCTGGTCAGCTTGAATCCTGTCAATTTTGTTAATACTTCAAACTCCGCTGTAAATATCGGAACATCTGTATCTTCAAATCTAGTCAGAATCTGTCTAGTCTCTTCATTTTCTTCCATCTGATGCTTTTCGACCAGAACGGATACCGGAATATAGTCCACATCTAACGCTCTGCCAATTACCTTCGGACTCTCCGCGATAAATAATCCAACCTCCGGATTGTCCTTATTTATAAGCTGCGCCTCGGTACGTCTCGCATAAATATCAAGCTCCGGTGCGGAAAAATCATTGATTTCTAATATGTTTAGCATTTTGTCTGCAATTCCTTCTCCATACTATTTTCTTCTATATGCTACTGAATTTTTCGAAAAGTGACAGATATTCTTCTTCGACTTCTTCAAATGGACGAACCGTATAATCTAAGTCAATATGTAACTCTGGAATTTCTCCGTATTGTATTTCTCCAAGTAAATGTTCCAAGTCATACCATAGCATTGCATGATCTATTTTTTTGAGTTCTTTCTGTTCTTCCTCCGTCAAATCTGAGCCAAGAAATTTTTCATAAATTATGCCAAGCAAATGTTCTTCCTGCTCCTGATATTCCGGTAGTTCATTCTTAAATGGTGTTGGAACATCGGACATATAGCATTCACTTGCATCATGAAGCAAGCATGCAAGTACCATTCGATTTGACAGACCACGGGCTGCTGCCTCCCTGGCACAGCAAATACAATGCTGTCCCACCGACCAAAATGTTTTTACATGTCCATTTCCACGGCAAATCATGGAAAGTGCATGCGCAATATCTTCAATCCGAATTAACTCCGGATTTGGATTTGTTGGTTCAAAATGTTGCCCTGTGTATGTAGTAATAAATTCACCCATCATTTTCTCCTGTTACTTCATAGCCTCATACTAAAATTATTTTCTATGTACATATGCCTTGAAATCAATCACCTTTGCTGATTTCCTTTTTGGGACAATTCCTAAACGTTCCATGTCTAATTTAGTATCTTTTTTCCATCAGCCACTTGATTCCTTTTGCCAGACGCTTCCCAGAATCCGCAAAATGTCCTCCGGGATTCCATTCCAATACTACCTGCTCGGCAAATGAATCTTCCAGCAACAATTTTTCTTGTTCCCTGGTGCGGTCTCCCACAGTTGCCATTACCGCATTCTTCGTCTTTTCTTCCTTTCCTCCAAGGCTCAAGTATACGCTGCATTTGCGCTTCAATATATGTTCTCTCATGTAAATATCCCAATTCTTGAACCACAGAGAACCAGAACAACACGCAATTCCAGAAAATGTATCGCATTCATATGCCGCCCACAACGCAAATAATCCTGCTAAGGAATAGCCTGCCAGCCAGTGTTCCTGTTCTTTCACATGATATGTCCGGTCAATATATGGGACTCCTTCTTCAAGTAACCACTTCAACGTCCTTGCGCCTTGTCCATCAAATGCTTCCGTTCCAAATGCCGCCGGTGCTTCCCAGGGTGAAAAATCCCGGTTCCAGTCTTCCACCTGAAATGCTACTAAAAGAAATTTCTGTTCTGGCACAAGTTCCAGCAAAGCTTCCCAGAAATGTTCTACTTCTCCTCCCTGATGTGGATACATGCCCCAGAAAATAACCGGACCTCCTGATCCATTC
>ENA-ORUA01003217-ORUA01003217.1-human-gut-metagenome-genome-assembly--contig:-NODE-3217-length-11611-cov-3.256317_pt1 | contig 11611 bp, 12 predicted proteins | sample MGYA00242076_ERZ509201 | MGnify/ENA primary metagenome ERZ509201 (study PRJEB26280, sample SAMEA2338863) | human gut metagenome | biome: human gut; feature: human-associated habitat; material: faeces...
CCGCCATCCGCAAGGAGGAAGGCTGCGCCGACGTCACGATCATTCGCGGCTCCGTGGGTCCCACCATTGGCTCGCACGTGGGCCCCGGCATGGTGGCCTGCGCGTTTTGGGGCAAGAATCGCGCCGAGAAAGCCTCGCTTTCCGACCGCATCGCGCGTCGCGTGCGCGGCGAGTAGGCGGGCGCTGCGGTTGCAAGCGCCCTCAAGTCACGGCCCAAACGCTGGCACTGAGTATTCAACCTGGTAACAACACCCAACCCAAAAGGAAAGGTTTCATGGCAAACAAGCTCTCCGTCGCATTCATTGGCACCGGAATCATGGGTGCCCCCATCGCCGGCCACATTCTGGACGCCGGCTATCCCGTCACGGTCAACAACCGCACCAAGTCCAAGGCGGCGGCGCTTATCGAGCGCGGCGCCGTCTGGGCAGATACGCCGGCCGATGCCGCGGCGAACGCCGATGTCGTCTTTACCATGGTGGGCTATCCCTCCGAGGTCGAGGAACTCTACCTGGCGGGCGACGGCCTGCTCTCGTGCACTAAGCCCGGCGCGGTTTTGATCGACCTCACCACGAGCTCGCCCGAGCTTGCCCGTAACATTGCCGAGGCCGCCCAGGTTTCTGGTCGCATGGCGTTTGACTGCCCCGTCACCGGCGGCGAGTCGGGCGCTATCGCCGGTACGCTCACGGCTATCGTGGGCGCTACCGAGAACGACATCGCGCCGGTCCGCGACATCCTTGCCACCTTTGCGGCCAACATCTGCTGCTTCGACGGCGCCGGCAAGGGCCAGGCTGCCAAGCTCGCCAACCAGGTGTCGCTGGGCGCCTGCATGGTCGGCATGGCAGACGCCATGGCATTTGCCGAGTTGAGCGGCCTTGACCTGGAGAAGACCCGCCAGATGATCCTGGGCGGCACCGGCAAGTCCGGCGCCATGGAGAGCCTGGCTCCCAAGGCGCTCGACGGCGACTACAAGCCCGGCTTTATGGTCGAGCACTTTATCAAGGACCTGCGCTTGGCGCTCGCCTATGCCGACGACCGCGAGCTTGCGCTGCCCGGTGCCGACGTGGCCTTTACGCTCTACGACATGCTCGACGCCATCGGTGGTGCCAAGCTGGGTACCCAGGCCGGCACGGTCCTCTATAAGGAGGAGGCCGACGCCATCGCCGCCGGTCTGGACTGGTCGCAGTATCGTCCCGAGGAGCATGGCGCTCACGAGGACGGCTGCGGTTGCGGCGAGCATGGCGACGATCACGGGTGCGGTTGTGGCCACCACCACGACGAGGGCCACGAGTACTGCGGCGGCCACGGCCATGATGACGGCCACGAGTGCTGCTGCGGCCACCATCACGGGGAGTAGCGCCCATGAGCTGGACGTTCGTGGTGCTTGCGCTGGTGCTCTTTCTCTTTGCGATCTACATTGGCTTTTTGTGCGGCCAGTGGGCGTGCGAAAAGCGTGTCATCACCAAGCGCGACTACTGGATTGCCAACTTTGCGGGAGCGGCGGCAGTCGTCCTGCTGACCTGGGTGTTCTCACTGTTCCCGCTGGTGCAGTTTGCGCCGATCGGCTGGCTCGGCGGCTTTATCGCCGGCCTTAAGATGAGCTTTGGCGAGTCCGTCGGTCCGTGGCGCAAGCACGACGAGGTCTTTAACGTCAACAAGGCTCACCGTGCCGCCGCCGACGCGGGCGACGCCGAGGAACGCCGCCGTGCGCGTCGCAATGGCGCGGCCGATCGACAGCTCATCTCGGTCACCGATGACAGCAAGGGTGCTGGCAAGCACGCTAAGAAATAGTAAGAAGAGGTAACTATGGCAGAAAACAAAGACGAACAGCTCACCGACGAGGAGCTGGCACAGCTTCAGCTGGCAGAGGAGAACGAGAACGCCGTCGACCGTCTGGTCAAGGAACTCGGCTGCCCCACGCGCCGCATCCGCCCGTTTGCCGCCCGCGTGCTGCACCTGCTTGCCGAGCGCGATCCGCAGCGCGTCGTGCCCTGCGTGCCCGCGCTGATCGAGGCGCTCGACCGCCCCGAGGCTCAGACCCGCTGGGAGGCTCTCGATGCCCTGGCGGCGCTCGCCACCACCTGCCCCGAGCAGCTGGGCGATGCCTTTGAGGGCGCCGAGACCGCGCTGTTCGATGAGATTTCGTCCACGCTGCGCTATGCCGCCTTCCGCCTGCTGTGCGTGTGGGGTGCCACGAGCGTCGAGCGTTCGCGCGAGGCTTGGCCCATCCTGGACGAGGCCATCCAGTGCTACCACGGCGACCTTGAGTATCGTGATATGCTCGGTTGCCTGTACGAGTTTGGCCAGGGCGAGATCGATGCCGAGGTTGCCGAGAAGCTCGCGCTGCGCCTTAAGTTCGACGCCGAGAACGGCAAGGGCAGCTATCTCAAGGCCCGTTCGAGCGAGATTTGCGAAATGCTTGTTAAACGTTTTGGCCTGGATCTCTCCAAAAAGAAGAAGCGTGCTAGCGTTAAAAAATCTGAGGCCGCCGAAGACGAGGAGTAACAGATTATGGCGCACGATGTAGTCCTGATTCCCGGGGACGGTATCGGTCCCGAGATTACGCAGGCCATGCGCCGCGTGGTCGAGGCCACCGGTGTCCAGATCAACTGGAACGTCCAGGAGGCCGGTGCCGGCGTCATGGACGAGTTTGGCACGCCGCTGCCCCAACATGTGCTCGATGCGGTCGCCGAGACCAAGGTTGCCATCAAGGGCCCCATCACCACACCGGTCGGCACGGGCTTCCGCAGCGTCAACGTGGCCCTGCGCAAGCATTTCGACCTGTACGCCTGCGTGCGTCCTTGCCTGTCGCAGCCGGGCGACGGCTCGCGCTTCCGCGACGTCGACCTGGTTATCGTGCGCGAGAACACCGAGGACCTCTACGCCGGCATCGAGTTCGATGAGGGTGCTGCCGAGGTCGAGGAACTCTCGCAGCTCGTCGAGCGTTCGGGCCAAAAGACCTTCGCCGCCGATTCTGCGATCTCGATTAAGCCGATCTCTATCGCCAAGAGCCGCCGCATTGTGGAGTATGCCTTTGAGTATGCCCGCCGTTGCGGCCGCAAAAAGGTGACGGCCGTGCACAAGGCCAACATCATGAAGGCGACCGACGGCCTGTTCCTGCGCGTGGCGCGAGAGGTGGCCGCCAACTATCCCGATATCGAGTTCAACGACAAGATCGTCGACGCCACCTGCATGGGTCTGGTCCAGAACCCCAACGACTTCGATGTCCTGGTGCTGCCCAACCTGTACGGCGATATCGTCAGCGACCTGTGTGCTGGCCTGGTGGGTGGCCTAGGGATGGCCCCGGGTTCCAACATCGGTGCCGACTGCGCCATCTTTGAGGCAACGCACGGCTCCGCGCCCGATATCGCGGGCCAGGATATCGCCAACCCCACGGCCGAGATCCTGTCTGCGGCTATGATGCTCGATCATCTGAGCGAGAATGATGCGGCCAATCGTATCCGCGCCGCCGTGTCTGCCACGCTCGACGAGGGTAAGCTAGTTACCGGCGACGTACGTCGTGCCCAGACCGGTTCTTTTGAGGGCGCGGTGGGTACGCAGGCCTTTGCCGATGCCGTTATCGCACATCTGGCCTAAGACATGCAGTCTGCAAACGCCTAAATAGTACTTAAGTGTTTGCGTATAACCTAAGAATCAATACGCCCGGCGCTCTGTCGGGCGTATTCTATTGAGGACTATGTTTCCTAACAAGGAGTAACTGATATGGGTCTGATTCAAAAGAAGGACGAGAAGGACGAGATCGACGGCATCCAGATCATCGAGCGCGGCGAAGGCCCCGACGGTGATGAGGACGAGAAGATCGACCTGGTCGCCGGCACGTCTGCCGAACATATTGCCGCCGGCACGACCGCCGAGGAGGAGGACGCTCGCCTGGAGGCAAAGATCGCCGCGGACGCCGCCGACGAGAATCTGATGCCCGAGGAGCAGGACGAGGACGACGACTCCGACGTGGACAACCACGCTTGCAAGCACAAGAAGACGATGATTGCCGCCTTTGTGGTCGCCATCGTGATCGCTGCCGTAGTCGGCTTCTTTATCGGCAACGGTGGTTTTGGCGGCAAGGGTGTCGGCTCGTCGACCCTGACCGAGGACCAGCTCGATTCGACCGTGGCAAGCTATAGCTACAACGGCAAGAAGAGCGATATCACCGCGCGCGAGGCCATCGAGAGCCAGTACAGCCTCGATACCGTCAAGGATAGCGATGGCAACTACACCGCTCCCTCTGCCGACGTCATCCTGTCCTACGTACGCAACAAGATCCTGCTCGACGCCGCCGAGGACGAGGGCATTACCGTCTCCTCTAAGGAGATGAAGAAGTACGCCGAGGATTCTATCGGCACTTCGGACTACGACACCATGGCCACGCAGTATGGCGTGTCCAAGGACCAGGCCAAGCAGATTGTCCGCCAGTCCGCGACGCTGCAGAAGCTCTACAAGAAGAAGGTGGGCGATAGCTCCGCAAGCATGCCGACCGCCCCGACCGAGCCTGCTGACGGCAACGAGGAGACCGCGAGCAAGGACTACGCCGACTACATCATCAACCTTGCCGGCGACGAGTGGGATAGCTCAAAGGGCACTTGGAAGGATGCCGACAGCACCTACGCTAAGGCCTTCGCTGACGATGCCTTTACGACCGATAGCGCCACCTATAAGCAGGCCATGACCGCCTATTACACTGCCTACCAGCAGTACTCCTCGCAGGCTTCGAGCGCCAGCTCCAAGTGGACCGAGTACGCCAACGGCCTCTACGCCAAGGCCAACATCAGCATCTACGGCCTGTTTGCGTAAGGTTTGCCTGCACTACTGCGCGCTAACCGATCTACCTGATTGAGCCCGCTAGAACGGACAACGTTCTAGCGGGCTTTTTGTTGCCGAAATCAATAGGATAGGCCTCGCGCCCGCACAAGCGCTCCATCGCGCTTCCCTAATTCATCTGGGAAAACAACTGCAAACGATTGCAAGTAACCGGTGAACGGTCGAAAACTACCGTTCACCGATAATCTCAAAACTGGTTCTAACTGGTATTAAGTCAAAAAGACCAATTCACATATCTTCACAATGACCTGCAATTTTTCTTCACGCTATTTTTAGCCGCCCTGCGTTGTTTAGACACAGGAAAAGATCCGATCTTTTGCCAAAGCATTTCGAAACGGTTTCAAAACCGCAGGTAGAAGTGTTAACGACCGGTAAACGGTCGATTTATCACCGTGAGCGGTGCAAAAACGTTTTACCGTATGAATCAAGGAAAGCGACCTCTTCTGGGGTGATATAGTGACAACAACACGTCATGTGGTTACTACCAGTTTAGAAACCACTGGTCTTCAAAGAACGCTTTCCAAGAAGCTTTAAGGGCGAGCGCCCGCTGGCTTCCGAAAATCATCGGACTCAGATTGTACACACCTTCGGAAGGGAAATTTGAATGGTTGGCTTTATTCTTACCGGTCATGGACAGTTCGCACCCGGCCTTGCAAGCGCTATCGCGATGGTTGCCGGCGACCAGCCTGCTTTTACCGTCGTTCCTTTTGAGGGCGACCAGGCCGCATCCTACGGTGAGGATCTCCGCGCCGCTATTACCGCCATGCGCGAGGAGTGCGATGGCGTGCTCGTCTTTACCGACCTGCTTGGCGGCACCCCGTTCAACCAGTCGATGATGATTGCCCAGGATGTCGACAACGTCGAGGTTCTGACTGGCACCAACCTTCCCATGGTTATTGAGCTTCTGTTCCTCCGCGGCAATGCCACGCTCGCCGAGCTTGGCGAGCAGGCCGTGACCGTTGGCCAGACGGGCGTCACCGCCCAGACGGTCGCATCCGTTGCCGGCTCCGAGGAAGAGGATATCTTCGGCGACGAGGACGGCATCTAATGGCCGATTTCGGAGCCAACGTCCTGAGCTCCTCGGTCGCCCTTTTAGGCCTGCTTGTCATCATGGGCTTGATTTACACCATCTGGTCGCAAATCAACATGAAGAAGAAGCAGAAGTACTTCAAGGAGCTGCACACCGAGCTCAAGCCGGGTCAAGAGGTTCTTTTCGCCGGCGGTATCTACGGAACCGTCAAAGGCATCGAAGGCGAGAAGGTCCAGATCAAAGTCCGATCCGGAGCCGTCGTAGATGTTTCGCGTTACGCGATTCAGGAGATCAAGTAACTGTCGTCAGCAAATAACGAAAGGAAGCTGATCAACATGGCAGAACCCAACATTCTTCTTACCCGCATCGATAACCGACTGGTTCATGGTCAGGTTGCCACCCAGTGGAACTCCACCCTGGGCTCCAACCTCATTCTCGTCGCCAACGACGACGTGGCGTCCAACACCATGCGCCAGAACCTCATGAAGATGGCCGCTCCCGCCGGCGTCGCTACGCGTTTCTTCTCTCTGCAGAAGACCATCGACGTCATTGGCAAGGCGAGCCCGCGCCAGAAGATCTTCATCGTGGCCGAAACACCGGAAGACGTGCTTACGCTCGTCAAGGGCGGTGTGCCTATAAAGAAGGTAAACATCGGCAACATGCACATGTCGGAAGGAAAGCGCCAAGTCGCCACCTCCGTCGCAGTTAACGACGAGGATGTCGCTGCGTTTAAAGAGCTGCAGGAATTGGGGGTGGAGTTGGAGATCAGGCGCGTTCCGAGCACGCCTGTTGAGGACACGAGCAAGCTCTTCTCGTAATCCTCGTGATCCACGTTGTCAGGAGTGAAACCCTGACGTTCTGTACGTGAAATCCAAAGTGCGTACATACATTTTGAAAGGAGGAGCAAGATGGAATACTCGATCATCCAGATCGCTCTGGTCTTCGTCGTCACGTTCATCGCGGCAATCGACCAGTTTGACTTCCTCGAGTCTCTCTATCAGCCCATCGTCACCGGCGCCGTCATCGGTCTTATCCTTGGCGACCTCAACACCGGTCTTCTCGTGGGTGGTACCTATCAGCTCATGACGATCGGCAACATGCCGATCGGAGGCGCTCAGCCGCCTAACGCCGTCATCGGCGGCATCATGGCAGCCATTCTCGCTATCGCCACGGGCCTCGAGCCCAACGCGGCAGTCGGCCTCGCCATTCCGTTCGCTCTGCTTGGCCAGCTTGGCGTTACCCTGGTCTTCACGCTTATGTCCCCGCTTATGTCCACGGCCGATAACATGGCTCACAACGCGGACACCAAGGGCATCGAGCGCCTGAACTACTTCGCCATGGCTCTGCTCGGCCTGATCTTCGCTGTCGTCGTCACCCTGTTCTTCATCGCTGGCGCTACCATCGGTCAGACCATCGCTTCTGCCATCCCGACTTGGCTGCAGACCGGTCTCTCCGCTGCAGGCGGCATGATGCGCTTCGTCGGCTTCGCCGTCCTGCTCAAGGTTATGATGAACCGCGATATGTGGGGCTTCTTCCTCATGGGCTTTGGCCTCGCGCTCATCACCGTTGCCAACGATTCGCTGGCAACCCCTGCTCTGCTCATCCTCGCTCTCATCGGCTTCGGCATCGCTTTCTGGGACTTCCAGCAGCAGACCGAGCTGAAGGGTGCAGCTGTTTCTGACGGAGGTGACTTCGAAGATGGCATCTAATGAGTATGTGATCCCGGAGCACTACGAGGATCTCACTCCTGCTCCGCAGCTCGACCAGAAGACCCTCAACAAGATGGCTTGGCGCTCCTGCTTCCTGCAGGCATCGTTCAACTACGAGCGCATGCAGGCCGCTGGCTGGCTTTACTCCATCATCCCCGGTCTGGAGAAGATCCACACCAACAAGAACGACCTCGCGGCTTCCATGAGCCACAACCTGGAGTTCTTCAACACCCACCCGTTCCTCGTCACCTTTGTTATGGGCATCGTGCTTTCGCTCGAGCAGAACAAGGTTGACATCCCCACGATCCGCGCCGTCCGCGTCGCCGCAATGGGCCCGCTCGGTGGTATCGGTGACGCCCTGTTCTGGCTGACGCTCGTGCCTATCACGGCCGGCATCACCTCCAACATGGCCATCAACGGCAACGCCGCTGCACCGATCATCTTCCTGGTGATCTTCAACGTCGTCCAGTTCGCTCTGCGCTTCTGGCTCATGAACTGGTCCTACAAGCTTGGCACCAGCGCTATTGACGCTCTGACCGCCAACATGCAGGCCTTCACGCGTGCCGCTTCCATCATGGGCGTCTTCGTCGTCGGTTGCCTGGTCGTCACCATGGGTGGCACCCAGATCAACCTCGAGATCCCCAACGGCACCACCCGTGGCCTCTCCGCTACTACCGTGATCGTCTCCGAGAAGGAGGCCGAGAACTTCACCGGTATGGAGGGTATCGATACCGAGACCGCTGAGGCCGGTACCATCGCCATGACCGATGAGGACGGCAACGCCCTCACCGCTTCCGATGCCGACGGCAACGCTGTCGAGTGCGGCGTCACCGATCTGGGCAACGGCATGGAGTCCGTTACCTACGGCACCGTTACCGAGGATCCGGTCAACTTCTCTGTTGCCGACACCCTCAACACCATCGTCCCGAAGCTCGTCCCGCTTATGCTTACGCTGCTGCTTTACTACATGTTCGCTAAGCACAGCTGGACCCCGACCAAGGGCATTCTCCTGCTCTTCGTCCTTGGCATCCTGGGCGCTGGCCCGCTTGGTCTCTGGCCGAGCATCTGGTAAGGCTCTAGCTTGAGGGGTGTGTCCCTACGCGGCTCACACCCCGACCCCTTAAGCCATGTGTATGTTAAAAGCCGCGTGCTCGAAAGAGCGCGCGGCTTTTGTTTTCTTGTTGATTCGGGTGTGGCAGACAGATAATGCTAAACACCCTAGGTAGTTAGCCGAATTCGAGCAAAAGGGAGGATAGGATGGCGATCGGAGCGCGTAAGCAACCGCTGTACGATCAGCTGGTCGATATTCTGACCGAAAAGATTGACCATGAATATCGCGCCGGTGACATGATTCCTTCCGAGCGCGAACTTTCGGAGCGCTATGGTCTCTCGCGCACTACGGTACGCCTGGCTCTGCAGGAACTGGAGCGTTTAGGACTGGTGGTTCGGCAGCACGGTCGCGGTACCTTTGTGACCGACCGTTCGGCAAAAGCAACCAATCTTATGCAGTCCTACAGCTTTACCGAGCAGATGCGCGCGATGGGTCGAGAACCCGAGACCACGATTCTCGAGTTTTGCGAGATGGAGGCCGATAAGAATCTGGCCGAGCATATGGGATTGCGCATCGGTGATCGCATTTTTAAGCTCAAGCGCGTTCGTTCTGCCGACAACATGCCCATGATGGTCGAACGCAGCTATCTACCGGTTCGTCAATTTCTGTCCCTAAAGCGACCGCTGCTGGAGCGTAAGCCGCTTTACGATGTGATTGAGCAGGACTTTCAGCAAAAGATTCGCGTGGCCGAAGAGGAGTTCTATGCGAGCATAGCCCGTCCCACCGATGCCCACCTTTTGGGAATTGTCGAGGGCTCGCCTGTGCTCGATTTGGTCAGGACTACGTATAACGAGTCAAACGAGGTAGTGGAGTACACACTCTCGGTTGCTCGTGCCGATCAGTTTAAATACAAGGTTTACCACCAGCGCAGTAACTAGTGCTCGCATCGTTTCCATATGGTGATTCTTTGCATTTAACTGGTTACTACCAGATAACCAACCGAAGTGTATAATTGCACGTCAGAGGATTACTTCTAGAGAGAGGTATTAGAAATGTTCGAGAAGAGTGTCGAGGAGCTCACCGAGCTCGGCGCCCAGATCACCACGGCCGAGATTGCTCAGCAGCCCGAGCTTTGGCGTGATACGCTCAACATCTATCGCGAGAACAAGGAGGCCATCGAGGCCTTCCTGGCCGAGGCTCGCGCTATGGGCGAGGGTCGTCTGTCCGTTGTCTTCACCGGTGCCGGTACGTCCGACTACGTTGGCGATACCTGCGCCCCGTACCTGCGTCACGCTGGCAACACTGATCTCTACGACTTTAAGCCCATCGCCACGACCGACATCGTGAGCGCCCCGCGCGACTTCCTGCGCGCCGAGGATCCCACGCTCGTGGTTTCCTTTGCCCGCTCTGGCAACAGCCCCGAGAGCCTTGCCGCCGTTGCCGTTGCCAAGGAGCTCGTCCACAACGTCAAGTTCCTCAACATCACCTGCGCTCCCGAGGGCAAGCTCGCCGTCGAGTCCGCCGATGATCCCAATGCGCTGACGCTGCTCATCCCGCGCGCCAACGACAAGGGCTTCGCCATGACCGGTTCCTACACCTGCATGACCCTGCTCTCCACCCTTATTTTCGACACTGCCTCTGACGAGCAGAAGGCCGAGTGGGTCGAGACGATTGCCAAGATGGGCGAGGAGGTCATCTCCCGTGAGCCTGAGATCGCCGATTACCTGGCTGGCGACTTCAACCGCGTGACCTACTTGGGTTCTGGCTCCTTCGGTGGCCTTGCCCAGGAGAGCCAGCTCAAGATCCTCGAGCTCGCTCACGGTCTGGTTGCTACTTCCTACGACACCTCCATGGGCTATCGTCACGGACCTAAGTCCTTCGTCGACGATAAGACGCTCGTCTTCGTGTTCGTCAACAACGACGCCTACACCCGTCAGTACGACATCGACATCCTCAACGAGATCGGTGGCGACAAGATTGCTCAGCACACCGTTGCCGTTCAGCAGGATGGCGCTACCGTCTACGAGGGCGAGTCCTTCACCTTTAAGGGCTACGAGGCGCTTCCCGAGGGCTACCTTGCCCTGCCGTTCGTGATGTTTGCCCAGGCTATCAGCCTGCTCAACTCCGTGCGCGTGGGCAACACGCCCGATACGCCGAGCCCCACCGGCACGGTCAACCGCGTGGTCAAGGGTGTGACGATTCACCCCTTCACCGCTTAATCGCGTCCCCCTGTAAGGGCGCCCGTCCGCTCATAACGGCGGGCGGGCGCTATTTGTTTTTACATGGACCGGGTATAAGCATTACCACAGTCAACTGCTTTAGAAGCAAGGAGTGCATATGAGCACGTACGCAATTAAGGCTGACAAGTTCTTCTTGCCGGCAGGCCCGCAACTGGGCGGCTATCTTATGGTCGAGGATGGCGTTTTTGGCGCCTGGCAGGCCGACGAGCCCTCTTGCGAGATTAAGGACTACACGGGATCGTGGATCGCACCGGGTATGGTCGATACTCACATCCATGGCTTCTATAACCACTCGACTACCGATAACGATCCCGAGGGCATTGATATCAGCTCGACCGAGCTCGCCCGTCGCGGTACCACCAGCTGGCTGCCCACGACGTTCACCGATGGCGTCGAGCAGATCAAGGATGCCTGCGCCGCCATCGCCCAGGCGGACGAGGGTCGCGGCCCCGACTTCTGCGGTGCTCGCATTCAGGGCATCTATCTGGAGGGCCCCTTCTTTACCATGAAGCACGTGGGCGCGCAGAACCCCGCTTATCTTATCGATCCCTCCGAGGAGGTCTTCGATCAGTGGCAGGAGGCTGCGGGCGGTCGCATCGTTAAGAGCGCCATGGCGGCCGAGCGCGACGGTGCCGCTGCTTATGCGGCTGCCAACGGCCTGAACTTCCGCGTCATTGAGCAGAACAGTGCCGTGCAGGACACCCGCCACTGGTATGGTGCCATTGATTCTGCCGCTGCCAAAGAGGCG
>ENA-ORUA01003226-ORUA01003226.1-human-gut-metagenome-genome-assembly--contig:-NODE-3226-length-11583-cov-4.065146_pt1 | contig 11583 bp, 21 predicted proteins | sample MGYA00242076_ERZ509201 | MGnify/ENA primary metagenome ERZ509201 (study PRJEB26280, sample SAMEA2338863) | human gut metagenome | biome: human gut; feature: human-associated habitat; material: faeces...
GGCTGCCATATCATCATCATATTTAAGGCCCCATATATCGTTAATAAGGTCCGCGCCTGAAGTAATTGCAGCGGATGCAACTCTGCTCTTATATGTATCCACGGAAACCGGAATATCAAACTCATTCTTAATCTTCTCAATGACGGGACAGACTCTCTCTATTTCTTCTTCGTCACTAATCATCGTATATCCTGGTCTTGTAGATTCCCCGCCTATATCAATGATGTGTGCACCGTCTTCAATCATTTCCTTCGTGTGTAATAAAGCTGCGTCAATATTGTTATATTTTCCACCGTCGGAAAATGAATCGGGAGTAACATTCAGTATGCCCATTACATGGGTATGTCCGTCATTAAAATCTCTACCGCCTATAATCATTTTTAATTATTTCCTTTATTCTTTTTATATTGGAAAGTGAACCAAATGTAACAACAGAATCCGTACATAGTTCAAGGCATCTTAATACACCGTCTTTCACGTCTTTAAACGGCTCTGCATTAATGTTATACCGTTCTTTTATAATTGAGGCTACATGCTCACAATCAGCCGCCCTTATATTTCCCGGTGTCTCTATGACTATAACATTATCTGCCAGATCCATTATTTCATCAAGTATACCATAAATATCCTTATCTTTAAAGATACCAATTAAAAATGTATGTTTCTTATTACCGAAATAATATCTAAGTGTCTCCGATAATGCCCTTGCTCCGTCGGGATTATGTGCACCGTCAGTTATAACTAACGGATTATTATGGATAATCTCAAATCTGCCCGGCCAATATGTATTTTCAATTCCGTCCCTTATATTATCATCGGATATACCATATCCTGAATTTTTTAATACTTTCACCGTCTCTATGGCAGCTGCTGCATTTACTGTCTGGTATATGCCTTTAAGTCCGCATTTAAGATTTTCGTATTCTTCGTAAGAAAATATAAGTTCCGGCTCCTGGCTGCCTATTTCCGATAATACGGCATCTTTTACCTGTATAAGCGGTGCTTTTTTTAATGCTGCCTCCTGCTCTATTACCTTTGCAACGGCTTCATCACGATTACAGGTAACAACAGGGCAATGATCTTTTATAATCCCCGCCTTATTGAATGCGATTTTTTCTAAAGTATCGCCTAAAAAGTCCGTGTGATCCATTGATATTGATGTGATTACACTGCATAAAACTTCTTCAAACACGTTGGTAGCATCCAAAAGTCCGCCCATCCCACACTCAATAATGGCAACATCCACTTTTTTTCTGCTAAAAAAAAGAAAGGCTGATGCAGTTTCTACCTCAAACCTGGTAGGATAAATATTATCTTCTGCCAGTCTTTCCCTTGCTGCTTTTACTTCCGTAACAACTTCTGAAAAATCCTCGCAGCCGATATTTTTACCGTTAATTCTAATAATTTCCAAGGGTTCCATAACCGCAGGAGAGGAATAACGTCCCGTAGTCAGTCCTGCATTTGTTAAAATTTTATCAATAAACGCACCTGTTGAACCCTTTCCGTTGGTTCCTGCTATATGAATAACCTTAAGATTTTTTTCAGGATTCTTTAATTCTAAAAGAAGTGCCTTTATGGCTGTAAGTCCCGGAACGCTTCCCATTCTGCCCACAGAATCCAGATATTTTTGTACATCACAATAGTCCATTATTTAACTTCTATTTCTTTCCCGTCGCTCCAGATTCTTTCAATATCATAGAAAAGACGTTGTTCTCTGTCAAAAACATGAATAACATAGTCGATATAATCAAGGAGAATCCACTCTCCGTTATTATATCCTTCCACTCTTTCAGGCCTCATGCCATGTTTTTTCAAAAGTTCTTCTTCAACATTGTCTGCGATGGCCCTTACCTGATTATAATTATTTCCGGATGTAACAATAAAATAATCCGATATTGTTGTAATTGCCGAAATATCAAGTATCCTTGTGTTTCCACCCTTTTTATCATCTATTGCATTATATATTGTGTTAAGTATTTTATCCATTTACACCATCTCCTGTTTATTCTTGTAATATTCAAGAGTCTTTACCGTCATGTCATCGATACTCTTATGTTTCTCTTCAAGATAATCCAGCGTATCGCTTAAAATTTTCAAAACGCATCTGTCAATGTCAGTAAAAGCAAGATACCTTATATAATCAAGATTTGCCTGTTTGGTTCTTCCCGGTTCTATATAATCGGCTGTAAAAATAATTTTTTCCAACATACTCATTCCCGGTCTGCCGGTTGTATGGTAAGTAATTGCGTTAAGAATATCCTCATCATCTATTCCATACAATGTTTTTGCATAAAACGCCCCTACTTTACCATGTAAAAGATACGGACTTTTCTTTTCACATTCTGTAACCGGAATATTGTTTTGTGCGCAGACAGCAAGCAGTTCTTCATCGGAAAGACACTTTGCGTTGTCATGAAGATATCCCGCTGTCCTTGCCTTATCCACAAATTCCATATTGTCATTTTCTCTATAACCGCTTTCATAAGAGAATTTCATCGCAAGAGCGGCTGCAGTAAATGCAACACCCTCCGTATGCACATAGCGCTTTTCCGTTATGTGTTTTTTTACTTCTGAAATAATTTCATCAAGTTTCATAATACAAACCATTTTCCTTTATATATTCCAAAACTTTTTCAGGAATAATTCCGTCACATCGTTTTCTGTTCCTAATATTTTCCCTTATACATGTAGAACTGGCATCAAATTTCACCATATCAAGAATATGGCTTACACCACCATACCGGCTGCAGTATTCATCCGCTTTGGCAAGCAGCACCGCACGGTCTTCCTTATCACGGCATGCACAGGCTATTTCCGCATTATTAAATATTTCCTGCGGATGATACCATCCGTCAAGATTCATAAATGAGTCGGCACCCATTATAAAAACAAGTGCTTCATATTTTTCTTTCAGAATTGAAAGTGTTCTCGCCGTATAAGACCTTCCCTGAAGTTCTTTTTCCAAAAAAGAAATATTGAAATACGGAATATCACTTATGGCAAGTTTTAACATATTCACACGGTGTTCCCAGTCTGAGACAATATTATCTGCCTTATGGGGTGGTATATATGCAGGCATAAAAATAACTTTATCCAGAGAAAGTTCATTATATGCCGTTTCTGCCAGCCTTATATGCCCGTAATGAACAGGGTCAAATGTACCGCCGAAAATGCCTGTTCTTATCATATAGTCTGTTTCTTAGCTGCCTTAGGCAGTTCTATTTTACGGTTCTTTTCATTTTTTGCCTGTTTATATAAAACAATCTTTTTTCCTATAACCTGGACAAGTTCTGACCTTGTTCTTTCAGAAATCATTATTCCGATTTCTTTTGGATCATCTGCGCAATTTTGTAAAACACTTATTTTGATAAGTTCTCTCTTTTCCAACGCTTCCGATACCGCCTTTACAAAATCAGGTGTTACGGAACTTTTTCCGCACTGGAAAATAGGTTCAATGGTCATTGCAAGTCCTTTTAAATACGCTCTCTGTTTCGTTGTCATCTAAATGCCTCCCATTTATCTGTAATAATCAAATTCAAGGTCTCCAAGGTAAACTGTGTCACCTTCTTCAATTCCGAGACTTTCAAGCTGTTCAATAATTCCCTGTTCTTTCATAAACTTCTGGAAGAAAGCAAAACCTTTTTCATCATCAAGATTAGTATAGCCTAACATTCTGTCCACCCTGTCTCCTTCAATGACAAAGGCATGCTCATCTGCCTTATATACTTCAATCGGTTCCGACTTATCGTACATTTCCTCAGGAAAATATTCCTTCTCATATACAATTGGTTCAGGATCTAATGAATCAAGTATATTTCTAACCGCATAAAGCAGTTCCTTAAGTCCCTTGCCGGTCGCTGCTGAAATAGGGAATACTTTAATACCCTTTGGTTCAAATTCATCTTTAATTTTCTGTACAGGATCTTCATCTCCGGCAAAAATCAAATCGGTCTTATTTGCGGCAATAACCTGTGGTCTCTTAATAAGTTCCGGATTATAAGCCTCAAGTTCTGCATTAATCTTGTTAATATCGTCAATAGGGTCCCTGCCTTCAGATGAGGCAGCATCAACCATGTGAATTATGACCTTACAACGTTCAATATGACGTAAAAATTCATGTCCTAATCCGACGCCCTCCGAAGCACCTTCAATAAGACCCGGTATATCTGCTATAACATAACCGTCTGCTCCTTCAAGGTCAACGACTCCCAGATTAGGATTAAGTGTGGTAAAATGATAATTCGCAATCTTAGGTCTTGCATTACTGACCATTGAAAGCAAAGTCGATTTACCTACATTAGGAAAGCCCACAAGTCCTACGTCTGCTATAACTTTAAGTTCAAGTTTAACCCAGAGCTCCTTAGCCTGTCCGCCGGGTTGTGCGTATTTAGGAACCTGCATTGTGGCTGTGGCATAATTTTTGTTACCTTTGCCGCCTCTGCCGCCTTTTAAAACTACTTCTCTTTCCCTTCCGTTTGACATATCAGCAATTACCTTGCCCGATACATCATCCCTTATGATTGTTCCTTCCGGAACTTTTATAATAAGATCATTACCGTTTCGTCCGTGGCATAAGCGTTTTCCGCCTTCTTCGCCACTCTCAGCCACATATTTGCGGACATGACGGAATTCATTCAATGTATTAAGACCTTTGTCAACTTCAAAAATAACGTCGCCACCCTTGCCACCGTCACCACCGTCCGGTCCGCCTGCTGCGACAAAAAGTTCTCTGCGGAAACTTACATGGCCGTCCCCGCCTTTTCCTGATTTTATGAAAATCTTTGCATAATCTGCAAACATGGCTTATTCTCTCCTTCTGTAATGATAATAAATTTCATTGTTAAAAATAAAGGCTCCAAATCCACAAGATCTGGAGCCTTAATCATTATATTACTGTTCTGATGCTACCGGATAAACAGAAACCTGTTTCTTGTCCCTGCCTTTTCTTTCAAATCTAACGACACCGTCAACTGTTGCAAATAATGTATCATCACCGCCACGTCCAACGTTTACGCCTGGAAGAATCTTTGTTCCACGCTGTCTGTAAAGAATATTTCCGGCTAATACGAACTGTCCATCAGCTCTCTTTGCGCCTAATCTCTTAGATTCAGAATCTCTACCGTTCTTAGTAGAACCAACGCCCTTTTTATGAGCGAAAAACTGAAGGTTAAGTTTTAACATGAGTGTTACACCTCCTCGATATTTATCGTAACATTTCCGGGATACCCGTCTGCGATTCCTTCAAGTCCCATCTTCAGTGATTGAAGAAGCAGCTGTGAGCCGTCGCCTACCGTATCCATCTGAAAATCTATAGTTGCTCTTCTGTCATTAATCTTATAACTACATTCTTCCGAAGTAAGCTTCTCGATTGAGTTAACAGTATTAATAAGAAGTATTGAAACTGAAGCACATACTACATCAGTTCCTCTCACACCGAAACCGGCGTGACCTTTTGACTTAAATCCTATAATTGACTTATCTGACTTAATGTAAAAAGTTATATTGGTCATATACTATTCTCCGGATTAAGCGTTGATCTTTTCAATCTTAACCTTAGTAAATAACTGTCTGTGACCGTTTTTCTTGTGGTAACCTGTTTTTCTCTTGTATTTGTAAACAATGACTTTCTTGTCCTTGCCTTCACATACAACAGAAGCTGTAACTGTAGCACCAGCTACTGTTGGATTACCAACAACTGCCTCCTTATCATTTACGAGAAGAACTTTATCGAATGTTACTGTTTCACCATCAGCAACTCCTAACTTCTCAACTTTGATAATGTCGCCTTCAGATACTTTGTACTGCTTTCCACCTGTTGCAATAATTGCGTACATATTGGCTTCCTCCTATTATCAATACTCGCCAACTATGGTGATCCCTAAGGATACTTATAACCTCGTTGTGCGGCACACTAGATTAATATACAATCGTAATCCCGATTTGTCAACTGTTTTTTGTAAAATATTCAATCAATGTAAAGTTTTATATTAAGTGTAACAGGTTAGACATCCTGTTATATGTTTATACCCCATTAAGTAAAAGGGGATTTGTCATTCTTTTTGCGATGTATTGTGTTTGTCAATTCCCCCTTTTCCTCAAATGGTAACCATTTACTTATTACTATTATTTATCTAGGAGGTTTTTTTATGAGTTCTTTATTAATTGGTTACAGAAAGTTTACATCAAAGAAAGGAACTAATTGTTGTATTGTCAGCTTGATTGATGATTATACCGCGTTTGATTGTTCCCATGGTGCTGTTGGTCAGAAAGTAGATGAAGTATTTTTACCTGAAAACTGCCACGCTCTTATCCAACCTGATTCTGTTGGTCGTTATTATGAGTTAGAATATGGAGCCGGCATTGGCGGTAGACCTGCTGTTGTTGGAATACATCTTGGCCCGGAGGAAAAGAAGTAATGTTAGTTTTTGTTTTACTTGGTTTACAGATTCTTGATACTGTTTTGCTTTTTCGTTTAATGCGTAAGGGCTCATTTGTTACAGTTGAGAATAAAGTGATTTATGTTCCTGCTAAAAGAAAGATTGTAGCACCAAAGAAGCCACAACCTGTTGAAGATGAAGAATATTATTAATTAAATAGTGAGGGTCTTTCCCTCATTATTTAATTATTCTTATTATTTGTAATATCGTTATTTTTATAATTAATATCATTATTGCTACTATAATTAATACTAATATTATTATGTGTAACATTACTGCTATTTTACCTATTATATTTATTTTTGCTTTTATGTAATCTTTATTTTTTTTAGTGCTATTCACCCATAATATTATAAATACTATCCCTGGTATTATTGTTATTGTGCAATATATGATTCCTATTATAAAAAATATATTGAATGTTTTTTGATTCAATATTTCTTCTGCTTTATTATATGTCATTTATTACTCCTTTTTATTTTTATTATAGCATGGAGGTGTTTTTATGTACAAACTTTATTTAAAAATCTTTTCTTTTTTTCTTGCTTTTTGTTTATTTACTTATTTTATTTTTGTACATCCTTCATTTGATGTTTTAGCTGCATCCGTTTCTTCATTGCCTAAGGATATAGATATATCCGTTGATTTTGATTCTGATAATATTTACGTATCGTACAATGGCTACGATACTACTATATCTCGTCATACTTCAACTACTTTTGATAATGGTTATCACTACGTTTATTATAGTGGTACTGTATTTGCTTGTAAAGATTATTTTGCGTTTGGTTATTTTCCGCCTAGTGCTTATAACGCTTCTGTTCGTTATACGTATCTACCTTCAGAGTTAGAAAAATGCAACGACAAAGTTGCAAATGCATCTTATTGGCTTGATCCTGTTTCTAATTGTGTATATGTTTTCACGTCAAGTTATTCCGGATATTATGGTTTACGTTCTGGTATTAGTCGTATGGTTGATAATTATTTTGTTTTTCCTTTTTCAGAGTCTAAAACTTGGCCTTGGATTGTTACTGTTACTCGTATTGATCTTGTAACTAATGTTGTAACTCATTACTTTGATTATGCGTATTCAACTACTGGTGGTACTAAAAATGGTATTTTTACTTTGAATACTTTATATACTTTTGATTATCATGGTCCCTTTGATCCTGGTGATAAATATTCTCGTGTATCACATGAAAGTGTTACTTATTATTACGGTAGCTCTGCTTATTCTGTTTGTGGTAAATCTTATAATTTACCTTCCGGAACTGTTTGTATTTTTGCTAACCATAAGATTGAAGGTTTTTTTGATTATGATGATAGTGATGTGATTACTCCTTCTTATTATTTTAGGTATCAATATGTTTTTTATAAAGAATCTTATGGTTTTTTATTCGTCGATTCATCAGGTAAATTAGATAATATTTTTCAGGATCGTGATACTTTTGATATTACTTTAAATTTTAAAAATAAATGCAATTTTTATTGCTATTTTTCTTCCGTAGGTTTATCGGAATCTTGGACTAATCTTGTTAATTACAGCACCATGTATTCTTCATCTTTTAAGGTTCCTAAGGTTTCTAATTTTGTTAATCCTAACATTGAATCTTTTAAATTGATTTATTGTAATGACTCTGATTATGGTGTTTCTGTTAAGTCTTGGGAGTCTTTTCCAGACGCTTTGGATGATTTGAATACTTATGATTCTTGGGTAGATGCTGTTCATCAAATTACTCAAACAGATAATCCTTATAGCAGTTCTGATTCTTCAAATTTAGCAGAGAAGGTTTCTTATACAGTGCTTGGTGGATTAACTGCTTTGGGTTCAGCTGCTACTACACAATTTAAGGATGCTTGGGATATTATGTCTTCTTTAAGATCAATTCCTAATGAAGATGCTGATTCTGTTTTAATGTCATCATTATTGCTTAATACTACTTTTCTTAAAAATGCTATTATTGCGCCTGAATATTTTAATTATTTTGAATATGATAAGGACTTAGACTCCTGGGTAAGTATTCGCCAAACTTCTATTTATAGTTTGATTAAAACTCTTGTTGATTACAGTAGTGATCATTCTGTTTTACTCAAAGCTATTAGAACTGAGAATTTTAATTCTTTTAAGCTTTTGTCTTCTAATTTATCTTTAATTTATGAGCTTCAGTCTGATATTAAAGATTTGGTTGGCAGTATTGATTATTATTCTTCTTTTCGTAGTATTAATGGTTCTTTTAGAAGTCTTTTAAATACTTTGCCTAGTCTTGCTTTTGATGATAGCTCTGTTATAGCAGCCATTAAGGATATATCTTTATCCGGAAGTGGTGGCGGCACATTCAATTTTGATGATAGTGCTATCCTTTCCCGGCTGGATTCTATTAGAGCTGCCATGAGTTTAACTATTAAGCCGACTTTGAGAGATTATGATGATGATCCGGATGATGATAATACGTCCGTTGTTGATTTTGTTAGTACCGGATTATCCGATTTGGTAGGTGGTACAGTTATCCAGCCGATCGTACTTGCTCCGGGTGTACTTAGTGCCATTACTTTTGTTAATACATGGATTGGTAATATTTGGGACAACCTCGGTAAGCTCCGTCCGGTTGTTGTTCTTGGACTTACATTTACTGTTGTTAATGTTGTTATCCGGAGAGAGGAGGCTACAGCATGAGTAATAAAGGCTTCATGATTATATTGGGAGGCTCTGTCTGTGCCGTGATTGTTTATTTGTCTTCTATTGTGCAGCTCTTGCCCGGGTTTTTAGCTCCGTTCGTCGGTGTGTTGTATGCAGTTTATGTTATATACATGGTAAGGTAGGTGGCTTATGGTTAGTTGTTTTGAGTATCTTGTAAGTCTTATTGGTTCTTTTATTGATACGCTTGATGGCCTTACTGTTATTTCCGGTTTTAGTCTTTTAGATTTGATTATTGCACTTATTATTATTACTTTATTAATCGTTTTCTTATTTGCTAGGAGGTCTTAAATATATGCTTTCTTATTTTCTTGATAGTTTTTGTAGTTTGATTGATTCTTTTAATATTTATGTATGTTATATTATTTTTTTTATTTTTTCTATTATTTTTGTTGTTTTATGTGTATGGCTTCATAATATGGATTCATAAATAGGAGGTTTTGATGTGGTTATTTAGATTTATTATGCTTATTATTTTTATTATTACTATTTATATAATTTCAGATTTTATTACATGTTTGTTTTTTGGAGGTCCTGATGTGATAGAAAAGATTTTTAAAAATCCTAAGTTCAAAAAAGTTATTAGTATTATTTTATTTGTTATTGCTGTTTTTTTTCTTTGTTCTTGTATTTTGTATAAAGTTAATGCAGCTGATGGTACTGATACGACTATATATGAGCTGTCAGGTAAACAGTACAGAGCTATTATATCTCTGTTGACTGTTATTGCTTTTTCATCTATTTCAAGTTGTGTTATTGCTCTAACCAGGAAAGGATGATTGTATGATTGATATTTTTATGAAGTTTTTGGGTGTATCAGATTATGTTATTGATTCTGATGTTGTTACTTCTGTTCTGCCGGCTTTGATATGTGTGGCAGCAGCACTTACACTTTATATTTTAATTGTATTCTTCCAGTTCATTATTAAGATTCTCGGGAAGAAGTAAAGGAGGCTTGTTATGAGTTCAGTTGATTTTTTTTCAGACATGACTGAGATTTCAAATTATATTTTTAATGTTATTAGTTCTGCCTGGAACGCTATCACTTCCAACTGGATTTTAATGCTTTCCTTTTCAATAGTTATTTTTGGTTCTATCATTGGCATTTTTCGCCGTGTTAAGAATATACGTCACTAATTTATTTATTTTTTAAGGAGGTTTGCTTATGTTATTAGTAGCTGAAACTACCGCCATGGGTGGCTTTTTAACTACCATGGGCGAAGTCGCAACATGGATTTTTGGACAGGTTACTACGATCGGTAAAACAATAATGGATACTCCGTTCTTATTGGTTACCACCGGCGTTATGCTTGTTGGTGCTGCAATAGGTATTTTTGGTCGCTTACTCCATAAATCCTAATTTTACACCGGGTGGGGTTTCCACCCGGAATAACTTGTTATTTTGAGGAACTTAACGAGGTGTTAATATGAATTTTTTAGATACTTTAAGTACTTTTATTTTTGACACAATTATTTATATATCAAATTCTACTTTTGGCTACATCATTGGTGGCTTTATTCTTTTTTCTTCCTTGTTTGTCCTCGTATATAACATGGCTGCAAGGAGGTATTAATTATTGGATTTTTAAAATTTTGTTTTTTCATAATTTTATTCATGTTTATATTTTTACTACTTACTAATAAGTATGTTAATCCGTACAAGTTAATAATGATATTCGGTAAAAAAGGCTCTGGTAAGTCTACCACATTAACTAAGTTTGCTATCCAGCACGTTAGAAAAGGGTGGACTGTCTATAGTACCGAACGTATACCCTACACTTATTATATTCGCCCGGATGATATAGGGCGAGTTATGCTGGAGGATTTTAATTATGTTCCTTTTGATAAAGACAATTACAAGGGTCTTACTAAATTTCTTAAGGTTCTTAGGGAGAAGATTAAACCGACTGCTCCGAAGATTTTACTTTTAATTGATGAGGTAGGCATGATATGGGACAATCGTAATTTTAAGAACTTTCGCCCGGAGGTTCGCGATTGGTTCAAGCTGCAACGTCACTACCACACTAAAGTGGTTATGTTTTCTCAGACTTTCGATGTTGATAAGAAACTTAGAGACCTGACCGATTCCATGTACCTGCAGCGGAATTTTGCCCGGGTATTTACTATTGGTAAGAAGATTAAGAAGTTTATTTCCATTAATAATAATGGAGATGATGGCGGTAAGCTGGATGAATATTTTGACTTTGAGCCGGCTATATTTTTCTTTCTTGGTACCAGGACTTTTACTTTTATTCCGCGCTGGTCGAAGTATTTTAATTCATTTGAAGCTCCTGAGCTTCAGCGTATTGAATACGAACAGACCGTATATAAACGTGATGAACTTCCCGAACTTTCTCCGGCTCATGAGCCGGAGCCTGGTCTTGCTAATGAGAGTGAAAGCGAATAGGCTGTGTAGCCGGAAGGCTGCTTAAACCGCCCGCCTTTGGCGGC
>ENA-ORUA01003228-ORUA01003228.1-human-gut-metagenome-genome-assembly--contig:-NODE-3228-length-11577-cov-2.604149_pt1 | contig 11577 bp, 11 predicted proteins | sample MGYA00242076_ERZ509201 | MGnify/ENA primary metagenome ERZ509201 (study PRJEB26280, sample SAMEA2338863) | human gut metagenome | biome: human gut; feature: human-associated habitat; material: faeces...
AAAGGGGAGCCGTAAATTACGGCTCCTCCCGCATAAGCGCTGATTACTGCTTACCAGCCATCTCCTGCTCCTGTTTCATAATCATCTTCTTAACCATTTCACCACCGATAGAACCGGCCTGTCTGGAAGTTAAGTCTCCATTGTAGCCTTCCTTTAAAGGTACTCCAAGCTCAGAAGCAACCTCCATCTTGAATCTGTCCATTGCACCCTTTGCTTCAGGTACTGCCGCCTTGTTTGTTCCTGTATTAGTACTTGCCATTTTGATTCACCTCCATGAACATTGATATAGTTTTTGAAAATCCCGTGGCTCCGGTCTTTTCCAATCCGACAAACTCTTTTCCGCTCCGCTGCCGGATTGGAATGTCCTTTGTCTTGGTATTATTATGTTCATGTGCGGTTTATTTATTATGCCAATTCGTGGAACGATTTCCAGATATTATTTATTTATATTGAATCGAATGTGCCAGCATCCCCGATATCTTATCGGACACAAGTCTGCCTACAAGGCATAAGCCAAGGTCTATGGCTGTTCCCATTCCTCTGCTGGTGACAATATTGCCATCGCATACGACTCTCTCAGGAACGAACTGTGCACCTCTTAATTCGCCCTCAAAGCCTGGAAAACAAGTTGCCTGCTTTCCCTCTAAGAATCCCAGATGACCGAACACGCTCGGTGCCGCACATATTGCGGCAAGCTGCTTTCCGTCCGCAAAATGCTTCTTTAACACAGCGACAAGTCCCTCATGTGCCTCAAGTCCCTTCGTTCCAGGTCCGCCCGGAAGAAACAGTACATCTGCCTTGCTGTAATCATTGTCGGCAAACATTGTATCTGCAACAACCTCTACCTTCTGTGCACTCATTACAGTCTTTTTATCCATAATGGACACTGTCACCACATCAATGCTCGCCCTTCTAAGAACATCCACTACCGCAAGCGCCTCAACAAGCTCAAAACCCTCTGTCAAAAAAACATATACCTTCGCCATAATCTTCTCCTTATCATTTTTGTATTTCAACCAGCCTTGATAATAAATATCAATTTCTGATATCGTTTCGTGTACTTCATCAATATTCCACTCATAAGGACAGAACATGTTAAAAACCGACCCGCCATATTATAATCTGCAAATGATGGTATGTATTCTGCGTCTAAAGATGTATGAACATCTTCAGAAAATTACAATTCACTAATATTCTTATCCTTTTAATATGTAATATCCTAAAAATACCTTTTGCACCTCTTAACATTATATATTAAAATAGTTTTATAGTCAAAAAAATTTTAACATATCATAAAGGAGCCTTTATTATGGAAATCGAACGTAAATTTCTCATTGATAAAATACCGGAAAGCATTGACCTATCCGGGCTTAAATGCCGCCGCATCGAGCAGGGCTATCTGTGCACAGAACCTGTTGTGCGCGTACGCCGCGATAACGATGACTGCTATCTCACCTACAAGTCCAAGGGGCTTATGGTACGCGAAGAATACAATCTTCCTCTCACCAGAGCCGCCTATGACAAGCTCATCAAAAAGGCCGATGGCAATATTATCACCAAAATCCGTTATGAGATACCCGAAAAGGACAATCTCACGATAGAGCTTGATATATTTGAGGGCAGGTTTGCCGGGCTTCTGCTTGCGGAGGTAGAGTTTTCCTCGGAGGCGGAGGCACTCTCATACACTCCGCCCGAATGGTTCGGCAAGGATGTGACCAATGATGCAGCCTACCACAACTCTAATATGGCAGGCCGCGCATAAAATTTTTATACACGGCACCAGCTTTTATGTCATGGTTTTCAAGCACCTTAAAAGTTCACACAATTTTTATACTTTTTTACCAAATATGTATACTCAAATTCAAAAAAGTATGTTATAATTTACTATATAAGGTTAAGTGATACTAATTACAGAACACTTATCCTGATAATTATCGTTTTCTGAAAGGAGTTATTTAGTATGGGAAGAATAGTACTTAATGAAACATCTTATCATGGCGCAGGCTGTATTGCAGAAATCGCTACAGAAGTAAAGGGACGTGCTTTTAAAAAAGCTTTTGTCTGCTCTGATCCGGATCTTATCAAGTTCGGTGTGACCGCTAAGGTTACCAAGGTATTAGACGATGCCGGCCTTGCCTACGAGATTTATTCAAATATCAAACCTAATCCAACAATCGAGAATGTACAGACAGGTGTTGAGGCATTCAGGAAATCTGGAGCCGACTATCTCATCGCAATCGGCGGCGGTTCATCGATGGATACTGCCAAGGCTATCGGTATCATAATCAACAACCCTGAATTTGCCGATGTAAGAAGCCTTGAGGGTGTGGCTCCGACTAAGAATAAGTGTGTACCTATCCTTGCAGTTCCTACAACAGCCGGTACGGCAGCCGAGGTTACAATCAACTACGTTATCACAGATGTTGAGAAGCATCGTAAGATGGTATGTGTCGATACACATGATATCCCTGTAGTTGCATTCATCGACCCTGAGATGATGTCAACAATGCCTAAGGGGCTTACAGCAGCAACAGGTATGGATGCGCTCACACATGCCATTGAAGGTTATACAACCAAGGCTGCCTGGGAGATGACAGATATGTTCCATCTCAAGGCAATCGAGCTTATCTCCAAGCATCTCCGTGGTGCAGTTGCCAACACCCCTGAGGGACGTGAGGGAATGGCACTCGGACAGTATATCGCAGGTATGGGCTTCTCTAATGTAGGACTCGGTATCGTTCACTCCATGGCTCACCCTCTCGGTGCTGTATATGATACACCTCATGGTGTTGCCAATGCAATCATACTTCCTACAGTAATGGAGTACAATGCAGAAGCTACCGGTGACAAGTACAAATATATCGCTAAGGCTATGGGTGTTGAGGGCACAGAGAACATGACAGTTGAGGAGTACCGCAAGGCAGCTATAGATGCTGTTAAGCAGCTCTCACATGATGTTGGTATCCCTGCTAACCTCAAGGACATCGTAAAGAGAGAGGACATTCCTTTCCTTGCACAGTCCGCTTATGATGATGCCTGCCGTCCGGGTAACCCAAGAGATACCAGCGTTGAGGACATCACCAAGCTTTATGAGTCACTTATCTGATTTACATAATTTTTTCATTCATTATTATACACCTGCATACTGCAGGCATTGCCTGCAGTACTGCCACCAATAAGTTACCTCCTTTCCGGCAGCGTAGGTGCTGCAAAAAAGCCGTGCAGGATTTACCCCTCCTGCACGGCTTTTAACTTCCCAGCGCTTTAAATGCCTGCCTCTGTCTAAATATCTCAACCCAAACATCGCCTTTTAAAATTCTGCCATTCAAATTTCACTATTCAAATTTCACTATTCAAATACTGCTTTAAATACTGCTCCCAATATCACCATTTTTTAATTTTAACACTGCTTAAAGCTTCTCCGAAAAAGTCACTGCCTTTTCTTACGCCTTTTTAGCTCTCTCTTCTTTTTAGCATATTTCTGCTTCTTAAGCTTATCCTTCCTCTTGGCTTCCTTTCGTATATTCTTCTTCATAAGCTTGACATACTCACCGACCGTTGAGTGCAGAATCAGGAACACATAAACCACAACTGTTCCTATCTGTGCTATCTGAACAAGCTTCTCTTTCTTTTCCTTCTCCATACTCAGCCTCCATCATGCCCTGGATAGTCGTCCAGAAAGGTTCTGCGCTGTCCATCCTTCTGGTATCCGATTATTTTTCTTAAATTAACATTCTCAACACTGCCAAATATATTGCTCTCCACAAGCGGATTCGTCTCCTTGAGCGTCGCTATCAGGTTCTTAATCTCAGCACGCTTCGTTGTGAATGCCTTGTTATCCAGATTCTGTGTCGCGGAGCAGGCACATCTTAAAAACTCAAGCCCATTGTAGTCAGCCCATGCTATAACATCCTGCTCCCGCACAAGGTAGAGCGGGCGTATTAACTCCATCCCCTCCACATTGTCACTTGGGAGCTTCGGCAGCATAGTCTGAACCTGCGCTCCGTACAGCATGCTCATAAGTATAGTCTCAATAACATCATCGTAATGGTGTCCCAAGGCTATCTTGTTACAGCCGAGTTCCTTTGCACGCCTGTAGAGATAACCTCTCCTCATGCGCGCGCATATAAAGCATGGTGAGGTCGAAGTGTCATCCACTGCCTCAAATACATTGGTGGAAAAAATTTGAAGCGGTATGTCAAGAAGCTTCGCATTGCTCTCCACCCGCTGCCGGTTGAACTCACTGTACCCCGGATCCATTGAAAGAAACTTCACCTCGAACTTCTTCACGCCGTATCTATGATACAACTGTATAAGCTTTGCAAGCAGCGCCGAATCCTTTCCTCCGGACACACACACTGCAATACAATCTCCATCCTTTATAAGCTCATACCGCTCAACAGCCTTTACAAAACGTCCCCATATATCTTTTCTATAGGTCTTTACGATAGTTCTCTCAATCCCCCGGACTCTGCTTAGCTGCTTTTTCTTTTCTTCTTCATGTGCTGCTGCCTGTTCTGTAATTCCGTTGCCTGCGTCATTCATTATTTTACTGCAATTCTCCACTTGTCAATAAATTAAACTCCTTATAATAAGTCTCTTCTATCTTTTTTAACATGATTCCCACATGCGCACCTGCAAAGGAAAAGCTCATAAATACCTTTCCCACGTATTCATCAATAATCTGTGCATATACAAGAAATGTATTCTCATTTTTCCATGCCGCGCTCACCAGCGCCCTGTGTCCATAATCAGGGAACACTGTCTCAGCGTTGTGCCCTATGCCAAATTGAAGGCAATGCACACCGGTGCCGTTCTCATAGGTAAGGCATCCTCCTTCAGCCTCAAAAGATAATTTGAAGGACTTAAAACCATTCTCATTTTCCGGCACCTTGATAGTCCTGCCGTCAATGCTGCGCTGAAGCTCATCCTGCTTCACACCCTTTAAAAATACCTGCGGCAGCTCATACCAGCCGTCATTGTTCCTGCCAGGACTGCCAGAATTACAGCCCCGGACAGCCACTTCATTACCGCTGCTGCCCTGCCTGCTCCCACCAGGTGTTCCGCGGAGTATTGTGTTCCACAATGTATCATATATAATCTGCACTCCGCCCTGTCTGCCCTGCGTATCCGCAGTTGTTACTATAAGCATATTTTTCTCCGGAAGGCATATTCCAAGCTGTCCTCCCATACCGAAGCATGCATAGCCGTCATGCGTTGTCCTCCAGAACTGATATCCGTAGCCCTGCATTTCCTCAAAGGTCTGCCCGAAAATATAGTTATCCGACCATCTGTCAAGAGCCTGCTCCAGATACTCCTTCGGAATATACCTTACCTTGCCGTATTCTCCGCCCTTCATCACAAGGTACATAACCCTTGCCATATCCATAGGTGACGCCATAAGTCCCGAACCTCCCATGGATACCCCCATAGGATCCTTAAGACAATATGCCTCCTTTGAAAACCCTATATCGTCCAGAAAGCGTTCTCTCAGATAGTCGAGCAGGGATTTCCCGGACAGCTTCTCAACCAGTGCCGCAAGCACATGTGTCGATGATGTATCATATATGTAAAATGTTCCCGGATAATGCGATGGCTGCGTTGTAAAAAAGGAACCTACCCAGTCAGTGCAGCCCTCAAGCTTGCAGGTGGTCTTACTGTGTACAGCCCTCATTGTGAGCATGTTCCTTATCGTCAGCGCCATCATGTACGGATGTACATTTTCGGGAAGCTTTTCAGGGAAATAATCTATAATATGGTCATCTAGTGAAATCTTTCCCTCATCTGCAAGACACCCTATCGCAAGTGACACCATGCTCTTTGTCACGGAGAACATCCTATGAAGCCCCTCCGGTCCATAAGGCTTCTGATACCCCTCAAACACAAGTCTGTCATCCTTTATAACCAAAAGACTGTGTAATGGTATCTCTGCGCTGTTAAGCCTGTTGACAAACTCACATATATTTTCGCTTGACAGTCCCACACTCTCAGGCACTGTCCTTATAAAATCTATTTTTGACACTCTAACTCCTCCTGTCAAATTATAAATAGTCAACTGCAAAAATTCATTTTCCATTAAATTATATTTAAATTATATTGGAAATTTAATTTCCATACTTCGCAATGGCATTCTTAACCCCATCAAAATCCCCCAGCGCCTCCATGCGCTCATACACAATCGTTCCCGCCGCACGGTATCCATACTCATTAAGATGTATATCATCCGACATTAAATATCTCATGACAATACCCTCCTGAATATTATACCAATCATCCACGCTTCGCTCTAACCCCGCAATATCCGGACCTCTGCTTACAAGTTCCGTTCTCATATTTATATAGTGGTCCCCGAAGCTCTCAGTCATTTTCTGTTCAAGCACGCTCCTGCCATTGTTGTCACCCGTAGTCAGACCAATCAGTATGTATCTTGTAAGACCTCTTCCCTCTATAAAGCTCTGATATTGCAATACAAGATCATCAGCGGAGTGAAAATATCCGTTCTCACCCATAAATATCACATTAATGTAGTCTTCATACATGTTTACACTGGCAGGTTCTATTGGTGTACCATATTCCACATAAACCTCCTCACCCGGCTCTATTCTGGTAAAATAGCAGTACCCATAACCATCTTCATGGTATGAGCTTGTAAGAATCCCCCGGACACCTGCGATTGTGACCGGGTTAAGTCCCGCATCGCCAAAGCATGTCAGGTTGGTATACATACCATTTTTCAAGTTTACATGTATCTCAACCGGAGCAATGCCGGATGGCATGACAAATGAATCAACCATCATCGGCCATACTCCAGCCCTTGCCATGATAGTGTACGTCTGTTCAACACACACACCATTATTCACAACAGGTATTCCGGAAATAAGCCTCTCATCTATAAGTCTTTGCAGCGTACCCGGATAGCTCTCGCCGTTGCCCCCATAGCCATACGTGAGCGAATCCCCCCAGCATACAATCCCCGGAACCGCCTGCGCAGCCTCCTGATTCAACAGTGCCCTTCTCTCCTCTTCTGACAGGGTAGCCGGTTCTGTCTCCGTCTGTGTCTCAGGCATTGTTGTCTCCTCCGGCGTTGTCGTCTCCTCCGGCGTTGTCGTCTCCTCCGGTGTTGTCGTCTCCTCCGGTGTTGTCGTCTCCTCCGGCGTTGTCGTCTCCTCCGGTGTTGTCGTCTCCTCCGGCGTTGTCGTCTCCTCCGGCGTTGTTTCCTGTGTTGTTAACTCATTCTGCGTTGTAGTGATAATTATTGCAACATCATCATTCTTATTGCATGCTGTCAATAACACTGTCCCCACACACAGTGTTGTTAATAACCTTCTCCATTTTATCATGTCCGAATTACCCTTTCAAAGCGCAATAATGTATCTTTTAAATTATATCAGTATATAAAATCTGCTCAGCCAATCACAGCCTTTATGGCTGTCATAAGCTCCTCGTAGGTCTCATACGCCGGAATATCAGGATTATCGGCAATAATCTTATCCGTACTCTTAAAAAGGAACCCCGCCTTGCCTGCCTTAATCATGCCAAGGTCATTATAGCTGTCACCGCTTGCTATTGTATCAAACCCAATCGACTGGAGTGCCTTTACCGTAGTGAGCTTTGACTGCTCGCACCTCATCTTAAAACCTGTTATCTCTCCATCCTGTGCAACCTCAAGCGAATTGCAGAATATCGTAGGCCAGCCCAGCTTCTCCATAAGCGGCTTGGCAAACTGTGAAAATGTATCAGACACAATGATAACCTGTGTCAGGGAACGCAGCTCATCAAGAAATTCCCTTGCACCCGGAATCGGGTCAATCTTAGCAATTACATCCTGTATCTGCTTAAGCCCCAGACCATGCTCTTTTAAGACCCCTATGCGCCATCTCATAAGCTTATCATAATCCGGCTCATCCCTTGTTGTCTTCTTAAGCTCATCAATTCCGCTCTCCTTTGCAAATGCAATCCATATCTCAGGTACGAGAACTCCCTCCAAATCCAAACATACAATATCCATAGCTGCCTCCTAATATTATGGCTTTCCATGCTGAACCATTGTATCATTAACTGACTTTAAAATTGATACATCTATAGCTCTTCGGTTCATCCTGTCAACGCATTAAATTCTGAAAATATTCTACCATATCTCTTCTATTTTCTCAATATATATTCAATCCTGCCACATAAGTGCACACCTTACAGCCTTGTCCCAGCCCTTTAGCCGCTCCTGCCTTATAGCATCGGACATTGAAGGTACGAACCTATGTGAAAGCTGCCAGTTCTTCTCAATCTCCTCCCTGCTCTGCCAATACCCTGTCGCAAGGCCGGCAAGATATGCCGCTCCAAGCGCCGTAGTCTCAATGCACTCAGGTCTTAGCACATCAGCTCCTAAAATATCGGCCTGGAACTGCATCAGAAAATCATTGGCACTTGCCCCGCCGTCAACCCTCAGACTGCTTATCGCAAGTCCTGTATCCTGCTCCATTGACTTAAGAACACTATGCGTCTGATATGCAAGCGATTCAAGTGTTGCCCTCACAAAATGTTCCTTGCTGCACCCTCTGGTTATTCCTACGACCATTCCCCTGCAATACTGATTCCAATATGGCGCACCAAGTCCTGTAAATGCCGGAACCACATACACCCCATTGGTATCCGGCACCGCCTTTGCATATTCCTCTGATTGTGCCGAGCTATCTATCATGCGCATCTCATCTCTCAACCACTGTATCGCAGCACCGGCAACGAACACACTTCCCTCCAGTGCATAGCTTGGTTCCTCATCCGTATCTGCCGCTATGGTTGTTATCAGGCCATTCTCAGACTCAAAGGCTCTCTTTCCCGTGTTCATCAGCAGAAAACAGCCTGTCCCATACGTGTTCTTCACATCGCCTTCACCATAACAGCACTGCCCGAACAATGCCGCCTGCTGATCTCCTGCTGCCCCTGCGAGCTTAATCTCACCACCTAAAAGTCCCTCATCCGTCGTGCCATATATACAGCTTGAAGGTCTTACCTGCGCCAGCATGCTGCGCGGCACTCCAAAAAGCTCCAGAAGCTCATCATCCCAGCTTCGCGTATGTATGTTAAACAGCATTGTTCGTGAAGCATTGGTATAATCCGTCACGAATATCCTTCCCTTGGAAAGCTTCCATATAAGCCATGTATCGACAGTTCCGAAAAGCAGCTCCCCTGCTTCAGCCTTTTTCCTCGCGCCCTCCACATTGTCAAGTATCCAGCCTATCTTGGTCGCACTGAAATACGCATCCGGCACAAGTCCGGTCTTGCTCTTTATCAGCTTATCATAGCCCTGCGCCTTCAGCTCATCAATTCTGTCCGCAGTTCTGTGGCATTGCCAGCATATCGCATTGTACACCGGAACCCCGGTGTTCCTGTCCCACACGATGGTCGTCTCTCTCTGATTGGTTATTCCAATCGCCTCTATATCCCCTGCATCAGCACCAATCTTCGCCATAGCCTCAGCCGCAACACCATACTGGGATGACCATATCTCCATCGCATCATGCTCCACCCAGCCTGTCCTCGGATATATCTGGGTGAACTCCTTCTGTGCCATACTGACCACATTTCCCTGCCTGTCAAAAAGAATGCACCTTGAGCTGGTTGTCCCCTGATCAAGTGCCATAACATATTTTTTCCTCTGCATGTCCACACTCCATTCTGAATTTGGCTGTCATAAAACCGATATATTTTAAGTATACTATATTTTGAAGTTAATAAAATTATTTTTTTAATTATCTACCCATTATTAATATAATTTTATATTATTTTGTACCTTAGTCAAATAAAAAATATTGTATATTTAAGTTTTTTTGTGTATAATCATACTAATTTAGTTATGTGTACAATTTTATTTCTCAAGATTTTTATTTTATTGTAACGGGGAACGAATTATGTTAAATCCAACCAAAAATTGCAACACCGATATATACAGCTTTTCTCCTGAAATTCAGGCATGTATACATGAAGTTCAGGATAATTTTTTTATGCTTAAGACCCCGGAGCGATCTGCATATAAACCTTTCTGTGAAAAGCTGCTTGCTTGTGCCTCTGAGGAGCAGTCCGACTTTTTATTTGCGCTGGCATACTTCTGCCTCATGCACTACTACTCTAACGATAACAATCACGAAGAGGCAATACGCTGTGCACTGGAAGGAATCAAGTACCAGCAGAAAGCCCATGAATATGAATTCATAGCCCGCTCCTACAATATACTTGGACTGTTCACACAGGCAATCGGCGATTCCACTAAGGCTGTGGATTATTTGCTATATAGTATAGACACATGCATTCAATATCAGCTTGATTATGTCCGCGGAATGGCAGAATCTAATCTTGCCGACATTTTCCACCGCACCGAGAATTTTGACAGGGCACTGTACCACTATACCGAAGCCATAAAGTACACAAAAAAATGTATGGCTGACAGACCCTTTGATGCGATGTGTGCAATGCTGTATGTACTGTGTAACCGCGGCTTCTGCCTGATTGCTTCCGGGGATGAAGCTGAGCTTATCAAAAATTATGAGGAAATAATTTCATATATGGATGAAATGGACAGGCATAACATTGAGCATGAAACATTTGTTATCTCCAATTTTCTTGCAACACTGTTTTACCATAATGGTGACAGGGCATCAGCAGAAAAGTATATGCAGCTTACAGATACGGCCATCAACGAGCTTACCAATTTCACAACCTTTGCCGATGACATAATCGCATACATACACATCAAGGAAAAGCTCTGCTCTGACAGCGACTACACGGCACTGTTAGATGACTTTATAATTAAGTCCGAATCAATGCATGCTCCTCACTATCTGTTTTGCAGGCTCCTTGAAATGAGAATTGAGGCTGCTGTCTCGCATCATGATAACGAAGCCTTTACAAAATACTCCCTTATGCTTTTCAACCTGTACTCCAGGCAGCGTATACTCGAATGCAGGGAAACCTTCCGCGCAGAGCAGATTCACCACGAGAATCAGCTCATCCATAAACAGCACTATGACCTTATCCATCGCAACGAGGCACTTCTCTCACAGTCCCAGCACGATGCTCTCACAGGGCTGCCTAACCGCGCCTGTCTCAACGACTTTGCAGAAACCACCCTCACGCGCGCCCTCAAGAACAGCTGCACAATCGGTGTGGAGATTCTTGACATTGATTACTTCAAGAATATCAATGACAGCTATGGTCATATTGAGGGTGACCGCTATCTGAGTGCTGTAGCCGATGTGCTTAGAAGAATCTCCGATGAATATGAGGATGTATTCACTGCCAGATACGGTGGAGACGAATTTGTTATCATTTACTTTAATAAGCAGAACAGTGAAATATGCGATATCATGAAATTGCTCAAGCGTGAAATAAGCATGATTTCCATTCCTGACTCAAATCCGGACGGCAAGAGCTATATAACCTTATCTCAGGGCTGCCTCAACAGGGTTCCTAACCCTGCTAACCGTATCTGGGATTTCCTCGCATGTGCGGACAAGACCTTGTACGAAGTAAAACGGAACGGCAAGGATAATTTTCATCTTAAGGATTCATTTAAGAACTAGAATA
>ENA-ORUA01003233-ORUA01003233.1-human-gut-metagenome-genome-assembly--contig:-NODE-3233-length-11555-cov-2.659739_pt1 | contig 11555 bp, 9 predicted proteins | sample MGYA00242076_ERZ509201 | MGnify/ENA primary metagenome ERZ509201 (study PRJEB26280, sample SAMEA2338863) | human gut metagenome | biome: human gut; feature: human-associated habitat; material: faeces...
GGTCATAGCCACATCTGCACGTACCTTTCTTCCTGTCGCAGCTGAAAATATCGCCGTTGCCATTGTAATACCCGCAGATGGTCCATCTTTTGGTACTGCTCCTTCCGGAATATGGATATGTATATCATGTTCTTTAAAAAATTTCTCATCAATACCATGTTCTTTGCTGACAGAACGTATATAACTGATCCCGGCTCTTGCAGATTCTTTCATTACATCGCCAAGCTGACCAGTCAGAAGGATCTCACCCTCCCCCGGCATCACATTAACCTCAATCTGAAGTGTATCCCCTCCGACACTGGTCCATGCAAGTCCTCGGACAATTCCGACTTCATCCTGCTCATTTACCTTCTGGAACTGGTAAATCTCTTTGCCTAGATAGTGTTCCAGATTACGTTCTGTAATTTTGATACATTTCTTATTATCTTCCAAAATCTCTCTGGCTGACTTTCTGCAGATGCCTCCAATTTTCCTTTCCAATTGACGAACTCCCGCTTCCCTTGTATACACGGTCGCAATTTTTTGAAGTGCTTTCTTACTGATTGAAAGTTGTTCCTCTGAAAGTCCATGACTTTTTAACTGCTTTGGAATCAGATGTCTCTGGGCAATATGAATTTTCTCATTTTCTGTATAACTGTTGATCTCGATTACTTCCATACGGTCAAGAAGTGGCCTTGGAATTGTTTGTAATGTATTAGCTGTCGTAACAAACAGTACTTCCGACAAATCGATTGGAACTTCCAGATAATGATCACGGAACTTGTCATTCTGTTCACTGTCCAGTACTTCCAGAAGTGCAGAAAATGTATCTCCTTTATAGTCATTACTAACTTTATCAATTTCGTCTAAAAGCATCAGTGGATTCTTTACTTTTGCATTTCGAAGTGCTGTCGCAATTCTTCCAGGCATTGCGCCTACGTACGTCTTGCGATGTCCCCGGATCTCAGCCTCATCACGCACACCACCAAGAGAAATACGGACATAAGGTCTTCCAAGCGCTTCTGCAAGTGATCTTGCAATAGAGGTCTTACCGGTTCCCGGGGGGCCTGCAAGGCAAAGAATCGGAGTCTGTCCTTTACTTGTGAGGATTCTAACTGCCAGAAATTCCAGTATACGATCTTTTACCTTTTCCAGACCATAATGTTCTTCATCAAGCTTTTCTTTCGCAGCTTTGATATCAAGATTCTCCTCACATTTCTTATTCCACGGCATCTCAAGCATCGTTTCAATATAAGTTCTTACAACACCAGACTCTGCCGGGCTTGCCATCTGGCTTTTAAATCTTTTGATTTCTTTTGCTAATTTTTCTTTCACTTCACAAGATGCATCTAAATCTTTCACTGCCTGTTCGAATTCCTCCGCATCTGTCTGAAGTGTATCTTCCCCTAGTTCCTCACGAATCAGTTTCATCTCTTCTCTTAAGATATATTCTCTCTGATTCTTATCTACACGCTCTTTTACCTTTTTCTGAAGTTCCTCTTTCACACTGAGTACGCGCATCTCATTGACCACACGAAGAGAAATGTCTTCATATCTCTGAAGAATATCCTGCTCTTCCAGAACTTTTTGGGTATCTTCATAATCCATTGGAAGATTGGCAGCAATTGTATCGACCATGACGCGCAGCGATTTTATCTCTTCGATCATCATAGCAAGTTCTTTTGCAAGCTTTGGATTTTTTGACATATAATCCCGGAACAGTTCACGAAGTCCACGTACCATTCCTTCTTCATTGATTGGATTTTCCAACAGTTCCCTGTCTTCCGGTTTGCAGAAATCCGGCAATATTTTTACCGCGACCTGAAAATAAGGTTCTTCAGATTCAATCCAGGAAAGACCTGCACGCTGCTCTCCCGATACTAGAACACGTTTCATATTTCCCGGAAGCTTTACAATCTGTTTTACAGTTGCAATACAGCCAATTCTGTAAAGATCGGACTCCTTTGGCTCTTCCACTTCAACTTCCTTCTGCATTACAAGAAATATTTTCTGATCTTTTTTCATGGCCTGTGTGATTGCCTGCACAGATTTTTCACGGCTCACATCAAAATGTGTCACCTGCTCTGGCAGCACTGCAAGTCCACGAAGTGCCACCATCGGCAGACTCATCAACTCATTTTCCATACTGTTTACTCCTATAATTCAAAAATGAGACGGGAACAATTTTACTCGTACCCGCCTCTTTCATTATGCGCTTTGTGTATTCACAGAAGTGTGTTCACACTCTGGTTTTGCTTTTCCTGTCACCACGTCACCGGTGATCCGGCACGTTTTCAGTGTCTCATCGGACGGTGCGCGATACATAATATCCATCATTGTATTTTCCATGATTGCCCGAAGTCCTCTGGCTCCGGTCTTTCTTTTCAATGATATATCTGCAATCTCGTTTAATGCAGAATCGTCAAATACTAATTTCACTCCATCTAGTTCCAAAAGTTTTTGATACTGCTTTACGATTGCATTCTTTGGCTCTGTCAAGATACGGATCAAAGCATCATGATCCAGCATCTCAAGAGATACTGTAACTGGTACACGCCCTACCAGTTCCGGAATCAATCCAAATTTCACAAGATCCTGTGGCAGCACCTGAGCTAACAATTTATCTACATCATCTTCATGCTTCTCTGCAATTTCTGCATTAAATCCGATAGATTTCTGATCAATACGTTTCTCAATAATCTTATCAATTCCTTCAAATGCACCGCCACAGATAAATAAAATATTCGTTGTATCTATCTGTATCAATTCCTGATGTGGATGCTTTCTTCCACCCTGTGGAGGAACATTTGCAACCGTGCCTTCTACAATTTTAAGAAGTGCCTGCTGAACACCTTCTCCAGATACATCTCTTGTAATTGACGGGTTCTCAGATTTTCTTGTAATCTTATCGATCTCATCAAGATAGATAATACCATACTCTGCACGTTCAATATCATAATCTGCAGCCTGAATCAGTTTTAGAAGAATATTTTCAACATCTTCTCCTACATATCCTGCCTCAGTAAGAGCTGTTGCATCAGCTATTGCAAATGGAACATTCAGAATTTTTGCAAGTGACTGGGCAAGAAGTGTCTTACCACACCCTGTCGGACCCAGCATCAGTATATTACTCTTATTCAATTCGACGCCGAGATCTCTCTGTGCCATAATACGCTTGTAGTGATTATATACAGCAACAGAAAGAACCTTTTTTGCCTCATCCTGTCCAATCACATAATCATCAAGAAATTCCTTGATCTCTTCCGGTTTCAAAAGATTGATATCTGAAAACGGAGTCCAGGAATCATTCTCATCATATGCCATCTCTTCTTCTATAATCTCAGAGCATACTTCCACACATTCATCACAGATATAAGTATCATTCGGTCCTGCAATCAATTTTTTCACCTGAGCCTGTGACTTATTACAAAATGAACACCTTATCTGATCATCATTTCTTCCCAATATTCTACACCTCATTAAAGAATAGGGAACATATCTGTTCCCTATCGTCTTGTAATTACTTCATCGATTAATCCAAATGCTTTGGCTTCCTCAGCGGACATAAAATTATCTCTGTCAGTCTCTCTGCTAATGACCTCCAGCGGCTGTCCTGTATTCTCTGCAAGAATCCGGTTCAATCTCTCACGAGTCTTCAGGATATGCTCTGCTGCAATCTGAATTTCAGTTGCCTGACCCTGAGCTCCTCCAGATGGCTGATGAATCATAATCTCGGAATTTGGAAGGGCAAGTCTCTTTCCTTTTGTACCTCCGGCCAGAAGGAATGATCCCATGCTTGCTGCCATACCGATACAGATTGTCTCAATATCACATTTGATATACTGCATAGTATCATAAATTGCCAGACCTGCAGATACAGATCCGCCCGGACTGTTAATGTACAGATGAATATCCTTTTCCGGATCCTCTGCTTCCAGGAAAAGAAGCTGCGCGATTGCTACACTCGCTGATGCATCTGTAACTTCTTCTCCAAAAAATATAATTCTGTCCTTTAATAATCTTGAATAGATATCATAGGAACGCTCTCCTCTGCTTGTCTGTTCAATGACATAAGGTACTAAACTCATACATATGCCTCCCTGTTATATTTCAGTGACTTATTATTTCTCTACAGCGTTCTCAACAAGGAAATCAATTGCTTCCTGAACAGCCATATCGTCTTTCATCTGCTGTTTCTCAGCCTCTCCTACAAGCTCTTTAAGTTTTTCAACTTCCATATCGTAAGACTTAGCCATCTCAGCTAACTTCTCATCGATCTTCTCGTCAGAAATCTCAATATTCTCAGCTTTTGCAATTGCCTCGAGAACAAGACGTGTCTTAATGTTCTTCTCTGCTGATGGAAGCATCTGCTCCATCATCTTGTCTGCTGTCATTCCTGTGAACTGTGCATACTGCTCCATTGTCAGTCCCTGTGACATCAGATTCTGAGCAAAATTATCCATCTGCTGGCGCGCCTGTGTCTTGATCATAAGTTCAGGAATCTCCATTGTTGCATTCTCGATAGCTTTTGCGATTACCTGATCTTCTTTTTTTGCTTTTCCTTCTTTAGCTTTTTCTTCTTTAATCTTAGCTTTTACATCAGCCTTGTACTCATCTAATGTATCAAACTCAGATACTTCTGCTGCGAATTCATCATCAATCTCTGGAAGCTCTTTCTCTTTGATCTCATGTACTGTACATTTGAATACAGCATCTTTTCCCTGAAGGTTCTCTGCGTGATACTCCTCCGGGAATGTAACTTTAACTTCTACTTCTTTCTCTGCCTCTACTCCGATAAGCTGATCCTCGAATCCTGGAATAAATGTTCCGGAACCAATTGTAAGAGAATAGTTCTCTCCTTTTCCGCCCTCGAATGCTTCTCCGTCAACAAATCCTTCAAAATCAAGAACAACTTCATCTCCGTCTTTAACCGGACGTCCTTCTACTGTAACTGTTCTTGCGTTCTTTCCTGCCTCTTCCTGGATCTTAGCGTCAACTTCTTTCTGTGTTACGCGTGTAGATACTTTATCTACCTCAAGTCCTTTGTACTCTCCAAGAGTAACCTCCGGTCTTGTAGCAACAAGTGCTGTGAAGATGAACGGTTTTCCTTTCTCGATCTGTGTAATATCAATCTCCGGCTGAGATACGATCTGAAGATCACACTCATCATAAGCCTCTGAGTAAGCCTGTGGAATCAGAGCATTCGCTGCATCTTCATAGAATACATCTGCTCCATACATCTTCTCAACCATCTGACGCGGAACTTTTCCTTTACGGAATCCTGGCATACTGATTTTATTTTTCTGTTTCTTGTATGCGTTCTGAAGTGCTTTTTCTAATTCATCAGCAGAAACTTCGATTGTGAGTTTCGCCATATTTTTTTCTAATTTTTCTACCTGTAAACTCATTTACCCTTTTCCTCCTATTTCTATCCCCCTTGCATGGGCAATCCGCAAAAGGGCATATTACATTGCATTCACTCAAGAAGTATATCACAAACATTTCCAAATATCCAGTTCGATTTTACGGATATTGCGTTTTTTTATAAGGTTTTCATAAATTATCTCTGATATACAATAGAATCTGCAATTTCTACTGCTTTTTCCTCGCTGATAAGCACTTCGATCAGTTTCAGTGCAAAATCAATTGCAGTTCCAACTCCCTGACTTGTAATGATATTTTCGTCAGTTGCTACTGGTGCTCCGGTCAGATATGCATCTTCAATCTCACTTTCCATGTCTGGATAGCAAGTCGCTCTCTTTCCTTTTAAAAGTCCCATATCTGCGAGAATTGTCGGTGCCGCACAAATTGCTGCCACATATCTTCCGTCGTCATATGCTTCTTGAACTGCCTTTCTGACATTCTCATCTTCTTTCAGATTCGTTGTTCCCGGCATTCCACCCGGAAGCACGATCATATCGGATTCTTTAAAATCAATCTCTGTGATCAGATCCTCTGTCTGCACAGGTATTCCATGTGCTCCGCGCACTGTATAATCATCTGTAATTGATACTGTATCCACATACACTTTTGCTCTTCGAAGCAGATCTACTACCGTCAGAGCCTCAATCTCTTCAAATCCATCTGCTAATAATACAGTTACTTTTTTCATACTAAATTTCATAACGGATCTCTCCTTTTCTTATTTTTCTTGACTCATTTTCTTAATAGTAACACTGTTTACTTTTTGTGTAAACTGAATTATGATTATGCCATGGAGGTATTATAATATGGAAATAGAACGCAAATATCTTATTGATACTCTTCCGGAAGATTATCAGGATTATCCCTGTCGTCACATCGAACAGGCTTATCTGAACACGGATCCGGTTATTCGTATCCGGAAGGACAATAATAAACATGAACTCACTTATAAATCAAAAGGTCTCATGGCAAGAGAAGAATATAATCTGCCACTTGATGAAGCTTCATATCAGCATCTGCTCACAAAGATTGACGGACGTCTCATCAGAAAAAAACGTTATATGATTCCACTCAATGATTCTCTAACTATTGAATTAGATGTCTTTGAAGACGATCTGGCTCCACTGCTTCTGGCTGAAGTAGAATTTCCAGATGAAGCTTCGGCACTCTCTTTCACACCACCAGAATGGTTTGGAACAGATGTTACATTCTCCAGCGAATATCACAACAGTACTCTTAGCTTAAAATAGTCTGATTATATTGTTAATTTTATTTAAAAGCAACACATTGTTGCTTTTTCTTATTTTGCCACATTTCGGCGCATATTCTTTTATTTATTGAACAAATTGTTATGATGTAAACATATTTTTGATTCAATGGAGGAAACATCAATGGCCAATATCCAATTGACCGAGAATCTTCGTATTCTGCGTGAGCGAAGTAATCTTAAGCAGGATGAATTTAGCAGATATCTGAATATTTCTCGTCAGACATATTCCAATTACGAGCGTGGCACACGCACCCCTGATCTGGAATTACTCAAATCAATTGCTGACTTTTATCATATTACCATTGATGAACTTTTATTCTGTAACGGCTACAAGATTCCTCTGTATTCCATGCAGCCCGATAGAATTTCCGAGGGCGAAATTCCGTATATTAAATGCAAAAAATCCGATAATATCATCTATCTCACCGATGAAGAGCTAAAGCTTTTACTTCTTTTTCGTGCTGCTTCTGACGAAGTGAGACAGATTATTACCGGCTTTCTTGCAAATTCAAATAATCAGGAAGAATAACAGATTGGGAAGAGATCCCATCTGTTATTCTTCCATGATAAATTCATCATGTACTGCATTCATAGCTTTATCAATATCTTTCTCAGCTACGAGTACTGTAATACGAATTTCTGATGTTGATATCATGTTGATATTGACTCTGGAATTGTACAGCGCCTCGAACATTCTGGATGCAACTCCCGGATTGCTCATCATTCCTGCTCCTACAACAGATAATTTTGCCACATCTTTGTTGTATGTAATATCCTTAATCGTAAGTCTTTCTTTATTCTTATCCAGAACTTCTAACGCATGTTCAAGATCATCCGAAGCAACAGTAAAGGAAATATCTTTTGTCCCCTCGCGTCCTACAGACTGTAAAATAATATCTACATTAATGTTATTGGCTGCCAATGTATCAAATACACTAAAAGCTGTCCCTGGTTTGTCTTCTACTCCGATTACAGAGATTCTTGCTGTATTTTTATCTGCTGCAACTCCTGTTACTAACAGTTTTTCCATTCCTGTTCCCTCCCCTACTACGGTTCCTTCTGTCTGATTGAGACTAGATCTGACTACCAGCTCTACATTGTATTTTTTTGCCATCTCGACTGAACGGTTGTGAAGTACTTTCGCTCCAAGGCTCGCCAGCTCCAGCATCTCATCATAAGTAATAAAATCTAATTTTTTTGCATTCTTTACAATTCTCGGATCAGCTGTAAAGACTCCATCAACATCTGTATAAATCTCACATTTGTCTGCATGAAGTACCGCAGCAAGCGCAACTGCAGTTGTGTCTGAACCACCTCGTCCAAGTGTTGTAATATCGTCATACTTATTCACACCCTGGAATCCTGTTACGATCACAATCTTTCTGGAATCCAGTTCATGTCTGATACGCTTAGTATCTACACGTTTAAATCTTGCATTTCCATAACGTGATGTTGCATGCATCGCAACCTGGAATGCATTTAGAGATACCGCTGGCACATCCAGTGCCTGCATAGCCATAGCCATCAATGATACTGACACTTGTTCTCCTGTTGTCAAAAGCATATCCAACTCACGCTTCTTTGCATCTGGGTTGATGGAATTTGCAAGTTCAATCAGCTCATCTGTTGTATCTCCCATCGCAGAAAGCACGACTACCACATCATGCCCTGCTTTATAGTCTTCAATGCAGCGTCTTGCCACATTAAATATTCGTTCTTTATTGGCAACAGAAGTCCCGCCAAATTTTTTAACGATCAGCATAGTTTCTCCCTTTCCCTAATCTTCAATACGGATCATATGAAGAATCTGGTCTTCATAACTCTTCGCTCTTGTATCATAATCACCTTCCATCATGATCGGAGTCACAAATCCAAACTCTCCGTCCAGACCGTCAACCTTCACGATTTCAACACCCCCAAAGGAATAACGGATATCTTCAATCTTCTCCTCCACGTTCCCTTTCATACGGATAAAGAATCGTCTCTTCATGGAAGATTTATCTTCCAGACGGAGTTTCTCTTCTTTCCACATAGTCATCACATTGCGGTTCAGGTTCTTAGCCGCTTCCACAACATCGGATACAACAGCACTTGCCGTTGGAAGTTTTCCTGCCCCGCTTCCATAGAACATCGCATCTCCCAAGACATTTCCATGAACGAAAATTGCATTGAAAACACCATTTACATTGTAAAGCGGGTGATCCGGATAAAGCATGCAAGGTGCGACCATCGCGCCAAGTCTTCCGGCATGTGTCTTGCTGGAAGCCAAAAGCTTGATTGTAGTTCCCATAGCCTTTGCATATCTCATATCTTCTACTGTAATCTGTGTAATTCCTTCACAGTAAATATCTTCAAAATCTACCTGCTGACCGGAAATCAGAGATGACAAAATTGCAATCTTTCTGCAAGCATCGTATCCTTCTACATCTGCCTCCGGATTTCGCTCTGCATATCCGTTATCCTGTGCTTCCTTTAATACAGAAGCATAATCTGCTCCTTCATAGAACATCTTCGTCAACATATAATTCGTCGTGCCATTGAGGATTCCGGTAATTTCTTCAATCTCATCTGCTGTCAGTGAAGAATTAAGCGGACGGATAATCGGAATACCACCTCCTACACTCGCCTCAAATAGAAAATTTATGTTCTTTTCTTTTGCAATAGAAAGCAGTTCTGCACCGTGCTTTGCTACAAGTGCCTTATTGGAAGTTACGACACATTTTCCGGCAAGAAGGCTTCTTTTCACAAAGGTATACGCTGGCTCGATTCCTCCCATGACTTCCACAACGATCTGGATCTCATCATCAGAGATAATTGTCTCAAAATCATGAATTATTTTTTCCTGTATCGGGTCTTCTGGAAAATCTCTGATGTCCAACACATATTTTACATTCAGTGCATCCCCGATTCTCTGGGCAATGCGCTCACCATTGGTATCAATAACTTCCACGACACCTGAACCAACTGTACCATACCCCATCACTGCTATATTTATCATACCGTTCCTCCCTTTTCACCGCCTGATACATATTTTAAATAGGCGTTTATAAACATATCAAGATCTCCGTCAAGAACCGCCGTAACATTGCCATTTTCCACATTCGTTCTGTGGTCTTTTACTAACGTGTATGGCTGCATAACATAGGACCTTATCTGATTACCGAATCCGATGTCTTTTACTTCTCCCCGGATATCTGATACTTTTTCTGCCTGTTCCTGCTCCTGCAGCAGCTTTAATTTTGCCTTCAACATCTGCATAGCTTTTTCTTTATTATGATGCTGTGATCTTTCATTCTGGCATTGAACTACAATTCCTGTCGGCAAATGCGTGATTCGGATTGCAGAAGATGTCTTATTGACATGTTGTCCACCAGCCCCGCTTGCACGATAGGTATCAATTTTCAGATCATCATCTAAAATATCAATATCAATGTCTTCTTCAATATCCGGCACCACATCGCAGGAAGCAAAAGAAGTCTGTCTCTTTCCCGCTGAATTAAATGGCGAAATTCTCACAAGCCGATGTACACCTTTTTCTGATTTCAGATAGCCATAGGCATTGTCTCCAACTACTTCAAATGTAATATTTTTTATTCCGGTAATATCTCCATCCAGATAGTCCAGTACCTGAACCGAAAATCCTTTTGTCTGAAACCACCTGGTATACATACGGTACAGCATGTTCACCCAGTCACATGCCTCCGTTCCGCCTGTTCCGGCATGTAATGTCATAATCGCATTGCAGGAATCATATTCTCCAGATAACAATGTCTCAATTCTGAGTTTTTCAAAATCTTCCTCAAAATGAGCAATATCCTTTTCTATTTCCTTCACCATCGAGCGGTCTTCCTCTTCATCAACCATCTCGATCAGTGTGCAGATATCATCATATTCTGAATATAATGCATGGATCACTTTCAAATGTTCCTGAAGATCTTTTAATTCTTTCATGATTTTTTGTGATTCTTCCGGCGCATCCCAGAATCCCGGTTCTTCTATCTTACGTTCCAGTTCTTCAACCCTGTTCTCTTTGCCGGAAATGTCAAAGTGAATCCCTCATTTCGGCAAGAGGTTCTTCATAGGAGTTCATAATTCCCTTATACTGTTCTAATTCAATCACACTGCCTCACCTCTTTCTTTTTTATATTTTTAACTTACTGCATAACGACATCTCTCCCGTCGCTTTTCGCAACGGGAGATTCATCCCTTTTTAGATTTGTCTGTTATTTATTTCTTCCACAGCACTGTTTATACTTCTTACCACTTCCACATGGGCAAGGGTCATTTGGATAGACCTTCTTGTTTTCCCGCTTCTTCGGCTCACGAAGAGCTGTGTCATCTTTATTGGTTCCAGTTACTTTTGCGACCTGCTCACGCTCAGCTTTCTGCTCGATTCTTACATGCATCAAAGTTCTGACTGTTGTCTCTGTAATTGCCTGAGTCATCTCGCCGAACATATCATATCCAAGCATCTTATACTCAATCTTCGGGTCACGGTTACCGTAAGCCTGAAGACCGATTCCCTGACGGAGCTGATCCATATCGTCAATATGATCCATCCATTTTGCATCAATAACTTTTAAAAGCACGACACGTTCCAGCTCACGGATATGCTCCGGCTCCGGAAACTCTGCTTCTTTTGCTTCATATGCTTTTGCTGCGCGCTCTTTTAACAGATGCTTCAGCTCTTTCTGTCCCATGCCTTTGACATCATCCGGTGTCACCGGTGCCATCGGAATGACCGCTCCTATTACACGGTTCAATTCAATCAGATCCCAGTCCTCATAGTCCTGATCTACTGAAACTTCAGCATCTACAGTATTCTCAATGTAATCGTTAATCATATGGAAGATGGAATCACGCATATTCTCGCCATCCAGCA
>ENA-ORUA01003247-ORUA01003247.1-human-gut-metagenome-genome-assembly--contig:-NODE-3247-length-11524-cov-6.697707_pt1 | contig 11524 bp, 4 predicted proteins | sample MGYA00242076_ERZ509201 | MGnify/ENA primary metagenome ERZ509201 (study PRJEB26280, sample SAMEA2338863) | human gut metagenome | biome: human gut; feature: human-associated habitat; material: faeces...
TGCTGTTGATCCTGATAAGCGAGGATTTATTGATCAGCCTACGGTTATTGTCGGTGAAGGTCCTATTGGTCATAGTAAGGAATGGGTCGCTAGCAATGATGCGTTGGAGAATCCCACAGTAAGACCTTTTATCAATGTACTTAATGAGGCTCAAGAAAAAGGAGAAATCCGTACTGTAGACATGAATCAGATGATGCGCAAACGTTTGGCTGGATTCGAGTCTGGAGGTTCTATCGTAAAAACAAAGGATGGTAGTGGTAACCAGTTATTTACTGATTTGAAAACTAACGTTCAAGAAGAGAATGTTGATCCTCGTTTATTACGGGCAATTCTTCAAAAACTGAGGGATGGAATTCGATGCTATGTCGTATACAGCGATATCGAGGCCGCCCAAAAGACATTGGACAAATCCAAAAAGATAGGAGGCAAATAAGATGGACATCATTCACGAATCCGGCAAGGCTTACGACCTAGGAGACATCCAATTGACCTTATCCCGGATGAACCCGTTCTTTAACGATTACGGAGAGCAGAGCTTACCGGTAACACTCCCTCCCACGGACAGGAATAGGGAACTACTCATCTATCCGGATAACATGGCCGGGATCAGCAAGGCCTCGCAGCGGATCAACGCCATGATCCAGCACGGGGTATTCTCCATCCCCTGCCGTCAAGCCATCCTGTCGGCGAACCGGAAGACCGGGATCGAGACCAGCTTCTACCTCAATACCGGAGCGTTCTACGAGAAGATCAAGGATGTACCGTTATCCACGGTCTTTAAGGACAAGGTTATCAAGTTCGCGTCTGTCAGCGAGGCGATATCCTTCTGCCGGAACCTGTTCATTACACATGACGACCGATTCGCCTTGTTCCCGGCCATCCTAGAGTCCGGTTCTTTAAACGCCACCGGTGATCCGGGACCGGACGGATATCCCCGTCTTTACAACGACGTGGAGCGGACGGAGGTAGTCGATGAGAAAACGATCCGGTTGGCTCCGGGATTCTACATATCCCCCTTCATCCGTGGATTGCATCTATTGGAGGAGATATTCGCCTATCTTGGCTACACCTTGGAGGACTCCTTCTTTTCCCGCACCACCCCATTCAAGGACATGGTTTTTTTGAACAACACGATCGATACGATCGTAAAGGGCGAGATCCGATACTCCCAGATCGTCCCGGACTGCATGATCAAGACGATACTGGACGTATACCGGTATAAATTCTGCTGCGAGTTCATCCCGGACGAGACCCGCAAGACCATCCGTATCGTGCTATTCGATGAGAACCTGAACGAGACACCCTCCTGCGACCTCACGGATTGCGTAGCCGGTAAATATACCGTCAACCATCCCTCGAGCTTCAAGCAGTTAAAGCTTACCTGTGACCGGCTCACGCCGCCGGAAGAGAAACAGGAGAGCGAGCGCCCGATGCCAACGACGGGAAGAGCAACAGGGAACGAGAACGAGGAGTTCAGTACCTTGGTAGACCTATTAAAGAAATACCCGGACGTGGAGTATAACCAGATATCGGGTGAGTTTGTCCGGAGAGGTTACAAGGGGATCACGCCGGTCACGCAACGGATCGGTCTGGTCACGATGGATTATTACGCCGGCGGGACACTGGAGACGGAGAGCAAGGAATCCCCGGACGTGCTACCGGCGATGGTCTATACACCTGCTTTTGGCAGCGGAGGAGCCGGGGCCATCCCGCATCTCGGGATTTATATAGGGACCGGAAGATCGTTGAACTCCTCCATCATCATGGATTCCGTGAATGACTCCACGTCTGAGGTGGTAGGCGAGGCGGAGGATAACGAGGAGTTGAAACCCATGCCGGCGTTCGTATTCCATGCCGGGAAACTGGACTACGGGACGATCCTCAATCATGACGCAGATGGAAACAAGCTCTGGAACTATACGCTCGCCTACCACGGCCCGGACGGGCTTTTCGAACGGTTCTGGCGAAATTACGATTCCCTGCTCCGGAACTCTCTGCTCGAGATAAAAGCGAGCATGCTTCTCAGTGACATCCAAAAGGTATCGCTCTCCGAGTACAGGAAGGTGACGATCGAGGGACAGGAGCTGCTTCCCTCCGCCATACAATATAGCCCGGGTTCCCGGGAACCCTTGGAATCCACGTTCCTTACCACGAGGCTTTACGAGCCGGTATCCACGGCCATGGCCGAGACGGAGCGGTTCGCCTCCCATGTATCCAAATATAAATGGAAGGTCAACTACTCCCGGTCCAACGCCAGCGACAGCGTGAAAAGAAGATGGGTATTCAAGGAGGAACCCGTGACCATATACTACGCCCCGCCCAGCGCATACCAATACGTGCAGGGCGGGAAATACCATCAAGCCACTTATCCCGTGCAATTCTATAGCCGTGGCTCCGCATCCGGGCCGACCGATCCGGAGGACGGTACCCTGACCGTGTGGCTCGAGCCCGTGACCCGGTAACTGTCCTTTATCGGACCATCCGATACCCATACTTTTGGGGGTAAAATAATCGCAAATGGCAACGATCATAGACAAACCAGACGCTCTGAGCCTGTCCGGGAACATGAGGAAATTTGTATTGGGGGCAAAAGAGGCCGTCTCTTTCATCTTGAAGAAAGGAACGGCCACCTTGCTCGAGCAAAGCTACGAGCCCGGGCCGGACAAGATGGTCACGATCGACGTGAGAGAGGTGGTGGAAAGCCAATTGAGCTATACTTTGGACACGGCCCAAGAGATCTATTCCCAAAATACCATATTCGCCGATTTCACGGCCACGATAGACGGGACCTCCCACTCGTTCCGGGCGATCCGGTGCGGGATAGCGGATCTGGCGGACACGCCGGGAAACTGGTTGAAGTCCCACTTCCTCACGTGGCAGCCAAAGGTCAAGGAGGTGACCTATTACTCACCGGAGTGGTTGACCTACTACGCCATATCGGACTGCACGGTAAAGGTCAAGGCCACGTTCCCGGACAACTCGTCGAGCACGACCTCCTTGAAGGGAATGACCGCCGGCGAGTGCGTGACACTCAATCTCCAATACGCGATCGTAGCCAAGCTATTCGGGAACAAGTACCCCAGCTATCTCGAGGTTTACGCCGAGGCCGGCGGAGCGAGACTGAGCGTATCGCAATTCTATAAATTCACGGATATCCATTCCGAGGACGAGCAATGGTTCCTTTTCGAGAACAGTCTGGGCGGTATGGACACCTTCCGTGCCCATGGGGTGAACCGTCTGCAGGCGGAGCATGGCCACCTGATAGCGGAACTGGGCGAGAACCTGTCCGAGTATGACGTGGAGACCGATCGTAAGTTCGTTAAGAACACGGGATTCCTCGATGATTACTCCCGCCGTTGGTTGCTGGATTTTTTCCCCAGCCGGGCCAAGTATATATACGAGGCGTCCATGATCCGGAGAATAATCGTCACCGAGAGCGACGCCACCTACACCTCCAACGATCTCCCGAGCTCCTATACGTTCACGTACCGACTCTCGGAGATCTCGAGATACCTGAACCTTATCCGTAACGAGAAAGAGCTTCCGGATAATCTAACGGTTCCAAACCTCTCCTCGCCGGATTTTATTTTTCCCCCTCGCTTAGCTGAGCTCCCACGGCAAGAGCTTGGCGAGGGGGTATTATTCCCGGCCTTTGATCCGCATAACCCGAAAGCATCCGTTACGTCTTTTGGTGTAATACATGACACGATAAGGAACGGCATCATAAGCGAACTTGGAGAGATATGGAGGGCTATCGTCAACGGAGCAGGAGGATCGGGTGGACCGGGAGACGATTTCTATCATATAAAATTAGATGATCTGACAGAGCCGTCCGATGAGAACGCTTTCACTGCTCTTAGAGTCTTGAAGGAGATACTAAAGCCTATATCCGCACTTGATGATCGCTTTTTAAGAAAAGATATAGATGATACGGCGCATGGTAACATCACTTTCGAAAAAGACATAATCTTAAGCGGGCTGGAATCCTCCATCTACTCAGACCGTGACGCTGACAGTTTCAAGCACGAGAACGGTTTCCGTATCTTCGCCGACGGCACGGCATGGGTGAAGGACTTGAAGGTGAAGCATGACTCCATGTTCGCCGGTTCCCTTTCCTCTCCTACATTCGCCTCCGGTTTCCCGAACGGGACGGGATTCATGATAGCGCCTTACAAGGTGACGAACGCCGCCGGTGTGGAGGAGACTAAATACAAGTTAGAGATCGATTCGATCTCGGTACGCAACGAGCTTAAAGTATATACGTTCGTGGTCTCGCAACTGCTTGGCGAGAACGACAACCGCATCTTCGCCGGAATGATGGAGGTGGATCATTACGACCCGGAGACCGGCCGGATCTACTTGGATACCGACGGGGGCAGGTTGTACAACCCGTTCCGGGAAGGCGATATCCTCATGGTACAGCAGTTTCAAGGCGATCCTACCTTGCAGAACGACTACAAGATGACCAAGTCGTACGAGCTGAAGGTGGTGGAAGTGGCCGTAGGGGACCTCTCCGACGGCGAGAACCGTCTGGACTGGCTCCGTTTCACGAATTTCGTTGGAAATCTGTCGGACATCGCCAAGAGGGATACCCTTTGCCGTGTGGACAATCCAGATAACTCCACCCGCAGCGGCATCATGAAGATCACCACGGTGGATGAGTTCGGCACGCCCTACATGGACGTGATCCGTGGGATGAAGACCGATCCGGAAAACTGCGTGAAGGTACGGGTGGGAAACATGAACGGTCTGGTAACGCCTTATTTCGGGAGGCTGGAGGGCGATGGTATATACGTGGAGAATCTTTACGCCCGTGGGCAGTTCATGCTCGATACGGGGGAGAACGTGAAGACCAAGTTCGATATCGTGGAAGGCAGGCTTTCCAGCGAGATGTCTTCCGTGCGCTACGAGCTATCGGAGAAGGATAATTGCCTCACGAACGCCTCTTTCTCCGCTGATACGGTAGGATGGGTACTCGGTAACGACGTTTCGCTATTCACGGTGAAGGAGCGTTTTATGGCCGTGAACGATTCCTTCTACGCTGAGAAGGATAAGGTTACAGGAATCGTGGAGGTATCCAGCCGCAAGGCCCTTTATATCAAGAACTCGGGAGTAAAGCAATTAAACTCCTACCTGAAGAACAAACCGGACGGCCAACTGGAAATGCCCGACGGGACGAAGGTATGGCCTAGCTATTACGTATCGTTCATGTACATGGTAAAGACCGCCGGTACGTTAACGTCCGGATTCTCCGAACAGGGCCTTTACGTAAGCAAATCGTTGGCGATTACGGATACCTTCGTTCAAGAGGAATTTTCCGGCAAATGGAACGGAACAGGTGATTTCATCTTGAATTATACGGGGGAAATATATATCTACAACGTCCAGATGTCCACGCATCCCGTGGAGGACTTGCGGTTGGAAATGTCCACCAAGTTCTTGCAGACGGACGAGAAGATAGGCATGTACGCCCTGAAGATCGACACGTTGAGCGGGACGGTGACGGAGATGGGGGTAGAATTGGATAATACGACCAGCACATTATCCTTGTACGTGACGAAGACTGACAGCATAAACCAGACAGTGACAAGCCTAGGCTTAAAGCTGGACGGTGTGGATGAGAGCTTGACGCTGTACGCCAAGAAGACCGACGTATCCGGGCTGAAAACCGAGATGGAGGCGGCTATCAAGGTGAACGCTGACAATATTAATCTGAAGGTATCTAAGGATAGTATTATATCGAGCATCAACCAGACGGCGGAGACGATCAAGATAAACGCTAGCCGACTCAATTTGAACGGTTTCGTGACATTTGCCATGTTTGACCTAAGCACCCAGAATACGATCAAGAACAAGGTTAACTCAGGTGATCTAGGATCGATGGCGTGGAAAGATGGTGTCTCATCCGATGATCTGTCTTGGGCATTAAGTCAAGAAATATCGAACAAGGTCAATCTGACTACCTTAAACAACACTCTTTTAGGTTATACGAAAAGTGGGTCTATCACAAAAGAAGACCTGGCCAAAGCCCTTCAAGCGGAATTAACAGGAAAACTTACAGGTAGCGCCAGTGTGGGAGCGAACAAATTGGCGAGCGTGATAATAAACGGACAGACGCTTATAGCGGGAGGGTATATTCAAGCGGACTTGATAAACGTTAAAGACCTTGTCGTAGGCAGTACCTTGAGTATCGGTGCGTTCTCCTTGAATAGTTATAATGGTCTTAACTGGACTGGATCTGACTATTTCGGTAATACCTCCTTTAGGCTGACAGTAGGGGGAGGATATACATACAATACCGGAACAAGTTGTAAAACCATGGTAGGGGCTTGGAGCAATTCCGCTGATATCCATGCATGCATATCTGGTATATGCAACACTTTTGGCGTAGCCATATATGGATCAACAGACGGATGGGGATCGAATTTTCCTCCGGATGGATCTAAGTACGCAGGCTTTTTCAGTGGGTCGGTATTTGCTACGGGCCAAATGCGTTGTTCCGGATTTTCTATTTATAAGAGTTCTGACATGTACCGCTATCATTATCCCGGAGTTTCTTTCAACCCCGCAGATTTCGACTTAGACAATATCCGTCTTCGTGTTATGGGCGGCATAATCGTCGGAGTGACCGATGATAACGGAAATATTTTATTAGGATCATAGATTTTTTTAAAAACAGTAGAATTATGAAAGTAGATTTCAGTAAAGTAAGTATTAACGCTACGGTAGAAGGCGATCCCGTAGTGATTGACTTGACAAAAGAGGTAGGAAACTTGGTCTATGGACGTACGGCGGATATCGCTGTCTCTGATTTCGGAAAGAAGATATACTACAGCAAGGAAGCTATCGATGTTCCGAGACCTATGGCTGAGTCCATCAAGGAGATCATCATGGGATCATCCTTTATCGCCCCCTTGAAAAATGCCATGAACGAGTTACTAACCCCTAAAACAAAGAAAAATGGAAACAACGACAATCAATAAGTCCTTGACGGAAGCCCTATCTTCCACGGGTTTCGTAAAGATAGAGGCATCCCGTAAGGAAAGCGAGCCATTCCAGCATATAGATGCCTACATATACGATGCCGGTACCCGTATCGGGTATGCGTCCGCTGATCGTAACAAAAGGCTCTCTTTCTTCCAAGAATCCCCGGACAGCCTTACCGGAGAGGAATGGATAAGCGCGTATACGAAGGTACAAAACGCTTTCGACAGGATATTTAACGAGACGGTAACCCTATAAGCAATCTTGATCCCATGGCATATACTCTCGAAGAAATTAAAGAACTGGTCGAGACTTTAACCCCGATCGTAAAGAACGCTATAGAGGCGGGATCCCTTAGCGTAGAGGATCTCCGTGTAGCGGAGAGCATGGATTTCGTAAACTCTTTGCCGGCCTTGGAGGAGAAAGGCCTTAACGTCTCTTACGTGAAGGTCCGGCTGAAAGACTTGCTCGGTAAATTGGACGGGGATTATGCCAAGGAGCTGGAGGCGATCAAGAAATTGCTGGAGAAGAAGGTGGATAACGGCTACTCGAAAGACGGTAATCTGTATCTTACCTCCGGGGGCGTTGTCGTATCGGACGCTATCCCGGTAGGCTCCGGAAGCGGGGGGGGGCGGCGGGGTAAGCTCGCTGGGCGAGCTTACCAACGTGGATGATATCGTAGACCAAGATCCGGACGAGTCCCGTGTGCTGGTGCAAGAGGCCGGTAGCTCGCTCTGGACGGTGAAGAACCTCTCCGAGATCGGAGGTGGAGGTGGTGGTGGCGGCGTGACCATGAAACTCGTGAGCGTCACCGATACGCTCATCACCACGGTAGAGGGGGCCGCCGTCACCGTGGGATACAATTTCACGAGCGTCTATCAGGATGACGGTTCCGAGACCGGGCCGGGAACGGCCACTTACACCGTGAACAGCCAGAAGGTGGGCATGGTATCCATCTCGCAGGGCAATAATTATTTCGATCCTACGGAACACTTGATCACCGGCTCCAACACGGTAAGGGTAACCGTGAAGGATAGCACGGGATCGTCACGTTCCCTATCCTATACGATCGAGGTGATATCCATGTCCATATCCTCTTCCATTGACCCGGCGCTCGTCTATTCCGGGGAGATCGTGTATCGCTATACGCCCGTGGGAGCCATCAACAAGACGGTGCATTTTGTACTGGACGGGAAGGAGTTGGGAACGGTGGAGACCAGTGCCTCGAACCGGCAATTGACCTACGTGATCCCCAAGCAGGCGCACGGGGCGCACTTGCTCCAAGTCTACATGACGGCCCTTATCAACGAGGAGCTGATCCGGAGCAACACGCTTACCAACGACCTTATCTGTATCGTGGAGGGGGATAACACGCCTATCGTGGCCTCCTCTTTCGCCCAGACCGCCGCGCGGCAATACGACCGGCTCACGATCCCCTTCGTGGTCTATACGCCGGGCTCCTCGCTATCGGAGGTTACGCTATCGGCGAACAACGCCACGGTATCCACGCAGAGCGTAGACCGCACCTCGCACGAGTGGAACTACCGTATAACCCAGTCGGGAGATCTCTCCCTGAAGATATCCAGCGGGGCGGCCTCCCGGACGTTTACGCTCACCGTATCCCCCGCCGAGGTGATCGTGGAGCCGGAGAAGGCGAACCTGCAACTCTGGCTGACCTCGCAGAACCGGAGCAACAACGACAATAACCGTAACGAGTGGAAATACGGGGATATATCCGCGGATCTGACCGGCTTCAACTTCAAGACGAACGGCTGGATATCGGAACGGGATAGCACTTCCCTCCGTGTGTCGGGTGACGCCCGTGTGCGTATCCCGCTGAAGATATTCAAGGATGACTTCCGGGCCACGGGTAAGACCATCGAGTTCGAGTTCTCCACCCGCGACGTGACCGATTACGAGGCTATCGCTATCGAGTGCGTGAACGGGGGGATCGGCCTTCAGATATCTTCCCAGAAAGCGGTGTTCTCGTCCGAGCAGACCACGATCGACACCCGGTTCAAGGAGGAGGAGAGGGTTCGCATCTCCTTCGTGGTTGAGAAACGCACGCTAAACCGTTTGATATACATCTACATCAACGGTATCATGTCCGGGGCGGCGCAATATCCGTCGGAGGATAATTTCCAGCAGAAGGTTCCGCAGGATATCATGATCGGTAGCGAGGGCTGTACGATCGACCTGTATAACATCCGTGTCTACGATAACGACTTGAACCAATACCAGATGCTCGATAACTTCATAGGCGATCTGGACGATTACGACAAGGCGCTGGCTATCTACAACCGGAACCAAGTATATAATGATTATGGGGACATCACCTATCAAAAGGTGTTGGAGCGATTGCCTTGCTTGATCTTCGAGGGGCCGTTGCCTACTTATAAAGGCGATAAGAAAACAAACAAGGTCTATTTTACGGACTTGCAAGAACCCGGGCGATCTTTCTCTTGCGAGAACGTCCAGAATGACGTGCAAGGTACCTCCTCCCAATATTATCCGAGGAAGAACTGGAAGTTCAAGTTCAAGGCCGATATCACCTACACGGAGAGCGGAAGGACATCGCCCACATACGCATTACGGGCGGATAGTATCCCCGTGAACGCCTTTTGCGTGAAAGCGGATTTCGCCGAGTCTTCCGGTACGCACAACACGGGTATGGCCAAGGTCATCAATTCCCTATTGATAGAGATGGGGCTTACCACCCCGCCCCAAAAGACAAACAAGGAGGTCCGCACAACGGTAGACGGCTACCCGATAGCCATCTTCCACCGTGAGACGGCCAGTGATACGCTCGAGTTCGTGGGTAAGTATAATTTCAACAACGACAAGTCCACCGCCGAGACCTTTGGGTTTTCTGATGGCGATGAGAGCTGGGAATTCTCGAACAACACCTCCGATCGTTGCCTCTTCAAGTCCGCCGATTTCTCCGGGACGGACTGGATGAACGATTTCGAGTCCCGCTATCCGGACGATGACGCTATCAACGCCGAGTACGAGGCGGGCACCCGCAAGCCGGAGAAGCTCATGGCCGTTACCTCGTGGGTCGTATCCACCAAGGATAACTTGGAGAAATTCAAGAACGAGGTTCGGAATCATTTCAACCTTGATAACTTGATCGCCTACTACCTTATCACCGAGTTGTTCGGTATGGTGGACCAGCGGGCGAAGAACATGTTCCTTACCTATTTCCATGAGGAGGGGAAATGGATCTTTATCTTTTACGACAACGACACCTGTTTCGGCCTGAATAACGAAGGCTTGATCGCTTTCGGATACAATATAGAGTATCACGACAAGATAGGTACGCTAAACGTCTGGAACGGTGAAAGTAGCGTGTTGTGGAACAACCTTGAGAAATGTTTCCCTTCCGAGATCGAGGCGATGTACAAGGATATCCGTACCCGTGGATTGCTCTCGTACGACTTGATCATGTCCGTGTTGAACGGCGAGCAATCGGACAAATGGTGCGAGGCGATCTACAACGCCGACGGCCGTTTCAAGTATATCGACCCGCTGATAGAGGAGGGCAACGGGTCTTACCTGTACGCCGCCCAAGGCTCCCGTATCGAGAACCGTAAGTGGTGGACGTATAACCGCTTCCTTTATATAGACAGTAAGTATACGGCGGGCAGTTTCCTCTCGGATTTCGCGACCTTGCGTCTCTATACGCCCCGGGAATGGACGGGCGTGTCCCCGTCGGCCAACATGACGATCATCCCGTACGCCGATCAGTATACCCGTGTAAAGTACGGTTCCTACATGGTGGGGCAACGTACCTACAAGGACGTGCCGGTATTGATCGAGGCCCCCGACATCGTGTTTAATGACACCGAGACGATCATCTATGGGGCGAGCCGGGTAAAGTCACTGGGGGATATGTCGGGGTTGTACGCCGGTACGATCGACGTATCCAAGGCTACCCGCCTGTCTGAGCTGCTGATCGGTAGCGGCGTGTCGGGCTATCAGAACACGAACCTTACCGTACTCTCGATCGGAACGAACAACATGCTCCGCAAGCTGGACATCCGTAACTGCCCGAACTTGAGGCAGGCGGTGGATATCTCCGGATGCGAGAACATGGAGGAGGTCTACGCCCAAGGCACGTCCATCACCTCCGTGGTGTTGCCTGCCGCCGGTATCCTCTCCAAGCTGTATCTCCCGGCTACCCTCACGGGCTTAACCCTCCGTAACCAATCCAAGCTTACGGACGCTTATTTCGAGATAGCTGGGGTGGAGAGGCTTACGACGATCGTTTGCGAGGATACGGGGATCAACGTGTTCTATCTTATAACTCGGTGCTTGGGTATCAAGAACCCGGTGTTGAACCGTGTCCGCCTTATCAATATCAATACTTCCGCCCCGAACCTGAACGACCTCTATAAATTGATAAGGATCGGTGGTATCGACGAGAACGGCAATAACGTACAGACCGCCGTCATAACGGGCAAGTTCCACGCCATATCCGCTACCAGCGATAAGCTAGCCAAGTGCCGGGCGGCTTTTCCGGAGCTGGAGATCACCTACA
>ENA-ORUA01003250-ORUA01003250.1-human-gut-metagenome-genome-assembly--contig:-NODE-3250-length-11514-cov-4.757745_pt1 | contig 11514 bp, 8 predicted proteins | sample MGYA00242076_ERZ509201 | MGnify/ENA primary metagenome ERZ509201 (study PRJEB26280, sample SAMEA2338863) | human gut metagenome | biome: human gut; feature: human-associated habitat; material: faeces...
GTGTCCCGCTGCACCTGTTCCGGCGAAGGGATGATGCAGCCGCTGCGGCAGGCAGAGACGCACAGGCCGCACTCGGTACAGGGGTCCCAGTCCTTCACAAGGTTCGGGCGGGTAAAGATCTGTTCGCCATAGGGGCAGATATCCTTGCACTCGGTGCAGGGCTTGCGATGGGGATGCAGGTTCCAGCACTGGCGGCGGTTGATCTCGGGATGGGTAGTTTTCATCAGCATATCCATCGCGGTGCGTGTAAAAAAGCCCATAGTTTACTCCTTTTCCACAACCGAAGTGATGTTTGCGTGGTCGATCAGGAAACGCTGCACCTTCTGAGTGGTCACGGCAGAGGCCACAGCGTCCCGGCTGAGCACATTGCGGATCTCGGCTTCCGGGGTATCGTGCAGCTTGGAAAGGCGGACGTACTCGGCATCCACCTCTGCGTTGGACACGGTGATCTGTTCGGCCTTGGCTATGGCCTGCACCGCAAGGATGCTGCGCATCTTGCGCTCGGCATCCCGGCGGAAGGCGGCGCGCACCTCGTCCGGTGTGGTCTGGCCTGCCTTGCAGTACAGCTCCATGGTCATTTTGCTGCGGCGCAGCCGTTCGCGCAGGGCGTTCATGTCATGGTCGGCATTCTGGTCCAGAATGGCGTTATCCAGCTCCGCCGTCAGATTGGCACCGGCCATGCCCAGCAGGGCGGCTCCGGCAATTCGGTCGGCGTTGGCCTCGTGGGAGCGGCGCTTCTTTTCGCGGATGCTCTCCTTCAGGGCATCCACCGTATCAAAGCCCAGTGTCTTGGCAAAGGCATCGTCCAGCGGTACAGGCTGCTTTTGCTCCACGGTGTGCAGGGTGATGGCGAACTGTGCCGTTTTGCCGGAAAGCTCCGGCACCCGGAACTCGGCGGGGTAGGTGAAATCGAACCGGAAAGTCTCGCCCGCGCAGTGGCCGTACACCGCTTCTTCTGCGGCGGGCATCAGCTGCCCGGTGCCCAGCACCACGGTCACGGCTTCCATCCGGCTGTCCGGGATGGGCGCCCCCTCCAGAAAGCCCTCGAAATCCAGCGTGACCCGCATCCCGCGGGCAGCGGGGGCACCAGTCGGCACAAAGGGCGCATGGACACGCGCCAGATTGCCGATATCCGCCTCTACGGCCTTATCCGATACCGGGCGCACCCGGCGGGTGAAGGCAAGCCCCTTGTACTGCCCTAAAGTGGCAGCGGGCATGGTGTTTGCAGTTTGTTCCATAGTCGAACACTCCTTTTTACAAAAGCGGCGTTACAGCCCGCGGGCGGCCAGCCAGCTTTCTGCGATCTGGGAGAACATCTCCGGGTACTGGGCATCTTCTTCTTTAAAGGCGCTCAGGTAATACTCCACCTCGGCGCGGGTGGGGGCTACGGTGCGCCGCCAGATGGTAAAGGTGGTGCCGTTGCCCATATCAAAGGTGGCCTCCAGCGCAAAGTACTCGTCCCGCACCGCAAGGAACCTCTCGTTCAGCTTGTGGGACATCTCGCCGTTGCCCACAAAGGTCTGGGGGAAGGGGTCGGCGGTGAGGACATATTTGGCCTCGAAGAACTGCATGGGGAAGTTGTGGGTGCCCGGCACCGAGAAGCCGAAGGCCAGCTTATCGTTGATGGGGGTTGCGGGCAGCTGGCAGTTCTTGAAGTGATCCGGGCAGTACAGCGTGTCGTGGGGGATCATGTAGCTGATCTCGCCCTCGGCGCAGTGGGTGTCGATCCAGCTGGCAATGGCCTTGATCTGCGGCAGATCCTTGCGGTCATAGATCAGCTTGTCCAGCCGGACGAACTCCTCGGTGACTGCCAGCGGGAAGTGATCCACCAGAAAGCCCGGCAGGGCAATGGTGGTCAGGGGAGAGCAGCGCACCGAGGTGGCAAACACGAGGGTGAACACCCAGAACACGACCTTTGCCGCCCGGAAGCGGTTGATGCCCTCGGCCAGCGCCGCTGCGCCCAGCAAAAACAGGAGAAACCACCCCGGGAGGAACAGCAGCATCTGGTGGGAGCCGGTGTTCTGGATGCGGGTGAACAGCAGCATGCTCAGCAGGATCTCCAGCCCGGCAAGGCAGGGCAGGGCTGGCATCTTGCGGCGCTTCAGGCAGAACCACAGCCCCATGCCCACGAGCACAAGGTTCATCAGACCCATGCGCCAGAACTGCAGGCTGATCTCGGCAGCAAAGCCGCCGCCGTTGTAGTAGGAATAGCGGTCAGAGTAGTTGTAACCCAGAATGCGGCTCACCAGCGGCCACAGCAGGATGACCATGGCCACCATGGACATCAGGCCGAACAGGATGAGGTTGCGCACCTGCAGCAGAGCCTCCTGCTTCCGGCCCACTTTGGCGATGCGGGCGCTGCTCACCAGCACCAGCACGGCGTAGGCAAAGTAGTAGCCCACCACGAAGTACAGATACCACCGGCGGGACAGGATGATGGCTGCCGTGGACAGGAACAGCAGCCCGAACCGGGGCAGGTCCAGCTTTTCAAAGCGGAAATCCAGCGTGAGCAGCAGGATGCTGAAGGCGAAGATCAGGCCGAACCAGTCCGGCTGGCTCAGCACGGCGCTCATGCGCAGCCACGGGTAGGTAAAGGTCCAGGACAGACCGATGAGAAAATACCAGAAGCGGTTTTTCACCTGCAGCATCTGGCCCACTTTGACTACCAGACCGGCCAGCAAAAGCAGCAGCATGGGCACGATGCTGAACACCTGACAGATCGCAAAGCTGTCGCCAGTGCGGTCGGTCAGGCAGAACGGGAACTCGAGGAACAGGGTGTTGAAGTTGGTATAGTCCTCAGCCAGAGAGTCCAGAATAAAATGGAAGCCGACCGCCGGGCCCTGAAGAAAGGCGGCCTCGGCGTTGTACTGCTTGTTGATGTAGTTGACGTAGTCCCAGATGTACACGAAGCTGCGGCGGGTCTCGGCCCAGTAGAAGTAGAGCAGCGCCGCGGCCCAGAAGCCGATGATCACAGCCCAGTGGAACAGGTCGAACTTCACGTCCGCCAGCCGCAGCACCACCAGCACCAGCCCGAACAGGGCCAGGTTGCACCACAGGCTCACCAGCGGGAAAAATACGGCACTGCCGGGGGCGGCAAGGCCCAGCACCACCAGCGCCAGTGCGGACACGGCATAGGCCAGCAGGGCCCTGCCTACCCACGAGGTGCGCAGCTTGGAAAGAGTTGCTGACATGAGAAAAAATCCTCCTTATAAAAATGCGCGATGCACACAGCATAAATTCACAGCTTACAGTATAGCAAACCACAGGGGGCACTGTCCAGCCATAGCGGAGGCAAAACCAAAAATGCCCCGCTGCTTTCAAAGCACACGGGACATTTTGACACAAATATTACTTGCTGGAATTCTTGGCGCGGGCGGTACGGCGCTTCTGGGCCATGGCCTTGTTGGCGCTGATGCGGGCGGCGTCCGGGTTGGGGGCCTCCGGGGTCAGGCGCAGCAGGAAGCTGCCCATGGCGGGCAGGTCCACGGTGAGGGTATAATCCCGGCCGTACACGCCGCCGTCGGTGGTGTGGAAGTGCAGCTTGCGGCGGCCCTTGTGGGCACCGCCCCACTCGGCAGCCTCGGTGTCCAGCACCAGCTCCGCAGAGCAGGGGAACTTGAGGTACAGCGGGAACTTTTTGTGGGCGTGGTCCTGGGTGTTCATGATGCACAGCAGGTTCTGGCCCCGGCCCTTGCGCAGCCAGGCGTAGACGCCCTCGGTGCAGCTCTCGCTGGCCACCCACTCAAAGCAGTCGGGGTTGTATTCGCCGTCAAACAGGGCGGGCTCGGTGGCGTATACCAGGCTCAGGCGGGCGAAATACTTCTGGAAAGCGTCATGGAAGGGATACTTGAGCAGGTCCCAGTCCAGCTCCCGTTTTTCGTCCCACTCGCGGAAGTGCCCCAGCTCGTTGCCCATGAAGTTGAGCTTTTTGCCCGGATGCATGTACATATAGAAATAGAGGGTGCGCAGCTGGGCGCACTTTTCGGCGTAGGTGCCCCACAGCTTGTCGATGATGGTCTTTTTGCCGTGCACCACCTCGTCGTGGCTCAGGGCCAGCAGATACAGTTCGTTGTAGAAGTAATGCATGCTGAACAGCAGCTTACCGTAGGCGTTCGGCCGCTCCCCGAAGGGGGTAGCGAAATAGTCCAGCGTGTCGTGCATCCAGCCCATGTCCCACTTGTAGTCGAAGCCCACACCGTCGTAGCGGGTGGGGGCGGTGACCTTGAGGAAGTTGGTGGAGTCCTCGGCGGTGTAGATGCCGGTGGGCCAGCGCTCGTTCAGGCCGTGGTTCAGGTTCCGCAGGAAGGTAACAGCGCCCTCGTTCACGCCGCGGTTGGGGTCGCCCTGCCAATAAAGAGCGCGGGAGATGGCGTCCATCCGGATGCCATCGCAGTGGTAGACATCCATCCAGAGGGCAGCGGCGCTGTTCAGGAAGCTGCACACCTCCCGGCGGTAATAGTTGAAGTTGCAGGTGCCCCACTCGCTGTGGCCCACATCACTGTCGTACTCGTAGAGGTGGGTGCCGTCAAAGTTGGCGAGCGCGTCGCCATTGGCGGCAAAGTGGACGGGCACAAAGTCCATGATGACACCAATGCCCATCCGGTGGCAGGCGTTGACAAAGGCTGCAAAGTCGGCAGGGTCGCCGTAGCGGCTGGTGACAGAGAAGTAACCGGTGGTCTGGTAGCCCCAGCTGCCGTCAAAGGGATGCTCTGCCAGCGGCAGCAGCTCCACATGGGTGAAGCGGTGATCCAGCAGCCAGGGGATCAGCTCCCGGGCCAGCTCCCGGTAATTGTACCAGCCGTCTGAGCCGTCCTCGCGGGTGGCGTTGGGCTTGTGCTTCCAGCTGCCTGCATGGAGCTCGTAGATGTTCAGGGGCAGGTTGCGGTACTTGTCCCGCCGCTCCATCCAGCTGGAATCGTCAAAGGCAAAGTCCATCCGGGCCAGCCTGCTGGCCGTGCCGGGCCGCAGCTCAGTGGAAAAGGCATAGGGGTCAGCCCGCATCACGGTGCTGCCATCCTTGCCGTGGATGCGGTATTTGTACAGCTCTCCCTCGGCAAGGCCGAGCACAAAGCCGCTCCACACGCCGGTGTCGGCCTTCTGCATGGGAACGCCCGGCCCCCAGCCGTCAAAGCCGCCGCAGATCTCCACAGCCACGGCCCCCGGGGCCCACACGGCAAACCGCCAGCCCTCCTGCCCAAAGTCATCCCGGCAGGGGTGCGCGCCCAGCACACGGTAGGCATCAAAGCATTCGCCCGCAAAGAACGAGCGGTCGATGGTGGGAAAATTCATGCAGATTTCTCCTTTTCTCAACGGGATACACCCGGTCATATTTACCAATAATTTTTAATCAAAATCGTCACACTTGCTGATTTTAACGGAGACTATGTAGAGAATTTATCAAACATCCACACAATTGGCGGAGTTTGTGGTATACTGAGCCTACCGCTGCTGGGCGGCAGAAGAAATGATATGGGAGAGAGTAACTATGGCATGGTATGATACCGCAGTTTTTTATCACATTTATCCGCTGGGCCTGTGCGGCTGTGCGCACGAAAACGATGGCCAGCCCACACCGGGCGCGTTCGCAAAGCTGAACGCCTGGGCCGAGCACGCCTCCAAAGACCTGGGCTGCACGGCCATTTATATCGGCCCGCTGTTCGAGAGCGGCTCCCACGGCTATGATACCATCGATTACCGCCGGGTGGACCGCCGCCTGGGCACCAACGAGGAGTTCAGGGAGTTCGTGGCCAACTGCCACGCCCGGGGCCAGAAGGTCATTGTGGACGGTGTGTTCAACCATGTGGGCCGGGATTTCTTTGCCTTCAAAGACCTGCAGGCCAACCGCGAGAACGCCCGTTATAAGGACTGGTTCTGCGATGTGAACTTCTGGGGCAACAACGAGTACAACGACGGTTTTTCTTATGGCAACTGGGGCGGCTTCAACCTGCTGGTCAAGCTGAACCAGCGCAACCCCGAGGTGCAGAACTACCATTATGATACCATCCGCTTCTGGGTCGATGCATTCGACATTGACGGCATCCGGCTGGATGCAGCGGATGTGCTGGACTTCGACTTTATGAAGGGCCTGCGCCGCCTTGCCAACGAGGTCAAGCCTGAGTTCTGGCTGATGGGCGAGGTCATCCACGGCGATTACAGCCGCTGGGCCAACCCTGAAATGCTCCACTCTGTTACCAACTATGAGCTGCACAAGGGCCTGTGGAGCGGCCACAACGACCACAACTATTTTGAGATTGCACACACCATGCGCCGTCTGCAGGGGCTCTGCCACGACACCCGGCTTTATACCTTCTCGGACAACCACGATGTGGAGCGCCTGCCCAATAAGCTGCGGAACAAGGCGCACATCCGGCACATTGCAATTCTAGTATACACGCTTTGGGGCATTCCGTCCATCTACTACGGCTCCGAATTTGGCATCGAGGGCAAAAAGGAGTGGGGCAGTGACTGGCCCCTGCGCCCCTGCCTGGAGCTGGACAAATTCCGGGATGACCTGACCACCAACCCCGTCACCAGTGTGTACGCCGCATTGGGCAGGCTGAAGGCCGAATACCCGGCCCTGAGCTGGGGCGAGGTGAAGGAGCTCCAGCTGACCACCCAGTGCTATGCCTTTGCCCGGGTGCTGGATGGAAAAGCCCTCGTGGCCGTATTCAATAACGGTGACAGCCCGGCTGAGATGGAATTCCAGCTGCCGGTGGAGGCCAACGCTGCAACGGACCTGCTGGCCGATACCGTGGGCGCTGAGAATGTGATGGTCAGCCTTGCATCTGGCCGGATGAAGGTCCAGCTGCCCTCCAATTACGCCACGGTCCTGCGTCTGGATTGACAGGACACCTGTCATGCACTATTATAATAGGGAAAAATGCTGACAGGGGGAACAACAATGAACGCAGCACAGCGCCGGGAAAAGATCTTGCAACAGCTCCATGGGGCCAGCGCACCCATCAGTGCCAGTGCACTGGCCGCAAAGCTGGGGGTCAGCCGCCAGATCGTGGTGGGGGACGTGGCCCTTCTGCGGGCAGGCGGGGCCGAAATCGAGGCCACCCCGCGCGGGTATCAGTTCCACCCGACCCCCGGCGGCTATACCGGCATCCTGGCCTGTGTGCACAGGACCGCCGATGAGATGCGCACCGAGCTTTACACGGTGGTGGATCAGGGAGGCGTGGTGGTCGATGTGGCGGTGGAAAACCCGCTTTACGGCGAGCTGCGGGGCAACCTGAATCTCGCCAGCCGATACGATGTGGACACCTTTATCACCCAGGCAGCCAATACCCCGGAGTGCCTGCTCAGCCGGATGACCGGCGGCGTGCACCTGCACACCCTCCGCTGCCCGGATGAAGAAACATTCCAGAGGATCGAAGCCGCATTGAGAGAGAAAGGGATTCTCTATTGATATTGTAAGAAAACTCGAACAAACTGTCTATCCCCGAAAAACGAAAAGCGTTGGATATCCAACGAAACAATGAAAGTGGTGGATTATTTTGGACATCCGCATTGAAAAGACTGACCGCGCCATCGAAAAGGCATTCATGGAGCTGCGTGCCCGCCAGCCGCTGGAGAAGATCAGGATCAAAGACCTGTGCACACTGGCCAAGGTGAACAAATCCACCTTTTATGCCCACTATGAGGATATCTATGAGCTGTCCAGCCGGTTGGAGAACAAGCTCATCCATGTCATTCTGGACAGTGTGCCCAATGTGGGGCTTACCGCTGCGCATACAGAGCAGCTGACCCGTGAACTGTTCCATGCCTTTGTTCAGAACCAGGAGGCGGTGAACATCCTTTTCTCCGGGGCAAGGCAGGGGATCTTTGCCAACTGCATTGAAAAGGGGCTGCGAGACCGTCTGGCGGCCAAAGACCCCACCTTTGCAGCGGACCCCGACCGGGGTATCCTGCTTTCCTTCTGCGTGCAGGGCTGCTTCTATGCCTTTGCCAACAACAGCGGCCAGATGGACGTGGAACATCTGGTCGATCTGCTGGCTGTGATCGCCAAGGCGGCGCAAAGCCTGAACCGATGACAGAATCGTAATAATGAGAAAGGCTCCTGCTTTCGCAGGAGCCTTTCTGATTTAAAATACATGGAAACCGGTTCTTTTTATTGTTTCAATTCATGGCTCCGGCCTTTGTGAACATCTGTTCGACCTGCGCGGCGAGCAGGCTGTGCTCCGGCGCTTCCAGCAGGGGGTCTGCTGCCAGCAGAGCGGCGGCCTCGGCCTGAGCGGCGTGAAGGGTGCGGGTGTCGTTCATCAGGTCGGCGATCTGCAGGGTGGGCAGGCCGTGCTGGCGGCTGCCGAAAAAGTCGCCGGGGCCGCGGGTCTCAAGGTCGAACTGCGCCACGGCAAAGCCGTCTGAGGTGGAGCAGAGGAACTTGAGTCGCTTCTGGACGCTCTCGGCGGTGTTGTCGCTGACAAGGAAGCACCAGCTCTCGGCGGCACCTCGGCCCACGCGGCCCCGCAGCTGGTGCAGGGCGCTCAGGCCGTAGCGCTCGGCATTCTCGATGACCATGACGGTGGCGTTGGGGACATCCACGCCCACCTCGATGACAGTGGTGGATACCAGTGCGTCCAGTCGGCCGGCTTTGAAATCGTCCATTACAGCGGCTTTTTCCTTTGGCTTGAGCTTACCGTGCATCAGGCCGACCCGGCGGTCGGGGAGAAGGGCTTTGGCAATGTCCTCGTAGTAACTCTTCACGGCGTTCAGCCCGCCGTCCGGCGTGTCCTCGATGGCGGGACAGACGATATATACCTGCCGTCCGGCTCCGATCTCCCGGTCGAGAAAACCGTAGAGATCCCGCCGCTTTTTTCCGGTGATGCACCGGGTCTTGACGGGCTTGCGGCCCGGGGGCAGCTCATCAAGGATAGAGATGTCCAGATCGCCGTAGATCAGCAGGCCCAGTGTGCGTGGAATGGGCGTGGCGCTCATCACCAGCAGATGGGGGTTCGCGGCCTTTTCGGCCAGCATTCCGCGCTGGCGCACGCCGAAGCGATGCTGCTCGTCCACCACAGCCAGACCCAGCCGGGCAAACTCCACGCCCTCACTCAGGATGGCGTGGGTGCCCACCACAAGGTCGGCTTCGTCACTGCGGATAGCAGCCAGCGTGGTGCGGCGGGCGGCGGCCTTCATGCCGCCGGTCAGCAGGGCCACACGCATCCCGAAGGGGGCCAGCATCCGGTTCAGATTCTCTGCGTGCTGGGCGGCAAGGATCTCGGTGGGGGCCAGCAGGGCCGCCTGGTATCCGCTGCGGATGCAGGCCCAGATGGCGGCGGCGGCAACCAGCGTCTTGCCGCTGCCCACATCGCCCTGCAAAAGGCGGTTCATGGAGGTGCTGCCGGACAGATCGGTCAGAATTTCGTCTACGGCCCGGCGCTGGGCACCGGTGGGGGAGAAGGGGAGCGATGCCCAGAAGGGGGCCGGGTCGAGCCGCTGCATGGGTGCACCGGTGGAGGCGCTGCCCCGGTTCTTCATTCGTCCAATGCCCAACTGGAGCACCAGCAGCTCCTCGTAGATGAGCCGCCGCCGGGCTGCAAAAGCCTCCTCTTCCGTGGCAGGGCAGTGGATGGCCCGCACGGCATCGGCCTTGGAGAGCAGGCGGTATTTTTTCAGCATCTCCTCTGGCAGCGGGTCGGGCAGGAGTTCCGCATGGGGGAGCAGCTGCCGGATGCATTTTGCGATCACAGTGCTGGAAAGCCCCTCGGTCTGGGGGTAAACGGCCTCGAAGGGAGCGGCGGTGATCTGTGCCGCTGTGCGCACCTGCGGGTTGACCATCTGACGGCGAAGCATCCCGCCGGTCACGATGCCCTCAAAATAGTATTCCTGCCCCAGCTCCAGCTTCTGGGTGGCATAGGGATTGTTGAACCAGGTGATCTCCAGGCTGGAAACATCATCCCCGGCGGTGATGCGCTCCATCCGCCGCCCGCCCGGCAGGATGCGCCCAGCAGGTTTGGCGAACACCTCGGCCTTCACCACGCACTCGGTGTCTGGCGGGGCCTCGGCAATGGAGTAGGGACGGGAAAAATCGATGTACCGCCGGGGATAGTGGCAGAGCAGATCGGCCAGTGTCACGATGCCCAGCTTCTCGAACCGCTCGGCGGTCTTGGGCCCCACGCCCTTGAGGTAGCGCACCGGCGTGTCCGGGGTCAGGGTGGTGTGATGTTCAGCGGGCATGGCAGGCCCTCCTTTCCGCAAAAATAGTATCCCCATTGTAACACAGGAACGGGGAAAAATCTGCCTTACAAAATTCGCTTTTGAAGATCCTCAACAGAAGGCAGCTGCTTTTCAAATTCTTCCGGCAGGCAGCTTGTGATACGGTATGCGCTGACTCCGATGGGTTTACTCATATCTTTAAGGGAGTACTCTGCAACCAGATCGTTCTTGCTTTTGCAGAGCAGAAGGCCGATGGAAGGGGAATCCTGTTCTTTTTTCAGTAATCCATCTACCGCAGAAAGGTAAAAATTAAGCTGTCCGGCATACTCTGGTTTGAATTCGCCTGTTTTCAATTCGATCACAACATAACAGCGCAGGCTCAGATTATAAAACAGCAGGTCGATATAAAAATCATCACCGCCGACATTCAGATGATACTGGTTGCCCAGAAAAGCAAAGCCAGTGCCCAGCTCCAGCAAAAGCTTGGTGACATCTTTGACAAGAGCCTGCTCGATATCCCGCTCAAGCATATTTTCCTTCAAAGGGATAAAATCAAAGAGATAGGGGTCTTTCATCGTTTGCAAGGCAAGCTCACTTTGCGAGGCGGGCAGACGAGCTTCAAAATTTGTGATTTTTGATGCAATGGCCTGACGTTGATATAATCCACCCTCGATCTGATGAATCAAAACATTCCGAGACCAACCGTTTTCAATAACTTTTTCAGCGTACCATAGGCGTTCTTCTGGTGAGGAAAGCTTATCCAGGAGAACGGTATTGTGTCCCCACGGAATTTGTGCAACAGGCTGTTGCACAAATTCCTCGTCAGGGTAAGCAAGTGCAAATTTTGCCATATACTTCAAGTTGCGAACGGAATAACCGGAAGCGTCCGGAAAAGCCAGTTTGATATCGGAAGAAAGGCTTTCAATGAATTTGCTGCCCCAGGTCTTGTGTTCATTGATCGTATTGCCAATCGTATGGTAGAGAAGCAGAAGCTCCCGGTTGATACTGACCGATGCGCGATACTGTGCCGCACGAATTTCCTGCTTGATGGATTCGACAGTATTCAGATATTCGCTGGAATTCAAGAGCACTTTGCCGGCCCCCTTCGCAAAAATAGTATCCTCATTGTAACACGGGAACGGGGAAAAGAAAAGTAAAACAAAAAATCCCGGAAGCCGCAGCTTCCGGGAACTTTTGGAGGTGACGACCAGATTTGAACTGGTGGATGAGGGTTTTGCAGACCCTTGCCTTACCACTTGGCCACGTCACCATATTCGGAGCAACTGTTGCTGCTCCATTTGGAGCGGCCGACGAGGCTCGAACTCGCTACCTCCACCTTGGCAAGGTGGCGCT
>ENA-ORUA01003274-ORUA01003274.1-human-gut-metagenome-genome-assembly--contig:-NODE-3274-length-11414-cov-3.231975_pt1 | contig 11414 bp, 9 predicted proteins | sample MGYA00242076_ERZ509201 | MGnify/ENA primary metagenome ERZ509201 (study PRJEB26280, sample SAMEA2338863) | human gut metagenome | biome: human gut; feature: human-associated habitat; material: faeces...
TGCCATTGCCTGTGTATTACCGGTTCCACTCCAATATACAACTGATATACTCATTTTATAAATTCCTCCACTTTCTTTGATTCAATGCAATTTCACGGATGTTTTTTCCATCCAGATACTCATTCACCGCACAAACCTTTGCACGGTCATATTCATGAAAAATCATTCTCGCTTTTTCAGGATTACTATATACTTTCCAGTATCCTGTCATAATAAAATCTCTGCCTTCTTTTTCAATAAAGCTCTGCACATCTGCCGTCGGATATCCGAGAAAAGCTCCAATCTCATGTGGAAATCCAATTCCTTGTGCAGTACACTCACAGATACGTTCTGACAGATGTGCCAGCATTTCCTCGATATTGCTTTCCTTATATCCGTATTGTCCGATCAGTTCGCGGAGTTTTGGCTGGTTCATATATTCTTCCAGCTCTTTGGGGCGATAGAAAAGGACAAGGCATTTCCCCTCTGAGCAGGATAATTTATAAAAATTGATCTCCATCCCGGAAAACATTTCTTCCAATTCAGAATATGATTCATTTTCCATTGAAATCAGGCCAGATACTTTAAGCCCTTTCAGAAAAGGCGCACACTGTAATATAACCTGAAACCCAAGCCTCACCTTCCGGTCTTTATTTTTTAGATAGTAGGATAATACTTCCGTCGGCATATCGTTCTCCTTAGCTTTATTTTGAGAATTGTTTTCATTCAAGTATTATGTTATCATAAATGAAAATGATTTTCAATACAGTTTTTGAGAACTTTTCTCATTACCGTGGTGGCATCTTACTGCTCATTTCTTATGGTAATTCCGCATAAAACTTTTTCAAATTTTAACACTTTTTTAGTTGTTACTCACATATCTTTAGTGTATAATGAATTTATAAATATTTGAGAGGTGAGAAAATCTCAAACATTATACACACTTACATAAAGGAGAGATTCGCCATGGTAAATTTAATCACAGGCCCAAGAGGCAGCGGAAAAACACAGCAGATGATCGATCTTGCAAACGAGAAGGTTAAGACTTCTTCCGGTAATGTCGTATTTATTAAAAGGAGCAGCAAAGACACTTATTCTGTAGATTTCAATATCCGTGTCATCAAGATGGCTGATTATCCTGACATCCTTACCTTAGAAGAATTCGTAGGTTTCCTCTATGGTATGGCTGCCGGCAATCACGATATCGAGGCTGTTTTCATTGACAGTATCTTAAAGCAGGCTAATATCACATTAGAAAGTCTTCCGACATTCATCGAGAAATTAAATAAGATTTCCGAAGATGCCAAGATTGACTTCTACCTCAGCGTCAGCGCAGATAAAGCTGCGATTGCAGATGTTGACACACTTGAATGCACAGTTCTGTAAGTATTTACAACGTAGTGTAACACAGGATTCGCCCTTCTGGGTCTGAATTAAATGTTTTCAGGAATCAAAAAAGAAGTACTTCCGTTTTCCGGTTGTACTTCTTTTTTTCGCTTCTTTCTCTTATTCTGTCTGTGCAGAATCCCCTGCCGTATCTTCTGCCTGCTCTTCTTTCGCAGCTTTTGTGCTGATCTGTTCACTCGCTTTTCCATTCAGGGAAAGAACTGTATCCACCTGCTCCCCCTTCTTATACTCAACTGTGACTTCATCTCCGACATTAAACCGGATAATATCAATAAAATCTACAACAGATACATCAAAGATCTCATCCGAACCTTCAAGCATGATATAATAATGAGAATCACCGTCTATAACGCCCTGGGCGATCTTTGTGATCTTAGCTGTCAGTGTATCTACGGATCTTGTATCCTCAGCTTCTGTCTTGATCCCGTTCTTATACATCAGATTAGTGTAAGACTCCTCGCATTCACTGACCGTATCTCCAATTGCAACAATCTGATATTTCTGCACATTTACCATCGCATACTTCTTCACCAGACCGGCATCATCCTTCAATGCAATGAAATAGGTCGGTTCACCGGAAATATTTAAAAGCAGTGGGAATGTTGCCGTATAGTGCAGATTCTGTACCTGCCCTTCTGCAGAAGACATCGCTGAACTCTCTGTTGCTCCTTCAATCTCATAGAACTTTGTCTCCATTGTTCTCTGATTCATCAGAACAAACCCTACATTCGATTGGTCTCCGGTAATCGAGGTAACACCTGTGTATACCCATACATCGTCATCGATTGCAAGATAATTGTATCCGTCAGTTGTATTCAGGCAGTCTTTCTGCCCCAATACACTATTAAAGAAACCATGTTTCAATGTTCCGTGATAATTATAAAGCTCAACTAACAGATCTGCGGAATATACTCTGTCAACCCACTGTGGGACATCCTCAACTGCATAATCCTTCGTTTCTCCTGTGATCGCATTGCAAAGTACAACTCTTCCGATTGTTGTTCCACCGAATAATCCGATATTGTACTTCTTCACCGGGCAGATCCAGTACGGAACCCCGTCTTCATCAATTTCAAAACTCAGATCATTAAAAATATAGGTCGGATAGTTAAATCTCAGATGACGGTAAATATTTCTGTTAAAATGATCACTTGTCGTGTACTTCATCCCTTCACTCAGTTTTACGAGTTCCGTATTCTGTGTTGCCATATCAATCTTGATATAGGCTGGGATTCCTTCTCTCATGTTCGTAAACCATTTGATCACGCTGGCATATTTCAAAGGAGAAACTCTCACCGGCTGATCCTGATAGTTGATCTGGGAATACAGTTCATCTACCTCGAACTGGGATACCATATCTACCATACTTCCCATCTTCCTGTCACCGAGAAGCTCTGCTGAATCCTTATCCAGCAATGGAATCTGATCAAAAGATAATTCTTCGATATCTTTCGTAAATTCTCCATTCTTCACCGTCAAAAGTTCCTGATACTTCTTCGCATTCACAATTGGAGAAGACAAAACTGCTCCTGCCACATATGCGATCACAAGCACCGCAAGGATTCCAAGGATCACCTTTAATCCCTTTGACTCTTTCCAGTCGTAACGGTTTAAATTTTTCTTTCTGATAAATACCACAGCTGCCAGAATGACCAACACCACAAGATACATCCAGAATTCTGAGGCATGAATATTGATCGCCGGGAGTGTCACATAGTAATAGATTCCAATCAACAGAATCACTCCTATGACAGCTGTCACTTTCATTTTAAATTTGTTCATCTCACCTCTTCCTTTCTTTCATTTTATATAACTGTTCAGAGCCAACCTCCAAAATGCTACGCATTTTACACCTGTTTTTTGAAATTTTGCTTAGCTCTGAACAGTTACCATTTTATCATATAAAAATAAAATGTGCGAAAAAATCTGTTTCATTCAAATTTTCCGCACATAATTAACAAAAAATCGTCTAGAATCTTCTTCTCCAAAGTTCCGGAGAAAGAAGAAGCAGGTATGGGAAGATCTCTAATCTTCCAATCAGCATATCAAAGCAGAATACCAGCTTGGATACTGCTGAGAATGGGTGGAAATTCATCACAGGTCCTACCTTTGAAATTCCAGGTCCTACATTGCTCATCGTAGTAAGTACTCCACTAAATGTTGTCGCAAAATCAAAATTATCAATAGAGACAAGTAAAATTGATACAATCATAATTATAATGTAACACGTCAGATAGAGATTTACATTCTTCAATGTATCCTGTCCAATCTTTTTACCATTGACTTTAATGATCGTAACTGCATTTGGATGTAACATTTTACGCACTTCTCTGCGGATTGATTTCACGATGATCAATAAACGGCTTACTTTAATACCTCCTCCGGTGGATCCTGCACAGGCTCCCACAAACATAAGTGCCAATAATATTGATTTCGAGAGTTCCGGCCACTGGTCATAATCTGCGGTTGCAAATCCGGTTGTCGTAATGATCGAACCGACCTGGAAAGATGCATAGCGGAATGCATGTGCAACCGTTCCATAAATCTTGAGGATATTTCCTGTGATTATAGCGATTGACACACCTACTATTCCAAGATATGCCCACAGCTCTTCATTTTTCAGAATGGATTTCCAGTCTTTGAGCAATATGAAAAAGTACAAGTTAAAGTTAATTCCAAACAAAATCATAAATACTGTGATCACACCATCAATATATGCACTGTCGTAGAAGCTGACGCTTGCAGCTCTATTAGAAAATCCTCCCGTTCCGGCAGTACTGAATGCATGTAAAAGTGCATCATACAGGTTCATTCCGCCAAAAAGCAGAAAAACCACTTCTGCTGCTGTCAGAACAAAATACATTCCATATAAAAGTCTTGCGGTATGTCTTGCCTTTGGGACAAGCTTATCCGCCTCCGGTCCCGGTACTTCCGCACGCATGAGCGGCATTGCATTCTCATCATCCAGAGATGTGATCATCATAACAAATACAAGTACCCCCATACCACCGATCCAGTGTGTAAAGCTTCGCCAGAAGGAAATTCCCATTGGCAGAGCCTCGATATCTGCCAGGATTGTAGATCCGGTTGTAGTGAAACCGGAAATTGTCTCAAAAAGTGCATCAATATAATATGGAATACTTCCCGAAATCACAAACGGAAGCGCTCCGAATGCGGACCATAAAATCCATGCAAGCCCAACAATAACAAAACCTTCTTTCCCGTAAATCTGCTTTGAAGCCGGAAGCTTCCTTCCGAACACCATATAAATTACGAGCAGGATTGCTGCTACAATCAGAAAAGAAATTACGCTTTTTTCATGATATATCAGGGAAACCAACGCTGGGATCAGCAGAAGTAATCCTTCGACTCCCATCATTTTCCCCAAAATATATACTATCATCTTCTTATTCATCGCGCTGCACCTACATTAAAATATCTTTAATATCTTCAATCTGTTTTTCCATCGTGATAATGATCACATTATCTCCTACCTGAATACAATCATCTCCGCTCGGAAGAATGATCTGACGTTTTCTTGCAATACATGCAATCAGATTATTCGGTTTCAACGAGAGATTCTTCAATGGAATTCCTGTATAATTTGTCTCAGCCTTAACAATAAATTCCAGTGCTTCAACTTTGTCATCAACCAATTGATACATTGTCTCAACATTCGCACTTCCCTGAGAGTTTTTACGCGCTCTGACATAACTCATGATTGCGTCTGCTGTAGCTGTTTTAACAGAAACAATACTATCAATTCCAAAGTCTTCTACCATACGTGCGCGTCTGTCTTCATTGACTTTCGTAACAATTTTGTCCACATTCTGACTCTTTGCAAAAAGAGAAAGTATAATGTTCTCTTCATCCATCCCTGTCAGGGCAACAAATGCATCCGCTTCATCAATCCCTTCTTCTACAAGAAGATCGTGATCTGTTGCATCTCCATTAATAATGGTTGCTTTTGGAAGTAATTCGCAAAGTTCTTCACATCTTTGGCGATTCTGTTCTATGATCTTTATCTGCATACCAAGTGTGCTAAGCTGAAGTGCAAGATAGTAACCAACTCTTCCGGCTCCACAAATAATGACTTTTTTGATTTTGTCCTTACGCTTTCCATTTGCTTTAAAAAATGCCTCTAAATCTTTATGAGATGCCGCAATATGCAGACGGTCTCCTGCACGCATCCTGTATTCTCCATCTGGAATGCAAACTTCATCTCCATGTTCCACTGCACAGACAAGCAGACGGATCTGGAACCGGTTATACATTTCCGCAAGGCTTAACCCTGCCAGGCTGCTTCCCTTCGCAACCGGTAATTCAATCAATTCTACACGTCCCTTCACAAAAGTCTCCACCTGACTCGCATCCGGGAAGAGCAGAAGTCTGCTAATCTCATCTGCCACGATAAGTTCCGGGTTTACAGCCATACTAAGATGCAGATCTTCTTTCAGAAGTCCGATCTGACGATAATAAATCGGATTACGCACACGGGCAATCGTATGTCTTGCACCTAATTTTCTGGCGATCAGACAGCTTAACATATTGCATTCATCTGCTGATGTACAGGCAATCACCAGGTCGGCATGCGCTACATCTGCCTGTTTAAGTACTTCTGCGTCTGCGCCATCTCCCGTCACGCAGGCAATATCCAGACGATCCATAGCAAATCTCAACTTATTTTCATTACTGTCAATCATTATAATGTCATATTTCTCGGCGGAAAGTTGCTTGGCAAGCTTGTAACCGACCTTTCCGTCACCGATAATAATAATCCTCATTTTCTTATCCCTCATATTATTATAATAATCTTATAACTGCTCTACACAGTCACTTTATGTCACTGTTCACAGGATTTCATAAACAACAACATACCTGTCTAATGCAGACAGGTAGATGAATTATAGCACCTTTGTTTTGAAAGTACAACCATATTCGCAAACTTGTGATTTTTTTGTGAAATATAATGTTACTGTTTTTTCTAAAACAAGCAATAAGAGCGTGCTATCCACTCCTTTTTATCAGCCGGATAACACACTCTTTGTATTGCCAGGATCTTTAATTATGCTTCTTCTGCTCTTGCAGCAATTTCTTTCTCCTGTACATCAGATGGAGCCTGCTCATATCTTGCAAATGTATATTCGTAAGATCCTCTTCCACCTGTCATGGAGCGAAGTGTTGTGCAATAGCCAAACAGTCCTGTCATTGGAATATCTGCTTCAATAACCTGCTTTCCTCCGGCTACCGGTATCATGCCAAGCACACGTCCTCTGCGTTTGTTCAGGTCTCCCATGATATCTCCTGTGTAATCATCCGGAACTGTAACTTTCAGGGATGCGATTGGTTCAAGAAGTACCGGAGATGCCTCCATGAATCCTTTCTTGAATGCCTGGATCGTAGCTGTCTTAAATGCCATCTCTGAAGAGTCTACCGGATGATAGGATCCTGTGTATAAAGTAGCTTTCACACCAACTACCGGATATCCGGCAAGAGGTCCTTTCACTACAGATTCCTGCAGACCTTTCTCTACCGCCGGGAAATAGTTCTTCGGAACTGCTCCTCCAACAACACATTCTTCGAATACAAATGGAGTTTCGAGATCTCCTGATGGTTCGAATTTCATCTTAACATGTCCGTACTGTCCATGTCCGCCGCTCTGTTTCTTATACTTGGAATCAACGTCAGAATTCTTACGGATTGTCTCACGGAATGCAACTTTTGGTGTCTCCAGTGTGATCTCTACTTTATATCTTGCCGCCAGTTTACTTGCTACGATCTCAAGGTGCTGCTCACCCATTCCATAAAGAAGAGACTGTCTGTTCTCACTGTCATTCACAGCTTTCAATGTAACATCTTCTGCTGTCATTCTTGCAAGAGCCTGTGATACCTTATCTTCATCGCCTTTATTCTTTACGCGATACTTCATATATGTATATGGTACAGAATAATCTGTCTTTGCATAAGATACCGGTGTTCCCTTTACGGAAAGAGTATCTCCTGTTCTTGTATTTGTCAATTTACCGATTGCTCCGATATCACCTGCAAAAAGCTCTGGCACTTCGCTTGGCTTACTTCCGCACATGGTATAAAGTTTACCTGGTTTCTCTTCTGCGTCTGTGTCTGCATTATAAAGTACATCATCTCCTTTAAGTACTCCGGAGCATACCTTTACGAAAGAGTATTTTCCAATAAATGGATCCACCATTGTCTTAAATACATACGCTGATTTTGCTTTTGCGAAATCATAATTTGCTTCAAAAATCTCGTTTGTTCTGCGGTTGATTCCTGCACAGGTTCTCTTATCCGGACTCGGGAAGAAACGAACAATATCTGAAAGCAGGTTGGCTACTCCCTGTGCCTGGATATTGGATCCCATCGCAACCGGTACGATATCCCCATCCATTACTTCTGTTCTCATGGCTGCACGGATCTCTTCTATAGAGAATTCCTCACCATTAAAATAGCGCTCCATAAACTCTTCACTTGTCTCTGCTACAGCTTCCATAAGAGAATCTCTCAAAATCTCAAGGTTCGGCATACAGTAATCCGGGATCTCGCACTCTTCTCTCTGTCCAATGCCTGTATATCTTCTTCCGGCATTCTTAATAATATTAATATATCCTACAAGCTTCTCATTCTCACGGATCGGCTGGAAATGTGGTGCGATTTTCTTTCCATATCTCTCTGTCAGATCTGCTACTACCTGACGGAAACTTGCATCATCCACATCCATCTCTGTCACATAGATCATTCTCGGCAGATTATATTTGTCACAAAGCTCCCATGCTTTTTCCGTTCCAACCTGTACTCCTGCCTTACCAGATACTACGATAACCGCTGCATCTGCTGCACTGACTGCCTCTTCTACTTCTCCGACAAAATCAAAATATCCCGGTGTGTCAAGAATATTGATCTTCGCTTTCTCCCACTCGATCGGTACCAGACTTGTGCTGATTGAAAATCCACGTTTCTGCTCCTCTTTATCAAAATCGCTCACCGTATTGGATTCGGAAATCTTTCCCATACGATTCGTTGCACCTGATACGTAGAGCATCGCCTCTGCAAGACTTGTCTTTCCGCTTCCACCATGACCAAGTAATACCACATTTCTGATTTCGTCTGTTCTGTAAACCTTCATACTGCTGCCTCCTTGTTATGTAGCTATTATGCACATCGTTTTTTTGTCGTCGATATACATACCATGGGTATATTGTACTAAATATTCTGATTAATTACAACTATTTTTTACATTTTATACAATTTTAACTTTCTATCATAAAGCTATTCTTTGAAAACACTCCGCTTATATATAGAAGCAATATTGTGTTGCTGTTCACACAATGTGCGACCAGTAACGCAATATTACCAATTTACTTTTACAGAGCAAAGTGTTAAAATACGAATATATGTTTCTTACTGATTTAAGATTTCTGAACAGTAAGATATGTTTTGCACAACAACAGAAAGGATTTTACAACTATGAATGCTAAAAAAATTGGATTTATCGGACTTGGACTTATCGGCGGCTCTATTGCGAAGGCAATCCGCCAGTATTATCCGGATTACGACATCATCGCATTCGATAAAAATAAAGAATCCCTTGCACTGGCAATCCAGGAAGGCACTATTCATACTTCCTGTTCATCCATTGATGACAATTTCAGGGGATGTAACTATATTTTCCTCTGCGCACCGGTCACTTACAACGCAGCCTATCTTTCCCAGCTGAAAGATCTCCTGGATGAAAACTGTATTCTCACAGATGTCGGAAGCGTGAAGACTTCCATCCACGAAGAGGTGATTCGTCTGGGAATGGAAGCGAATTTCATTGGCGGACATCCGATGGCCGGTTCTGAGAAGAGCGGGTTTATGAATTCCAAAGCGCATTTGATTGAAAATGCATACTATATCCTGACTCCTTCTGCTAAAGTAGCGGAAGAAAAAGTGGATGCTTACAAAGACTTTGTTTCATCTCTAAAAGCTCTTCCTGTTATTCTGGATTACCACGAGCACGATCATATTACCGGAACGATCAGCCACCTGCCGCATATTATTGCATCCACACTTGTGAATTTTGTACATGATACGGATTCGAAAGAAGGGATGATGAAAGCGTTGGCCGCAGGGGGATTTAAAGATATTACGAGAATTGCTTCTTCCTCCCCGGTCATGTGGCAGCAGATCTGTCTGAAAAACAGTGAGAACATCTCCCAGATCTTAGGTGAATATATTGAAGCTCTTTCGCATGCAAAGGATCTTGTGGATGAAGGAAATGAACCTGCCCTGTACGCTCTGTTTGAGAATTCCAAAGATTACAGGAACTCCATGCCGAACGGATCTGCAGGACCGATCAAAAAGCAGTTTGCACTTTATTGTGATATCATCGATGAAACAGGTGGAATTGCTACGATTGCCACAATTCTTGCAAGTAATAACATCAGTATCAAGAACATCGGAATCATCCACAACCGTGAATTCGAGGAAGGAGTTCTTCGTATTGAATTTTATGATGAAGATTCTGCAAACAGAGCTTCTGTACTTTTGCAGAAATACCGCTATGTCATCTATGAAGTCTGATAGCAGAAATGAGGAATAAGATTATGGAATTATGTAATATTACAGGATTAAAAGGAAAAGTTACAATACCGGGAGACAAATCCATCTCCCACCGCTGCATTATGTTCGGCTCGATTGCAAACGGAACGACGCAGATCCACAACTTTCTCTCTGGTGCCGACTGTCTCGCGACTATTCGTTGTTTCAGAGAGCTTGGTATTGAGATTGAAGTTGAGAGCGATTATTCTTCCGTTATCGTACACGGAAAGGGATTGCATGGACTGAGTGCTCCGGAGAAGATCCTTGATGTGGGAAACAGCGGAACAACAACGAGACTGATTTCCGGTATTCTCACCGGACAGCCGTTTGACTCTAAATTGTCCGGAGATGAATCACTGAACTCCCGCCCAATGAAAAGAATCATTGAACCATTGACACAGATGGGCGCACATATTTCCAGTATTCTCCGCAATGGATGTGCCCCGCTTTATATTACCCCTGCGCAGCTTCATGGAATCCATTATGATTCACCGGTTGCCAGTGCGCAGGTGAAATCCTGCCTGCTGCTCGCCGGTCTTTACGCAGATGGAGAGACCTCTGTCACAGAACCGAGTCTTTCCAGAAACCATACAGAATTAATGCTGAAAGAATTCGGTGCAGATATCCGCTCTACTTTTGAGATTGGTTCTTCCAAAGCAACCGCTATCATCCGTCCTTGTGAAGAACTTTACGGACAGGAAATCACAGTTCCGGGAGACATCTCTTCCGCTGCTTATTTCATTGCTGCCGGACTGATCGTCCCTGATTCTGAAATTCTTGTAGAAAATGTAGGAATCAACCCGACACGCGCAGGAATCTTGAGAGTATGTGAAGATATGGGTGGTGATATCACCCTCCTTAACGAACGTACAGAAGGTGGGGAAAGAATTGCAGATGTTCTTGTCCGCACAAGTAGACTACATGGAACTACAATCGAAGGGGACATCATCCCAACTTTGATCGATGAGATTCCGGTTATTGCAGTTATGGCAGCCAGCCATAGCGGAAGGTACTACTATAATCAAAGATGCTGCCGAACTGAAAGTCAAAGAAACGGATCGTATTGAGACTGTAACAGATAATCTGAAAGCAATGGGCTGTGATGTAACACCTACTGAAGACGGAATGATCATCAATGGCGGAAGACCTCTTCATGGTGCTTCTATTCATACTTTGTTAGACCACAGAATTGCAATGGCATTCAGTATTGCTGCACTTGTTGCAGAAGGTACTACAAAGATTCTTGACAGTAAATGCGTAGATGTGTCTTACCCAACATTTTATGACACCTTTGAGCAGCTGCTGTAAACAAATTGATTTAATTATTTTCTGACTACAAAGAGCTGGACAGAAGTTTTCAACATGCTTCTGTCCAGCTCTTATTTACGCGAACAACGAGCCAAAGTCCGTGCTTGCACGAGACCTTGGCG
>ENA-ORUA01003297-ORUA01003297.1-human-gut-metagenome-genome-assembly--contig:-NODE-3297-length-11340-cov-5.567213_pt1 | contig 11340 bp, 9 predicted proteins | sample MGYA00242076_ERZ509201 | MGnify/ENA primary metagenome ERZ509201 (study PRJEB26280, sample SAMEA2338863) | human gut metagenome | biome: human gut; feature: human-associated habitat; material: faeces...
CCTGCCGTACCCTCCTCCGGGCGGGGGCGGGCAGTGCCGCTGGGCAACGGTGCCCATGCATTCAGCTTAGCCCGGAAGATGCTTGGGTCGGCCTGACGGAAGCGGTAGATGCTCTGCTTCAGGTCGCCCACAAGGAACAGGTCATCCCCCGCCGGGGAAGCAAGGCAGCGGTAAATGGCATCCTGCAAAGCGTTCGTGTCCTGATATTCGTCCACCATCACGGCGGCATAGCTCTGCCGGATGCTCTGGCACAGCGGGGTGCACACGCCATCCGGTGTGCGCAGCAGCCGCAGGGCCTGATGCTCAAAATCGCTGAATTCCAGCAGCTTGCGTTCCTTTTTCTTTGCCGAGAAGCGGGCATCAAAATCCCGCACGGCGGCAAACAGCGCCCGCAGCCGGGGCAGGGTGATCTGCCGGTCGGTCTCGGCTTCGGCCTCGGAGCAGCAGATGAGCTGGGTCATCTGCTCAAACAAAACGGCAGCTTCGTCCGAGCGGGTCTTGATCTCCGCCTTGTGGTCGCCGCCCAGACGCTTTTTCATGCCCTTCAGGCCGGGGGCTTCCTCCATGCCCAGCACATAGGGGGTGAGCAGGTCGTACAGCGGATTCCACTGCCCGGCAGCAGCCAGCTGCTCTGCCTGCGCAAAGAGGGCGGCGGCTTTTTCCAGCCTTGTACCGGCTTCCTCGTATTTTTCTGCCACCGCAAGCTGTGCCTTTGCCCGGGCGGATGGGGTCTTTTTTTCCTCAGCAGCTGCCAGCTCTTGGTCAAAATCCGCATGGCAGTCGGCCAGCGCTGCCGTCAGCAGTTCCCGCGCAGCCTTGGCGCAGCGGGCAGCTTCGGCCAGCAGCAGATCATGCCAGCAGGTGGCGGCAAAGCCGTTTTCCTGCTCGTAAGGGGCAAGAAACTCATCCAGCTTGCGGTCGTAGTCCGGCAGTGCCCGCAGAAAATCGTAGATCTGCAAAATGGCATCGCCCGCCGGTTTATCCGTGCGTCCCTTGCCGTACAGGTCTGCAAAGGCGCAGAAATCCGGGTCGCGGTAGGCGTTTTCCAGCGTTTCGGCCAGTGCCGCCCCCCGCAGCAGCTGCACGGTGCCGGGGTCTGCCGGGGCAAAATCCGGCGGGATATCCAGCGCCTGAAAGTGCTTGTGCAGCAGGTTCAGACAAAAAGCGTCAATGGTGCAGATGGGCGCGCGTTGCAACAGCATCCGCTGGCGGCGCAGCGCGCCATTGCCGGGTTCCGCCTGGCTGCGCTTCAGAAGCGCCTGCCCGATGCGGGCCCGCAGCTCTGCCGCCGCTGCATTGGTAAAGGTGACGATGAGCAGACGGTCCGCATCCACGGGATGCTCTGGGTCGGTGATGAGCCGGACAGCCCGCTCGGTCAGAACAGCCGTTTTGCCGCTGCCCGCCGCCGCGCTCACCAGCAGCGCGCCGCCCCGGTCCTCGATGGCGGCCCGCTGGGCGGGGGTCCACTTGGGTTCACTCATGCCTGTTCCTCCTCTCCCTCTTCGGGCTGCCCGGGAGCCTCAAATGGCTTTGCGGGGGCCTCCAGCGCCCGCTCCCCGATGCCGGTCTCGTGGCAGCAGACAAATCCGTAATCACACCACTGGCAGGGACTCCGGCCCGTGACCAGCGGCTCGGCGGCGATCTGACCCTCATAGAGCTGCTGGCCCATCCGGGTCACAAGATCATCCAGATGCAGCTGGATGCGGTTCAGCTTGGCGATGTCTGCCCGCTTGTCCTTCTGGTAGGGGCTGGGCGCGCCTTTGTAATAGGAGAAGGGCAGGTATCTGCCGGTCTCGTCGGCATCCATGGCATCGAACAGCTTCTGCTCATCCCGCACCAGACCGTCCAGTTTGTATTCCACACTGTGGGCCGCCTTTTCGCGGGTGGTGGTCTCAGGGGCCGGGTCGGCCAGCAGATAGAGCACACCCGCCGGTTCCGCCCCCGTAAAGCGGCCGCTTTTATCCCGGGTCAGGCTGAACAGATAGAGCAGCATCTGGCAGTCCAGACCGCAGTAGACTTCCTTCAGGTCCAGCTTTTTGGTGCCGGTCTTGTAGTCCACCACCCGCACCCAGCGGGTGCCGTCCTCCTCCACCCACTCGTCGGCACGGTCCACGGTGCCCACCAGCTGGACGGTGCGCCCGTCCGACAGGTGATACACCTGGGCAGGCACGGCATCCTCTCCCCGGCCGATCTTCAGCTCACAGGCCACGGGCTTGAAGCTGGACTGCCGCTGCTCATCCCGCAGGTAGAGCAGCAAGCTCGTCATGCTCTTTTTCAGGCGGGAGAGCAGATAGGCAAAGCGGGCGGTATCCTCGGGCAGATAGCGTTTGGCGTACTCGTCCACCAGCAGCGCGGCAAGGCTCGCCATGGCTTCATCGTCCAGCTCCATAAAGGGCTGCAGCGCCGCCATGGGGTTGTCCGGGCCGGGGTGAGGGTCCAGCGCCATCTGCAGCACCCAGTGCATCAGGGTACCGCTCTGGTCGGCAGAAAGCTCGGCCCGGCGGCGGGGCCTGAGCCCCAGCACATACTGCAAAAAGTAGCCGTAGCGGCAGGTATAATATTTTTCCAGCTGACTGGGCGAAATGCGCAGTTTCCGCCCCAGCAGCGCTTCCAGCGCAGGCAGGTCATGCACCTGCCGGGGGGCAGTGTCGGCCATCCGGCGCAGCAGGGCAAGGCCCTGCGGCTCGGTCTCGCCGGGGGTGTGCAGGGCTTCTGTCAGGCTGGCACGCTCGGTCTCCGTCAGGGGCCAGCCGCCGCCCAGACAGTCCAGTCCATCTGCGGGAGTGGCCGCAAGGTCTGTCAGTTCCAGCTCCGGGGCAGCGGGGGTCAGTGCTTCCACGAGGGGTTCCAGCGCAGCGCAGAGGGTCTGCCCCTGCCCCTTGGGCCAGCTGAGCCACAGCCCCTTTGCAGGAGCGGTCAGGGCCTTGTAGAAGCAGACCTGCTCACGCACCACACGGTTCTCAAAGCAGTCGGGCAGGTCGATCTCCTGCGCCATCAGGGCATCGCGGTCGGCGTGGGTCAGCAGACCCACCTCGCCGGGCGCGGCCGGGAATTCCCCCTCGGCCAGCCCCAGCACAAACACATAGTCCGGCGCGTCCAGACGCATCTTGCCTGCGCTGGCCAGCACCACCGCATCCAGGGTCTGGGGAATGTGCCCCAGGTCGGACGAGCGGAGCAGCAGCCCGAACAGATCCTCGTATTCGGCCACAGTCACGGTCTGCTCCCCCAGCAGATGGGCCATCTCGTTCAGCAGCCCCATGACCACGTTCCACTCCCGGGCGGCTTCCTCCGCCGCCGGGATGCCCCGGCCCGCGCGGATGGCTTTTACCTGAGCGGCCTGCTGTTCCTCAGCCCCCAGCGTTTTCAGGCAGAAATACACCGCCCGGCTGATGGCCTCGGCGTTGACCCCGCGCACCTTGGCCCGGAATGCATCCACCGCCCCCACGAGCAGGGCACGGGCATGTTCTGCCCGCTCCCGGTTGCGGAGGTCCTCTTCAGTCAGCTCCTGTTCCCCAAAGCCCTTGGGGCTGCGCTCAAACTTCTCCCGCCAGGCCGCCGCCGTGGGGGCCCAGGTGTAGGCATAGTTTTCCAGCGCGCAGACCTGCTCCTCGCTCAGGGCACACAGGCCGGTCTTGGCAAGGGTGGTCAGGTTCTCGGTCAGGTCGGCTCCCCGGGCGATTTCCAGCAGGGCCCGCACCGCCGTGGCCGGGGCGCTGAATTCCGGGGTGGTGGGTTCATCGCAGTACAGGGGGATCTCCGCCATCCGGAATTCATACCGGACAGCGGCACGATACTTGGCGATATCGCGGCAGACCACAGCGATCTTTCCGCACCGCACGCCCTGCCGCATCAGCCGCCGGATGGCACCGGCAGCGGCACGGGCCTCCTCCTCCCGGCTGGGCGCGGCAAAGAGCCGCACCTCGCCCGCCGGGGCATCCGCGGTGCAGCTGCCGGTTTCCAGCAGCTCTGCCACTGCGGCAAGGCCCGGGGCGTTCCGGTGGCGCAGATCCTTGCGCAAAAGCTGCGGAACGGCCACCTCCGCCCCATTTTTCCGGGCCAGCTGGCGCAGCTGCGCCGCCACCTGCTTAGCCCCGGAGAACAGGCTCAGGTCACCGGGCAGCAGGGGGGCACCATCGTCGCAGAGGGCCACCGTTACGCTGGGCAGCGCCGCCAGCATGGCCCCCAGCAGCCGCTTTTTGGGCGCGTTGAAGGTATCGAACTCATCAATGAACACCGCCCGGTCCCGCAGAAACTCCGGCAGGCTGTGCCGGGCCAGCGCTTCCTCCAGCCGGGCTCCGGCCAGCTCCAGCCGGTCAGAGGGGTCCATGCCGCTGCGGGCCAGCAGGGTCTCGTAGCCCTGAAAGATGAGGGCCAGCTCACTGAGCTTACCGCTCTCGGCTCCGCAGGCACCGGCCAGCTGTGCCAGCTGCCGGCCGGAAAGGCCCGCGCTTTTCAGCTCGTCGATGGTCTGAGCCGCCATCTGGCAAAAGGCCGCACTGCGCCGGTGGCGGTGATAATAGTGGACATTGTCCTGCAGCTCCTCCAGCGCCCGGCGCACCAGCACGGCACGGCCTGCGTCAGAGAGGGTCTGCACCGCCGCGCCGCCCTCGGTGGAAAGGATCTTTTCTGCCAGACTGGTAAAAGAAAAACTCTCCACCATGCCGGACAGGGCATCCCCCAGCTCACGGTAGATGCGGCCCTCGGTGCTGGAAGTGAATTGTTCCGGCACCAGCAGGATGCTTTTTTCCCCTTTTTCGGCCCGGGCGCGGATGCGCTGGTACAACAGCGTTGTTTTTCCGCTGCCGGAGCCGCCCAGAAGTAGCTGTAACATTGTTTTCTCACTTTCTCTGCATCTCAGCCCAAGCCACCGAACTGACCCAATATGCCAAGGGCTCCCCTACTAGGGGAGCTGGCGAGCCAAAGGCGAGACTGAGAGGTTTAATCACTTTATTTTACCGCAAAATTGAAGAAAAATCTATTCTGTGGTAAACTGAGGAAAAACAACAAAACAGGAGGGGCACTTCCCCATGAAGATTCTAGCAGTTGATTACGGTGCCAGCCGCACAGGGCTTGCGGTCTGCGACCCCACCGAGTTCCTGACCACGCCCATCACCCCCCAGATCACCCTGAAGGCCCGGCCCAAGGTGGCCGCCGAGGTCTGCCGCATTGCCCAGGAGCAGAAGGCAGAGCTCATTGTGGTGGGCCTGCCGCTCAACATGGACGGCACCGAGGGCGAGCGCGCCGAGAAGAGCCGCAAGCTGGGCAAGACTTTGCAGATCTGGAGCGGCCTGCCCGTGCGGATGTGGGACGAGCGGCAGTCCACCTGTGAAGCCGCCGATATCCTGGACGAGGTGGGGACTTTTGGTGCCCACCGCAAGGCCATTCTGGATTCCGTCAGCGCCACGGTCATCCTGGAAGATTACCTCGCCTGGCGCAAGGAGCACCCCGGCGAAATTTGAACCGGATGCAAAAAGAGACGCTTTTCAGCGCCTCTTTTTCGTTTATATGGGTAGTGTCACGGTAAAGCAGCTGCCCTGCCCGGGGGCACTGTTCACCTGGATACTGCCGCCGTGGAGCTCCAGCACCTTTTTCACCATGGCAAGGCCCAGACCGTTGCCCTGGGTGGTGTGGCTGGTGTCGCCCTGATAGAATTGTTCAAAGATGTGCGCCTGCGTGTCGTCGCTCATCCCCTCGCCCTGATCGATCACCGAGACCATCAGGGCGTTTTTTGCTTTGCGCAGGTTCACGGCCACGGTGCCGCCCTCAGGGCTGAACTTGGCGGCGTTGTCCAGCAGGTTGAGCCAGACTTCTTTCAGCAGCCCCTCGCTGCCGGTGTACTCTGCCGGAACAAGGTCGGCATCAAAATCCAGCTCCTTCTGCCGCCACTTCTGCTGGGTCACCAGCACGCTCTGGCGCAGCTGCTCATCCAGGGAGAAGCACGCTTTGTCGGTCAGGATCGTCTGGCTCTCCACCCGGTTCAGGGTCAGGATATTCGTTGCCAAGTCGGCCAGCCGCCTGCTCTCGTCCCGGATGATGGTCAGGTATTCCTTCTGATCCTCGGGCGGCAGCTGCTCTTCCAGCAGCAGGTCGGCAAAACCGCTGATGCTGACAATGGGCGTTTTGAATTCATGGGAGAAGTTGTTGATAAAATCCTTCCGCAGAATTTCAGTGCCGCCCAGCTCCTCCGCTGCCTTGTTGAAGCTCTGCTCAAACTCGACCATCTCCCGGGGCACGTAGCCGTGTTCCGCGTGATTTACACGCACGGTAAAGTCCCCATTTGCCAATTTTTTCATAGCCTCAATGTTCCGCTGCAATGGGTGGATAAAGACCATCCGTATCATCACCACCATGCTCACAGCGATCAGGATGCAGACGGTATAGACAAAGGCCAGTGCACCACCGAGCTCGACCTGTCCATCGTGATAGAGAAATCCCTCGTCCACACCGGCCAGGACCAGCACGGTGCAGACGGCCAGCAGCAGAAAGACCATGAAAAAGAGGTTCAGGATCAGAAGCATGGTCAGGTTCAGGGTCTCCATGCCGCTGCGCAGCCGGTTGAATGCGTTTTTCATTGGGTCACACTTTCTTCACGGCCCGGTAGCCAAGGCCACGGACGGTCTGGATCTCAAACTCCGGCCAGTCGTAGAAGCGGTTGCGCAGACGGTTGATGTGGACATTCACGGTCTTGTCGTCGCTCTCACTGTCGATGCCCCAGATCTCGTCCAGCAATTCCATCCGGGTAAAGGTTCGCTCCGGGTAGGCCAGCAGCTTGTACAGCAGTTCAAACTCCTTGGGCGGCAGGGTCTGCACCTCCATCCCCCGCCGCACGGTGCGGCTGTCCATATCCACCACCACATCCCCCACCGTGATCTTATGCTCATCCACGATGCGGGCCCGGCGGAGCAGAGCCTTGATGCGGAGCAGTAACTCGGTCTTATCCGGCGGCTTGGTCATGTAGTCATCCGTGCCCACCAGAAAACCGGTGTGCTTGTCCTCAGGCAGGGCCTTGGCCGTCAGCATCAGGATGGGCATCATGCTGCCGCCATCCCGGATGGCCTGGGTCAGGGCAAAGCCATCCATTTTAGGCATCATCACATCGCACAGCAGCAGGTCAATGTGCTGGTGGTCGATGATGTCCAGCGCCGCTTCGCCGTTGAAGGCCGGGATCGCTTCATAGCCGTTGATCTTTAAAATGGCGCAGAGCAGCTTGTTGGTGCTCACGTCATCTTCCGCAACCAGAATTTTCAGCATGGCGTTCTCCTCACTTTCTATGGTATGGCTCTATTATACACCCAAAGATAAACAAAAGATAAACAGAAATATTCACCTTGCGTTTACCTTGGTCGGGTATCCTTTAGCCATCGCAAGGGAGCACGGAGCTCCACAACAGAACAAACAACAAACATTCAAACATAAAACGGAGGATACTTACCATGATGAACCGCAAGAACATGACCGCTTCCACCTTGGACGAGACTGCGCTGGACGCTTACTACACCCTGACTGAGGGCGGTGCAAACTACGGCATCGGTCTGGCACTCGCTGCCACTCTGAACAGCCTCAAAAACCGGAACATCTCTTCTCCCGTCCGTATCGACGAGGACACGATGGATGCCTATCTGGCTGTCTCTGAGGGGTTCGACAGCATGGGTCTGGGTCTGGCCGCAATGCTGTAAACCGTATCGTACACTTTGAGAGAAAAGCGGGAGGAAATGAATATGAACACCAACACCATTTATCTGCTGACCGGCGCGGCCGGTTTCCTGGGCATCAACATCTGCACTCAGCTGATCGAACGGGGCGAGCATATCCGGGCCTTCGTCCTCAAGGGCGACCCTGCCCGCAAGTATCTGCCCGCTGAGGTCGAGGTTTTTGAGGGCGATCTGTGCAGTGCCGAGGACTGCGAAGCCTTCTTCAACATCCCCGAGGGCAGCCAAAGCGTCTGCATCCACTGTGCCAGCATGGTCACCATCGACCCGGAATACAGCGAGAAGCTGATCGCCGTGAATGTGGGCGGCACCGAGAATATGCTTGCCGCCGCCAAGCACCACCCGGAGTGCAGAAAGTTCGTGTACGTTTCCTCCACCGGTGCTATTCCTGAGCTGCCCGCCGGGCAGCCCATCCGGGAAGTGAATCAGTTCGTCCCCTATGAAGAGGAAAAGGTGGTAGGCTGGTACAGCCGCAGCAAGGCCATGGCCACCCAGAAGGTACTGGATGCCGCCCACGCGGGCCTGAACGCCTGCGTTGTCCACCCCAGCGGCATCATCGGCCCCAACGACCCGGCCATTGGCCAGACCACCCGCACCCTGACCCAGATCCTGAACGGTGAAATGCCCATCGGCATGGCGGGCAGCTTCAACATGGTGGATGTCCGGGATCTGGCCGCAGGCACCATTGCCGCCGCCGACAAGGGCCGCAAAGGTGAATGCTACATCCTGAGCAATGATGAAGTCACCCTGAAGGAAATGTGCCGGATGCTTAAAGAGGATACCGGCTGCAAGGGCTGCAAGTTCTACCTTCCCCTTTCCTTCGCCCACCTTGCCGCAAAGCAGATGGAAAAATCGGCCGCAAAAAAGGGCACAAAGCCCGTGCTGACCGAGTTTGCGGTCTACAACCTGGAGCGCAACAACGCCTTTGACTGCTCCAAAGCACGGAACGAGCTGGGCTTTGCACCCCGTCCCTACGCCGAAACACTTCACGACACCGCCGCCTGGCTCAAGGCCACCGGCAAGATCAAATAAGGGAGGAACCGAAGATGAAACCTGTCTGTGTGATTACCGGCGGCGGTGTCATTGCCAGTGGGGTCAGCGGCCTTTCCCGTTGACCAATATATCCCCCATTCTCTCCATTCAGCACAAAACCGGCTTTCCTACTGCCACAGGAAAGCCGGTTTTGTCATTTTCAGTTGTTACTGCGCCTGATATGTCTCAATGCTGACGCTGTTGATGGTGATCGTTTCCGCGGGCTTCTGGTTCTCATCCACGGCGGCCTGAGCGATGGTGTCCACCACGTCCATCCCATCGTACACCTGGCCCAGCACGGTATCGGTGTAGTCGAGGTAGGGTGCGCCGCCGGCGGTCTGATAGGCCGAGACGACCTCAGCGCGGTAGCCTGCACTGTTCATCTGATCGGTGAGTTCCTGGGTGACGGAATCCCCGCCGGGCAGAGTGGACATGATATAAAAGACGCTGGCGCACTTGCCGGAGGAGTCCGCCGCCATGCAGAGGGCACCGGAATAATGGTGGAGCTTGTCGGTGGCCTCAACCGGGTAGCGGCTGCCATTCCAGATGGTGGTGCCCTTGCCGTCAGCACCCTGACCGGCCTCCACCACAAAGTCCTGCTCCACACGGGTCACGGTCAGGCCGTTGTAGTAGCCCGCCTGCACCAGGCCCACAAAGTTATCATAGGCCTGCGGGGCCTGCTCCGGGAAGAGCACCGCCCGGAACACGCCCGCCGTGGTATCGAACACCGCCACGGGTTCCCCCGCCGCCGGGTGGGTGAACTGCAGCTCGGCCGATTCCACCGCCGGGCGGCTGATGCTCTGGACTTTGCCGCCGTTTTCCTGCGGCCGCTGCGTGCAGCCGGTAAGCAGCAGCACCGCCGCAAGACAGACTGCCCCGAATTTTTTCAACATATTCCCGCTCCCTGTTCCATATACTGTACTACAACGCTGCACAGCGCAGCGCAAAAGCTTTAACCAGTAGTATACCATATTCTGCGCGGCAGTGCGAGAGGAAATTGCGTGAAAATTTATCCAATGATTTCTGTGCGAAAAAGCATCTTGACGAACTGCGCAAAACACGCTACACTATAAGCAGACCAAGCGGGACGCAGCCCGCTGCATCAACTGCTTTTTGTGATAAAGCAATACAGGAGCGTATTATGTCTGACGAGATCAAGAACCCCAATACTGAGGAAGAATATCAGCCCGACCTGATGACCCTTGAGGACGAGGACGGCAACGAGGTCACCTTTGAGGTGATCGACGCACTGGACCACAAGGGCGTGCATTATCTGGCTGTGGTGGAATACACCGAAAATGAAGAGGACGCAGAGGATGCCCAGCTGGTGATCCTGAGCGTTGGCGAGGACGACGAAGGCGAATATCTGGACGTGGTAGAGGACGACGAGACTCTGCTGGAGGTCAGCAAGCTGTTTGAGCAGCGCCTGAGCGACGATTACGAGATCGACTGATCGTTTTCCTCCCCCAAATTACCAGGCAAGACTTCCTGCCCGGCTCGATTTGTTGCGGTTTATATGATCCTACTAATCATTCAACGGGAGCCCGGAGTTCTCCGGTGGAATGCAGACCTCCCCGCCATGGGTCGACCATGGAGGCTCGATGAGGAAGCGTGAAACCGGCGACAGGGCACCCACCTGTCCGCAAGGGTAGGTTTGATTGGCCGCAGACGACCGGGCGGGATCTTTTATAGGTTTTGATCCACCGCTGCCCCCTGCCGGGACAGTGTGTGGATTTTTTTATATCGGAACATTTGCACCGGGCACTGTGCGCTCCGGTGCGCGGCAAGCCGGAAAGGATGTGCAATTGTGGCATGAGTTCTGAGCACTTGGTGGGCACTTCGATCCCCCGTTTTACCTTTGACACCCCTACAAAGCCCGGCAACGATTTCTACGCCCTGTGTGAGGGGGAACAGCCTCTGGTCATGATCTTTCTGCCCGCTTTTGACCACCCGGTCACGCGGGAATATCTGACCCATTACCTCAAGACCTACGCCCGCCTGCGGGGCGTCCGGCTGGCCTGCGTGGTGCGCTCCTCGGCCCGGACGGTGGCGCAGGCCACCCAGGGGGCTGAATTTCCGTTTCCCATCATCTGCGACGCACCGGGCGTGTTGTACAGCTATCTGGGCGTGGAGCAGGCCCGCGGCCTGCGGAGCTGGAGTTTTGCCGCCCAGCGCATCTACAAGACTGCAAAGGAGCAGGGCTACCGCTATGACAGCTCTGCCCCGCAGATTTTACCGCTGACGCTGGTGGTGGGGCACCTGGGCAAGATCTTGTTCATCCACTCCGGCCGCAGCCAGACCGACCTGCCGGAGGACTGCATCGCCATCCGGGAGATCGCCCGGGAGGTTGCCTCCACCCTGGCCGCCGGGCCGGAAGGTCCCCGGACCCGCTGCTCGGACGAGACCCTCACCCTGCCGGACCTGGTGGGGTGGGACGATGGGGATAACGACCGGTAAAACAGACCGATGCTTACACAAAAGCAGGACACCCCCACCACGGGAGTGCCCTGCTTACTGCCAGTAATATAGCATAGTGAAAAATGCTTGTCAAGGCTGTTTTTTTAAGATTTTCACATCTGTACGCTATAAAACGGCTGCT
>ENA-ORUA01003298-ORUA01003298.1-human-gut-metagenome-genome-assembly--contig:-NODE-3298-length-11338-cov-2.475937_pt1 | contig 11338 bp, 7 predicted proteins | sample MGYA00242076_ERZ509201 | MGnify/ENA primary metagenome ERZ509201 (study PRJEB26280, sample SAMEA2338863) | human gut metagenome | biome: human gut; feature: human-associated habitat; material: faeces...
ATGTTTCGGATGCGGGGCGCGTTGTCCTTGAGACAATCCAGAACATACTGGATATGTTCCGCGCCCAATTTTAGGAATCGTGATTTTACTACTTCGGCAGGCATTTCCTCACCCGAAATGCGGATAGCCGCCCGTTTGGAACAAACTACATCCAGCATCAACTCCACCAGTTCATCCAATCGCATCGTATCCATCGGGTTATTCTGCGCCAAAATCGGATACTCGATATTTTTCAGCAGCAGGGCGCGGTACTCTGCCCGCTGGCCCGCCGCGCGGATAGGATTCGATACGTTATTTGTTTCTTCTTTCTTTATTTCTTTAGTATTTAATTGTGCAGGATTTTCCTGTACAGGCTTTTCCCGTTTAGGCTCTGGCTGTTTTGGTTGGGCACACTTAGGCGTTGCTTCTTCGGGACCCTGTTCCGGGGGCTGCGGCTGCTCTAAAACCGTGTACTCCATACCGCGCATCTGACCGTTCTTGTCGCGGATGCGGCGGCGGATAATATACCCCGCCGCTTCTAACTCGCGCACGGCGGCACACACGCTGTCCACGCCCTCTTTGCAGATGGACGCCAGCCCTCGCGTGGTATAATCCCAATCTTCGGGCAGAGACAGCATCAAAGATAAAAGCCCCTTCGCCTTGAGCGAAAGAGCCTTGTTGCGCAGATGATGGTTGGACATAATGGTATAATTTTGCGTCTTTTGTACACGGAACACAGCCATAACGATTTACCTCCTGTTTATGCCCTATAAGTGGGCGAACGATTTCTAACTTTCATGTTGATTTCTCTCTATCGGCAAGGCGCCGCGCGGTGGGCGGCAGTTCTTGCCATCAGGTTGTTTTTTGCCATATCAGCGTAATCTCCATTCTCGATGTCGGGCGGCAGGTCATGCACGGTGTAGCGGTCAGCGTAGATTTTCCGGATGCCGACACTCGCCATGCGCCCTTTGGCATCGTTGTCCAGCCGCAGTTCTATCGTGGTGATTTCCGGGTGCTGGCGCAGAAATTCCTGCAAGGCCAGCGGCTCTTTGCCGGAGGATGAAACCCCGCCCAGCGACAGACGGTATTTATCTGCAGCATCCCCGCAGAGCGTCATCTCTGCCATGGCATCAATGGCGGCTTCAAACACTGCCACGGTGGTGCCGGGCTGCATCGGCGGGATGCAGAATCCGTACTGTTTCTGACTGCCGGGAGCCTCCCTCTTGAACGGTTTCCCATAGTCATAAATACCGCGCAGAGCCGCATATTTCGACACGCCCTGCGGGTCTTTGCCCAAGAAAACACAGTTGTGATATTCTGCACTTTCGTACAGAATTTTTCTCGCAATACAGTAGCGAATCGTGGGCAGTGAGATGCCGCGCCCCAGCAGATACCGCGTTACGCGGTCATTATTCGGTGCGGGGTTCGGCAGACGAAACGGTGGGCGCTCGCGCTCCACGGCTTCATGCTGCACTGGGATGTACATCGGGCTTTCCTCACACAGCAGCTGCACCGCCTCTACGAACGGTACACCTTCCACATAAATCAAATATTTCAGCGCCGACTTGCCGCCAATGTCACGGCTTTTCCAGTGCCACACACTGGATTCGCCGTTTATCTTGAAGCTGTCATGCTCCGCAAGCTGGTACTCGCCCCGCGCACTGCTTTTCACCAGCGAACCGGGGCGGTACCGCCGCAGAAACTCAATCGCCGTCATCTGATTGGCGGCCTTGCTTTTCACCAGCGAATTGGGTCTATACCGCCGCAGAAATTCTATCGCCGTCATCCGGTTGGCGGCATGAATCTGTTCTTTGCTGACGCGCGGCAATTACACAATGTAAGCGGCGAGGTCGCTCATATGTTCAACATTTTCCCACGGAAAATCCTCGCGTCCGAAGTGACCGCCCGCCGCCGTGCGGGAGTAGATGGGGTTCAGCAGGTTCAACTGCTTGATGATGCCCGCAGGGGTCAGGTCATACACCTTGCGCACCGCTGCTGCCAAACAGTCATCCTCGCAGATGCCGGTGCCGAAAGTGTTCACATCCACCATGACAGGGTCTTTTTTCCCGATGGCATACGCCAGCGTGACCTGACAACGATTGGCAAGATGGGCGGCGACCATGTTTTTGGCAATGTACCGCGCCATATATGCGCCGCTGCGGTCTACCTTGGTGGCATCCTTGCCGCTGAACGCACCGCCACCGTGGGGTGCAAATGTGCCGTAGCTGTCCACCATGAGCTTGCGCCCGGTCAAGCCGGTATCGGCATCCGGACCGCCCCGCACAAACTTGCCGCTGGGGTTCAGGATGATTTCCGCGTCGTCGGCGGGCATACCGTCAAAGGCCAGCGGGAACACATATTCGTCCAGCAGATCCGCCAGCTTATTGATGTCGGTGTCCTCCTTGTGCTGGACAGAAACGACCACCGTGGTGATGCGCACGGGGGTATCACCGTTGTATTCCATCGTGACCTGCACCTTGCCATCCGGGCCGATGTCGGGGATAACGCCGGTCATGCGGGAGATTTCCAACAGCGTTACAAGGCGCTGCGCCGCCACCACCGGCATCGGAAGATATTCGGGCGTTTCGTTGCAGGCGTAGCCGACCATAACCCCCTGATCACCCGCACCGAGGGTGTCCTCGTCCTCTCCCTCAGCCAATTCCGGCTCGACAGCGCCCGCAATGTCGGGGCTTTGGTCGTGGATGTAGCAGTCGATTTGGTACGCCTTTGGGTCATAGCCGACATCCCGCAGGGTGTCGCGGACGATGTTGAACACATCCGGCTTAGCGCTGGTCGTGATTTCACCCGCCACAATGATGTGACCGTGGGTTGCCATTACCTCACAGGCCACGCGGCTGGCGGGATCGTGCTGCAGACAGGCGTCCAGCACGCTGTCGGCAATGAGGTCGCACAGCTTGTCGGGATGCCCGCGCATGACGGATTCTGCGGTGTAAAAGCGAGGATGCTCGTTTTCTTTCATGGTTTCGGTGTTTTCAAAAATGTCGTTCATTAGTTTTTCTCCTTGCTTGTTGGATGATTTCGGACAAAGAAAAAAGCCCGCAGGCGGGCTGCGGGCTAGGATAGTAGTATTCATATCAGCGCTCCTGTTCTTGGTGCGGGGGCTGCCTTGTTGCCTGCATGAATTGAGCGTAGCCTTCCGGCGTGGTGTGTTCCACGCACAGGGTCTTGCCCAGCAGGAAAAACAGCTGCGGGTCGTGGTACAGTTCCTCGTAGCGCTTCATCTGCTGCGGGGTAAGGTCAGTAAAATCGTTGCTGGTCAGCCCGCAGACGAAAAACGTGCCATGGATGATGTCATAGTCGCCCAGCATACGGTTCAGCGGCAGGTTTTCTGCAATGCCGTTATCGTTGCAGACGTTATGTGGTGCACCACATAACGTCTGTAATGAGTAGTTCCTACAAATGAGTAGTAATTGAGCAAAATGCCCAGAATCCCGGGCGTTTAAGCATAATTTACTACACATAATCAGAAAGTTTTCTTTCCAAATTGTGTTAACCATTGCAATAAATCTTCATCCTCCTCCCAAGGCATTGTGGTATTGGGTGTGTAATTCGGCACTTTCTCCTCAAATACTTTTCGCTTCATCTCTGCATCGATGCGAGCGTAAACCTCTGTTGTAGAGATGTCTGCATGCCCAAGAAAATCTCGAATATATATCATGTTAACACCAGCTCGCAGCAAGTGCATGGCTTTGGTGTGGCGTAATACATGAGGAGATATATTCTGTGGTTCAAGTACCGGAGATGCCTTTGCCGCATACTTCTTCAGAATATAGGTGACTCCATAGCGAGATAAAGCCTGCTTTTTTGCATTATAAAATAGCGGAATCATCTGAGACTGAGAATCGGAATGAAAGCTGCGGATATATCTGTCCAACAGTTTGCAGGTATCCTTCATCAGGGGAACCTGACGAACTTTTCGTCCTTTTCCAGTTAGAATAACCATTGGGGGGTGTGTTAGACGGACATCTTTCAGCCTAAGATCCACCAATTCCTGTACCCGTGCGCCAGAGTCATACAGTAGTGCAAGAAGTGTCAAATCTCGGAGCCCTTGTCGGGTAGATGCATCTGGTTGGGACAGAAGAAGTGACAGATCATCCTCCGTCAAAAACGGTATCAATGCCTTTTCGTACTTTTTGGGTCGCAGATTAATAATGTCAACGCAGTTTTCTATGTTTTCCGGAAACTTGTACTGTACAAAATGAGCAAAGGCCTTTATGGCGGCAAGTCGCTGGTTTCTTGTTGTAACCGCAATATGGCGGGATGTTTCTAACCAATCCAGAAATTCAGAAACAAGTTCCATATTCAGATAGCGCAATTCTATATAATTTGCGGAGATGCCTTTCTTTTCTTGAAAAAATAGAAGGAGTTGCTTGAAAGTATCTCTGTATGAATTGGTGGTATTGGGACTCACCCCGCATGTAGTAGGCAGATAGATTGAGAAATACTCGGTCAGTGCTTTGGTAAAGTCAGTTTTCCTCATCCGTCTCACCTCCAACCGGAATAATGCCGACAAATGCTCTGTCAAGTTTTTGGGAAAGTTCCGGGAACGAAGCAACCGTCAGGTGAATATACCAACAGGTTTCACGGTAACTCTTATGTCCCAAATACGCGGCAAGGCGAGGAACGATTACCATGGGATCATACCCATCAGAAAGTTGTTTTTCCAGTGTATGAACTGCGAATGTATGCCGAAAATCATGCACACGAGGGCCATTGCCGGTGTGAGGAATATTGCATGCGAATAGCAGCTCGCGAAAATTATCATAGATTGTTTTAATAGAATAATGGCCACAAGCAGATGGAAAGAACCATTCTCTTTCATCTGGTAACTGAGCAGAGTAGCTTCGGAGATACTCTATTACGCTATTGTGGACAGGGACAAGTCTATCCTTACCTCCTTTCCCGTTGTGTACAGTAATAATGCCTGTATCCAAATCGACATCCTTCACTCTTAGCCGGAGCACCTCACCTATACGAAAACCACAGCAATATAAAAGCCGGATAACAGCAGGTATGACCAGATGCCTTGTTGGCGCATTATTCCTGACCGGCAGATTATCTGCTGCATATAATAATCGCCGTATTTCTTCAACAGTAAATATATGCGGGGTAAAAGTCGAACTGTTCTTTAGTTTGCTGGTATCCGGGACATAGGAGATTCCGTCCTGCGTGTATGCAAATTTTGCAAAAGCGCGTATCGCATTATGTCTGACTATTTTCGAACGGTTTGAAAGATATGGCTTTAATAAATCCCATGCGTCAATAAGCTCTTTTGTCACCACGGGGGCATCCGAGAGTTCCTTTGAAAGGCAGTCCAGTTCCTGCATATAATAGCCGCAATGCACGGAGGTATATCCCTCATTTTGTCGAGATTCCAGATATTTCCATATTATTGGCGCAAGCTGGCTTGTGAAAGTAAATTGTTTCATAGTAATCCCTCCAAACTCAGCGAACATAACCGCATATGTTCAATATCGACCCGCAAGTAGGTTTCTGTTACACTGATGTTACTGTGACCGAGGATTTGGGACACATCCTGCACCGGAGTGCCTTTTCTCAGCATATTTGTGGCAAACGAATGGCGGATAGTGTGTACGCCTGTGTGCCTCTTTGTTGGGATAGCAATCCCTGCTCTGCGTAAATACTTATGAAATTCCGGATTGAAATTGTTATGCTCACCCAATGGCTGAAACGGTGCGTTATGGCTCAGAAAGATAAAAGCCGAGGAGGACTGTGGGCGGCCATCTTGCAAATAAGAAATAATCGCCATACCTAGCTCTTTGCTGAGTGGCAGACTCAAGGCGTTCCCTGTCTTCTGCTGAGAAAGTGAAATGCAGTTTTCCTTCCAGTTAATATTTGAAAATTTGAGTCCCAAAACGTCGCTTATCCTTAACCCTGTTCTTGCAAGAAGCAGAAAAATCGCGTAATTCCGCCTTCCAACTGGATTGGCAGTATCGATGACTGCAAGAATCTTGTCGATTTCTTCAGGACTCCATACCTGTGGAATCTGGGGTGCAGTGCGTTTGAAGTTTGGGAGTTGAAGGGAATAATCCAAATCCGTATATTTGTGGTCATAAAGCCAGTGCAGGTAAGCACCAACTTGTCGGCATCTTGCTCTACGAACATTCATGCATATTTCTGAAGCATTGCTCATAGCCGTGGAAAAACAGTTGATAGTCTCCGCATTTATGCTTTTGATGTTCTGTGTGTTTGATGAATGAACAGCAAGCAAGAAAAGCCTCAATGCTGCTATTGTGTTGTCCATCCACGATCTCGAAAAATTCTGCATTTTGCAATAACTCAAGTAGTCGGAAAAAAACTTATCGAAACAATCGTCATCAATAGAAGCAACGCCATAAACTTTACGGCGGCACACTGTTCCCGTGCGAAAAATCTCGTCCAATGCATTCATGTGACGCCGTGCATGGCGCATTCGACCGTCAAGAGTCTGATCTATAGCGTGGACATCGACTCCGAAGTATTGAAGCAAAAACTGCTCTGCAGTTTCACGGCTATAAGCGGGAGAGGCTGAATACGAAAGAAATCTGTTCCATGTAGCTCTATAAAACCCAAGAGTACTTTTCTTGTAACCCTGACCGAGTAGCCATTGCTCGGTCTTTTCCATCAATTCCTTGATTGGTATTGTTGCTTCAGACATTATAAAACCTCCTGATGTTATTTGCAGAGCATTGTGTCTCTACATTATGTAGAGTATCACAAAAAGCTACCGGCTAAAATACAAATGAAATCAGGAGGTACGAAAGGAGATGTCAATTATGCTACACATAACATATAACTACGCATTACAGACGATACAGGCGCTATCCCGCCAAGGGTACACGGCCTCGATGGTGCCGCCGACAACTGCCTGCTCGGCTTCAAGGGTGTGTTCAATGTCGGCTTCGCGGGGGTACTTTCCGGGTTCAACGATCAGAACTTTCATCGGCATCCTCCTCATCAGAAGTTTCTTTCAGCGCATTTTTCTGCTTAACGGTCAGCAGCACGACACCTGTCGCAGACGCAAGGGAAACAACCACGATAGCCAGCAGCGGGAAACCATCTCCTGTCTGCGGGAGGGTCTGCACCTTGCGCGGTGCAATAACCGGCGTGGGAACAGGAGTGGGCGCCGGGGTTGCCGCGGGTGTCGGCTGCGGTGTGGGCGCAGGGGTCGGTGTGGGCGTGTCCTCGAGGGGTGTGGCTTCATCTATCACCTGAATGAACCGTTTGTCAGCGCACACCCATTCGGCATCCGCATTTTCGCGGACGAACAGAGAAATCCCGTCATCAACGGTTTCCAACTTGAACTGCACCGAGTTTGCAATTTTAAAGCCAGCCGGGGCGGCATCTTCGGTCAGGGTGTAGATGTACTCATTGCTGTCGTCCGACAGTTTGAGGGAATCATCCGAGATGGGAACACGATGCGTTTTGTAGTCCGTCACCCAAGTATCAATAACTTCGCCGCCTGCATCACGGATTGTCAGCGTAGCGCCCGGCAGCAGATTTCCTGCAATGTCTGTTTTGTCGATATCCAGTACAGGCGCGTCCTGCATGATGATTGTGGCATTATCGAGTTTTGTCCAATCATCGTTGGATTTCACATAGACGATATTGCTTTGTTCGTTGCCTTCCTGCACCAGCTTGAACACGATGTTTTCGGCTTCGGCATAGCCGTCCGGGGCACGAGTTTCGGTCAGAGTGTACGCTTTTTCCAGTTCCAGACCTCGCACGGTGTGCGGCGTTTTTGTGGAAGTCCAGCCCTCGACCAAATTGCCGTCTGCATCGCGGATTTCCAGCTTTGCACCGGGTAGTTCCTTGCCGTTGGTGATGTCCTGCTTGGAAATGTCCACACTGGTGCGCAGGTTGGTGTTTGTACCATCTACGATTTGCCATGCAATCTGCTGACCTTCATAGGTGAACTCTACATCCACAGGGGTGCTGTCCAGCAGGTAACCCGCAGGGGCGGTGATTTCCACAATGCGGTATCTGCCGCTGTTCTCGCGGCTGGTGCTTCGCGGACCTGCAGGGTCAATGTAATATTCGCCGCGAATCGGCACGTCCACATCAAACCAAGTAAAGCCGCTGGCATTGGTTGTGCTACTGGTGGCCAGCTTTGTACCGGCGTCCAGCAGCTTTGTACCGTCTGCGGAATAAATGTCATCCACGGTGTAGAGTTCATACACCGCGCCGGGCAGATAGGTTAGAGCCTCTCGATCTTGCTTGTAAATGCCTACACCGATTTTGCTGACCTTATCGCCGGGCTTTTCGGGCGTGGGGAGTACACGGGCGTTTTCAAACACGAGCGTCTGCCCGGTCTTGTGGGCATCCGAGGCATCCTTGACGTTCACGATGCTGTACGAACATTCCTTGTCGCCGTCCTGCTCGTGGCTGACAATGGCTTTTGCCAGCACAATGTCGTTTTTCTGGTTATCCCAGCCAAATTCCACCGTGTAACTCTGCTGGGTCAGCACAAAACCATACGGCGCTTGAACCTCGGTAATGGTGTACTTGCCCAGCGGCAGGGTCACGGTGACTTTGCCTTTGGTGCCATCATGGGTGACCGTGAGGAAATCGTAGGTTGCCTGCGTGCGGGTGGGGCTGAATTTTACTTCATCCACCTGCCCCTCCGCGCCGGTGGTAACAGTTGCCACCAAATCGCCGGATTTATACCAGTAGGTGCCTTGGCAGTCTGGTGTGGCAATGTCGGCTGCAGCGTGAATTTCGTACACCGCGCCTGCGAGGTTGTCCTGCGTGTAGATGAATTGTCCATCTTGGTAGTCGGTAAGCACATTGCCCAGCTTACGAATGGTAAGCTGACCGAGGGTTTCGTGGTTGCAGTATTTCTCCGTGACGATGTACTCATCCATGTCGTTGGTGGCATTGCCCACGACCTGCCAGACGCGGTCGGACTTGATTTCAAACTCCACCGAGTAGACAGGATTGTTGAAATAGCCTTCCGGACCTTGCAGTTCCTCAATCAGGTATCTGCCCAGCGGCAGTTTTTCGGGTGTTTTCATAAGACCGTCTGCATCGGTGTAGAACACATCCGTTTTCTTGGTGGCGCTGCCGCTGGCGGGGTCGATCATGGAAATGCGGGTCTTATTACCCTTGTCATCTAATTTGTACAAGGCAAAAGAGGTGTTGGCGATTTTGACCGCTTTGCCGGTTTCTGTATCGGTCTTGATGAGTTGCAAGTAACCCTCTAATTCTTCGTCCAGAATGTTGTAGGTCATGTAGTCGTTGCTGGCGGTGGTGACGCTGCCCGCAGGAATCGTGAATCGGCTCTGCGGGCTGTTGGCGTCCACTGTCACGATGAACGGATCGCACTGGAACACATCCTTGGGGATGGTGGTTTCTACTACCAGATATTGCCCATAGGGCAAGCCTTCCACGCGGAAAATGCCCTCATCGTTCGTGAACATTTCTCCCAGCCTATACTCGGCAGGCCGATCCGTGGGCATCCAGCCGTTGCCCCTGCCGTTGGCGTAGTCGCCGTCTGCGGTCAAGGTCGCGTTATAGGCGTTGACCGTATCGGTGCTGCTCTCGAACATATTGGCGATGGCCTGTCCTTCATGGGTGAAATCGTACTTGAGCGTCAAATTATCGTAGTTATCCTTGCGGTAAGCGTCCAAAATACTTTGTGCATCGTAGCTGCCGTCCGGGTTCTGCTTGAACTGCGCCGCCTTGCTCAGTTTGGAGATGCGATAAACGGTAAAGCCCGCACCTTCCAATTTCAAAGCAGGACTAGGCTGTCCAGTGGTGGAAACAAGTTTTTGCAAACTAAAGCCAGATTTGAGGACTTCGTCTTGGCTTTCCTGCTCGGCGTGGATGTGGTAGGCGGACTCATCTGCGTAGGTCAGCGTTTTGTAGTGGTTGACCTCATCGCAGAGGTAACCTTTCGCGTAGGAAAGATAATAGCCATCCCACGCCTTGCTGCCGTTCAGCTTGCGGCTCTCGCCTACGGCGGAATACTGGTTTTTGTAGATGTAGTCGGTGTACTCGCCGCCCTTGGTGGCAAGGCTGCTGTACTTGCCGGTGCGTTCCAGCTTCTTGTTTAGTTGCGGATACTTTCCGGTAACATACAGCTTGCCGTTTCCGTCAATGGGCAGCACCAGCCCGGTGGCACGCTCGACCAGATAGTAGCGGCCCATGTACAAGTTGGCAAAAGCCAGCTTGCCGTCCTTGATTTGGGCGGAAGCCACAAGTCGGTCTTTCTGCAAAATGGGCAGGTAATCGGTATCCCAGCTGCCGTTGGTGAGGACAGTGGTATGCCAGATGGGTTGACCGTTGACATCCGTGATTTTGCTGTAGTCCACAATGCCGGTCACGCCGTCCGGGTGCGTGATATTCTCGGCGGCGTACAGATCGTACACAGCACCTTCCAGCGTAGTATCTCCGTTTCTGCCCGCAGCCAGATACCGCGCGGCATCCAGATCCACTTTTGTCAGCATGATATTGCCGAGAACGCGGTCGTTCTGCATCTTGTCGGCATTGGCGTGCATGGTGTAGGAATCTTCGTTGTTGGCGATTCCGGTGGGATCTGTGGCGTAGGTCTTATCTGCATTGCGGATGCCAAAGGTGATAGTAACGATGCCCTCGCCGGTGTCGATGAGCGTGCCGCCGCTGTTGGCCGTGGTAATGTCAGCGTTATAATCCGCGTTTCCCAGCCAAATGGTCTGGGCGTCCAATGCTTTGGTGATTTCAAAGGCATACGCCCGCTTGCCGAGAACAGAGCCTGCCGCGCCGGGAGTGTTCACATCCGTCCAATCACCGTAGTACCCGCTGGGTGCGCGGCTCTCCACGATGACGAACTTGCCCTCGTTGCGCTGGGTGTAATAGATATTGTCAGAACCATTGGCATAATTGCTGTGGTTTATGACTTTATAAGTGCCGCCACTCTGGCGCTCGACTTTGTACCGGTTGTATCCGCCAAACGGGATATAGCACTGCCGAACGGTGTCCCACTCAAAAATCTTAAACTCGGCATCGCCCTTGATGCGCTGCTTGGTTTCACTGTCGATTTTGTCAATGCTGACTTTTACCGACCACTCATCGTTTTTCATCGGGTAGTCGTTACTGCTATTGGCAGAAACCGTAATGGTCTGGTGGCTGCCCAGCGCACCGGGTGTAGAATCGAAGCCATGCGGGATAGTGATCTCATCGTAGCTGAATGTAATATTGGCAAGCTGCGCCCGCGCCGAGGCAATAGCGGCATCTACCATGCCCTGCGCTTCGTTCTGCAGCTGCCCAATGGCCGCGTTCTTGGCAACTTCGGCAGCAGCGTCTGCTTCGGCTTGGCTGGTGAACGGTCCTTCCTGCCCGCTGAGTGTGCTGGTGCTGG
>ENA-ORUA01003299-ORUA01003299.1-human-gut-metagenome-genome-assembly--contig:-NODE-3299-length-11337-cov-9.123826_pt1 | contig 11337 bp, 10 predicted proteins | sample MGYA00242076_ERZ509201 | MGnify/ENA primary metagenome ERZ509201 (study PRJEB26280, sample SAMEA2338863) | human gut metagenome | biome: human gut; feature: human-associated habitat; material: faeces...
AGTGCCGGTTTCGTGGAACAGTACCAGCGCAAAAGCAGTCTCTCTAATATTAAAGCGGCAGATATTCATGAGATCGCCGAGATCTTCGTAGATAAACGCTTTGCGGGCAAATCCGTGGAAGAAATGGAAGCGGCAGAACAGGTCACGATCTTCCTGATTCTGTGGGAGGATCTGTCTGTTCTGCCTCAAAAAGATACGATGTTGAAATTAAATGACATCATTGTCATTCGTGGTGAGAATCCCTAACAATAGTGAAGACTGCCTCTTTTGCAGGGGCAGTCTTTATTATTTGTGATACTTATTTGGCTTCCACGGTTTCCGTAGTTTCTGTTGCCATTGTTTCACTTTCTGCGGTTTCAGCCTCGACATTCTCGGTCTCCGTCGCAGTTTCCGTTGTCTCGCTTTCCGTTATCGTAGTATCTGTAGCTTCGGTGCTTTCTGTCTCTTCAGCGGTCTCCTCCACCTCCACCAGATCCTCCAGTGTATAATTGAATCCGGTCACCACGTTGGTGGCCACGACATACACTTTCATTTCAGAGGGAAATGCAATGTAATACTGGCTGGTCATGGAATTCAGATTACCGACATTAATGATCACGCTGCGATCTGCAGTCTCGTACTGAATGGTACGCTCCGGGTTCGCCAGTCCATACTGTGACATATCCGTCACATTTTCAATCACCTGATCTGCCTTTAACGGTGCCACCTTCAGGATCATAGCCTTGATACGCTCCTGGTTCAGATTAAGGGAATGATCGTCCGCATAGTACCATGTATCATCCTCTTTTTCAAAGGCATAGGGCTCTCCCTCATATACATAGCTAAAGCTGGTAATATCATCGGAGTTCACATCCAGCACCGTCTCCTGTGTATCCTCGGTGGTGGAAGTCGCGGACGATGCATTTTTATTATACTGTCGGATGCCTAGGAATGCTGCCGCCAGAACCACCAGTGCCAGCAGCATTCCGATCATCTGTCTTTGTTTCTTTTTCATATCTATAACTCACGCCTTTCACAATTATTTCTTCCGTCTGTGGAACCAGATCACGAATCCGGCGATCATACTACCGACAGGCAATATCACAGTAACCAGCAATCCCAACAACAGAATCTGTGCGGAATCCACTAGCAGATTAGAGACCTCATAGCTTTTTACCGGAATGGATACCGATGTCTCATGATCTGCCATTCCACTGAATGTATTGGTGAACAGGGTCAGGTTCGCACCGCTGACGACAGAATTTGCATCATCCGTGAACAGCTGCTCGCAACCGTACACGACCAGTGTCGCATCCCCATCATTCAAAGTCTTTACTGCCTCAACACCTAATGCGAAGGGACCATTCACATCATTTTCACCCTGTGAAAAATCCTGTGTATTGTTGACATCCTGTTTTGCAAAAGAGCTGTCGGAGGTGCTCAGGAATACATCATAGGTAATATCACCGGTGGCTGTCTCGTCGGTACTTACTTCCTCCGGGACGATGATGCCCTGAGAATACGGCAGGAACAGATATTTTCCGTAGGTGCCTGAGGTATAGCTGTCAGAGCTCTGTGTCGGCAGGATATAATAAGGACTTCTGTAGTAGCCGTTGGAATCATTCTCCACTACCAGTCCTTTGGCAATGCTCAGATTCATGTAGCTTAAGATAGCATCTATATTGGGTGTCTCCTCATCGGTATAACCGGTCACCAGGATGACCTTACCGCCATTATCCAGATAATCGATCACCTTATCCTTGTCATCGGAAGAGAAATCGCTGGTGGCACCGTTAATGAACAGACAGGCCGCATCGTCGGGGATAGCATCCAGATCCATCAGATTCACGATCTCATAATCCACATTTTCCTTGTTCAGTGCGGATGTAAAAGTGTTACTTAAACTCAGTTCATTATGTCCTGTTGTCATATATACCTTGGGCATATCGTCATTTAACACATAATCCAACGCACTGGTGATCTGTCCTTCGCCATCATAACCGGTGGTCGTGGTATTATAACTGTACGTCGAATAGTCAAAATCATAGGAAGACTCATAGACATCGTTGTAATCAATGACCTTGCTGCGCTTGTCGCTGACCACGATCAGGCTGTTCGTGCTGATGTTGCCGGTGGTGTACTGGGTATAGAACATCGGGTTAACGGTGGGATCCACATATTCCACGGTGATATGATCCGACAGATCATCATATCTCTGTAAAGTCTGCCCCAATGTGGTATCCTGATTGTCCTGATTTACCAACACATAGATTGTCACATCATCCTGCATATTTTTCACATAGTCAACGGTCTGATCCGTCAGGGAATAGAGCTTCTGGCTGGTCATGTCGATCGCTGTCCAGCTAGAAGGCATCTCGCCCATGATAATATTAACGACTACTACCAGTGCTACTGCTACAGCGATCATACCGGTACTGTAAGCACTGAAGCTTAAGTTCTTCACGGACATGCTGTAACGGCGTTTCTGAATGGACTGTACCGTCAGGAACAGAACCAAAGCCGTAACGGATACATAATATACGATAGAAGATACATCCAGTGTACCGTTCAACAGGTTGGAAAATGGTGTGTAAAGGTCAAAGCAACGCAACAGCTTTGTCAACAGATTGCCGGTACTGGAAATAATGGAGCAGATGGAATCCATCATATATCCCAGGAACAATACTAAAAAAGTAAGTACTGCTGCGATAACCTGGCTCTCTGTCACGGAAGACAGGAACAGCCCGATGGCAATGGCGGTCATTCCGAAGAGGAAATATGCCAGGATCGACAGATAGGCCTCTCCCATGGGAACACTGCCGTACTGCGCCATGATCAGCGGGTAAAAGCAGATGATCACTACGGGGATGGCAAATATAGTTAACAGCGCCAGGAATTTTCCCATAACGATGCCTCCTACGGACACCGGTGCCGTCAGGATCAGCTGATCCGTCTTGCTCCGCTTTTCCTCCGCCAGAATACGCATGGTCAGGATCGGCACGGTGAGCATGAATAGAAAGGTAACGCTGGATACCACATACGCAAAATAAGGATATCCGTTCATCAGGTTATAAACACTGAAATACAGTCCCAGGAAAAACAGGGTGACTGCAATAAATAAAAATCCGATAAAGGAACGGAAATAGGATTTCAATTCTCTCTTATAAATGGCCAGCATATTATTCCGCCTCCTTTGTAGTTACAGTTTCTTCGGCTTCAGGCTTTTTTCTTTTTGAGAATAGTTTGTGCTTCTCCGGCTGTGTGGGTGCCACATCCTCGGTCAGTTCCAGGAAGATGTCTTCCAGAGACTTCTCCGCATGGGTCATCTCTAAAATAGGCAGCTTTGCATCTGCCAGTGCATAAAATACCTGCTCTCTGATATCGGCATTCTCTTTGGAGATCACTTTCAGCTTTGCAATATTTTTGGATGCCTCCGTGTTCTCTTCGATCCGGTCGATCTGTGAGATTTCCTGCAATGCACTCTTCACCGCAGCGGCGCTTCCCTTTACTTCCAGGTCCAGCTCCATGGAGCCGCTCATAAGCTTCTGCAGATTCTCCGGAGAATCGCTGGCTACCAGCTTACCATGAGCTATGATCATAATATGGTCGCAGACCGCACTGACTTCCGACAGGATATGGGAGCTGAGGATCACGGTGTGATCCTCGCCAAGCTTGCGGATCAGATCACGGATCTCGATGATCTGTTTCGGATCCAGACCTACCGTGGGCTCATCCAGAATAATAACCTCCGGGTAGCCAAGGATTGCCTGCGCCAGTCCGACTCTCTGTCTGTAACCTTTGGAAAGGTTCCTGATCAGACGCTGCTGCATATCGGTGATCTGTGTCATTTCCATGACCTCGTCAATCTGCTGCTTTCGCTCTTTTTTCGGCACTTTTTTCAGTTCTGCCACGAATTCCAGGTATTCTCTGACAGTCATGTCAACATACAGCGGCGGAAGCTCCGGCAGATAACCGATGGCACGCTTTGCCTCCTCCGGATCTTTTTGGATATCTTTGCCATCGATGGTCACAGTGCCCTCCGTGGCTGCCAGATAACCCGTGATGATGTTCATTGTCGTGGATTTACCGGCGCCGTTAGGACCAAGAAAACCGTAGATCTGGCCCTTTTCCACACGGAAAGAGAGATGATCTACGGCAATATGGTCACCGTATTTTTTTGTAAGATTGCTTACTTCTATCATATTTGCCTCCCGGATATGGTGTGATACCCCCACCTGATATCTACGGGTACCCGTAACTGATACCCACGAGTCCCCAGAACTGATACCTACGGATTGTTCCGTGCTACGCACTCTCACAATCCTGCCCGCTATTCGTACATCGTGGGATTATCATCCCACTTTTGTACTCATATCGGGGCAAATCTCAAAGTCTCTCAATCACATCTGAGCAAGCTCATGTGGTCTCGGACTTTTCGATTTTGGTATCAGTATATGTCTCAAATGTCATGAAAAGGTGAAACATTTGTGAAAAATCTGTGAAGCCCCAACCCTTAAAGCTTCGTCACGGTCAGCGAAATGCTTAAATTTCCTGCCTCCGCCGCCAGATGCAGCGGCAGCTTCGCCACAGGAATATCTTCAAAAATGAATTCCGGATCACCGGATGCGGCCGACTGGAATAAGAAAAGTACCCCCTCCACATAGAGCACCACTTTTTTCTGATTGCTGTAAATTGTCAGGGAGACCAGTCCGTTCTTCTGACGATGCAGAGTGGAAAGTGCCGGATAGAGCACCGGTTCGCTGCTCCACTTCGCCTGATAATAGTAATACCGCTCCGTCAGCGTTCTGCCATTCGCCGAAAGAAGTCCATCTTCTGCCGTTTCTCCGGATAATCCACGATATACCGGAAGATTTTCCGGTCTTATCCACAGGTCCCCAGTGAGAAATCCACGCTTTCTGCACAGGCTGTAAAACGTTCTCACTTCGGAGCAGTTCACCCCCTCTGCCCCGGTCCCGGTTCCTTCCAGCCGGATCACATTTACCCCCATCCGGACCAGCCGTTCCAGATCTCTTCGTACCTGCTCCACCCTCATCCCGGCATCACTGATCTGCGGGGGAAGCCGGTAGACTACTTCATGTGGCAGGAACTCTTTTTCATTGAGTAGAATTCCCTTTTTTTCTACGACACGCACGTCATAAATGGTCAGTTCCTGCCGCCAATACATTTCCACTTCCCCGGTTATATCCTCAGCAGGATCTAACTTTTCCTCCTTCTCCATACCACCCATCTTTTCTCCATACTCCATGGTCCGGAATCTTCCCTGCGCCTTCACCAGATAGACATAGGGATCCCGCATGCCGTCCCAGAGATGCGGCCGCAGCAGCAACGCCGTCATGGAATCCGCTTCTTCTGATGAGTATTCCCCATGAAAAACAAGGCGTTCGCCCTCCGCACCTTCCCAGATCTCAATCTGTAAAGCGGACAGCAAACGCCCTATCTTTTCCGGCAGGGCAAATTCCAGATAAGCCTTGCCATTTTCCAGTTTTGTTGTAATTCCAAGATCGTCTCTCATCTGCATTTCTCTTTCCTGCCTTTCGCATTCTGTTACTAAGAGTTTTTGCAGATAACATTTTATTTATGCCGGAAATCCATCTTTCCCGCACACTATTATTACATGGGACAAGACCTGCGGCCGGGCACTTCCTCTCCGGATACATAACCTGCATGAAATTCCATGTTGATGTCCCGAAGCTCCTTCTTCCCGTCGATGTATGCCTGATACATTTCCGCCAGCCCTGAACTGCAGCCATCGCAGTTTGCTTCCATATATCCCAGTGACTCCGCCACAATCTGCTCCCTTTCTTCTCTTGTAGTATCCTTGATCAGATATCCTGCCATTTTCTCTTCCTCGCTTGTCTTTCTTTTACAGCCAATGTATCACAGCAATCTGCCGGGTGCAAGTTTTTCTCTGCATTTAGAGTAATCGAAAATCTACGACCGAAGAATTCTCTCATAGATCTGCAAATCCTCATTCTTAAACACATTGAAGATCACATTTTTGACACTGCTGTCAGGAGTCTCCTCCAAATACTCCTGTACCGTCTGTACGGCAATCTGCGCCGCCTTGTCGTTCGGAAAGCAGGCACAATAAAGTGCCCCGGTTACCCAAAAGATACTATTGGGACAAACATATAAACCTGCAATTGAAATATTTTTACGTTTTTGTAACAATAGGAACAGGAACCTTCGTTATGACTCATAGAAAGGCCTGGGAACAACAAATGATATATCTGATGATGATCGACGCCGAAGAAGACAAACAAAAGTTTGCGATTCTCTATGAAACCTATCGGCACCTTATGATGAAAGTAGCTCTGAATGTGCTGAAGGATACTTTTCTTGCGGAAGATGCCGTACATGAGGCGTTTATAAAAATTGCGAAAAACATGGAAAAAATAGGGGAAATCGACGCCACGGCGACGAAACGCTACCTGCTTACCATAACGAAAAATGCGACTATAGATATTTACCGGAAGCAAAACCATCAATTTCAACGGGAAATCTATGTGGATGAGCTGGAAGAATGTAATGTCCCGGTGACTTATGCGGAGACGAATGTGGATGACGGAATACTGGACATCCTTAGGCGCCTGCCCGTAAAATACCGGGATGTATTTCTCCTCAAATACTCCGGCAATATGGACAACGATGAAATCGCAAAAGTATTAAACATCACCGAAGGAACGATCCGGCAGCGATTATCCCGGGGAAAGATTATGATACAGGAAGCTTTGAATAAACGGGAGGAAAATAATGAGATCCATGGAAGTAACGGATGAATGGCTCTATCAGCATATGCCTGTGGTGGACAATGCCATGATAACAGCATTAGAAAATCAGGTTGATCGGGAATATGTATTTTCAAAACGTTTTGAACAAAAAATGCAAAAAGTGATCCGCCGGGAAGCCCATCCGGTGCTGACCGGTGCACAACAGCTCCTAAAACGCATTGCAATCTTTTTCACCGGTATCGTATGTGGCGGACTGGTTCTGACGTTAAGTGTGGATGCCTATCGGGATAAGTTTTTCATGACACTAAAGACCCTGCGCGAGGATGCTACGCAGTATAACTACTCTTCCGAGGAAAAAGATGCGGTACTCGCTCCTACGATACCGACCTGCATCCCGGAGGGCTATACAGAGACAGACCGAAGAGACAGTCCTCTTTTTTGTGAAATTTTCTATGAAAACAATGCCGGAGAACAGCTCATCTGGGAGCAAATGCTAATTTCCGCAAATAATGCCCTGACACTCGTATTAGACAATGAATACGATGCCGAAGAGGAACATGTCATCGGCGGTCACATTGCCACGGTATATACTTATGTGGATGGTTACGTCATGGCTTATTATGAAGCTGACAATTATGTATACGTGATCACCGCAGATCACATGACCGCCGAGGAAATGTTTCAGCTCATTGCCAGTATGGATATCTGATTGTATAATAAAATAAAAAGGAGGCAAGAACCATGATGCGAAATAAAAAATTAAGAACCGTTTTCTGCGGCATTCTGATTTTTCTGCTCGTATTTGCCTTATTTTGCCTTGGAGACTACGGGATCCGCTATTATCATACTCCCATCAAAAAGGATTATGACTATACCGGAACCGGAATGCTGGTCAGTCTGACGGAACCGGATACCTTCAAACAGGTATCGGTGGAGATCCACGGGAAAGCCTTACATTACCTCTGGGGGAATCAGGAAGACGCCATAGCGGGAAATGTCTGGATGAACGGAGAGAGGCTTTTCGTGGAAGGTGCGGATGACATGGGATTCTATGCACCTTTTATCGATGAAGAAGCCTATTACTCCTGCCTGACCGAATCTGTAACAAATATCCCGGGAAATATGTTTCTTATCTCCCGGGATCTGAAAACCGTATTCTGCGGTGTACTTATGGATGGAAAAGAATTTCTGCTGATAATACCGGCAGAAAATAAATCGGATGCCGACCGTACCCTGAAATCCGGTCTGGAACAGTCCCAGCCTCTTTCCCGTTGGCTGAGTGACTATCCCTTATTCCTGTAACTGTCCGTCCACAATACGCACGATACGTTTCGCAGACTGTGCTACGCCCAGGTCGTGGGTGATCATGACGATTGTGTTGCCCATATCGTTCAGTTCCCGGAACAGTTTCAGTACTTCTCTGCCGCTGGTCTGATCCAGAGCACCGGTAGGCTCATCCGCCAGAAGGATCGCCGGCTGTCCCACCAGTGCTCTGGCAATGGATACTCTCTGCTTCTGTCCGCCGGACAATTCGTTGGGCCTATGTCCGATACGGTGATCCAGCCCCAGCAGTTTGATAGTATTTTTACACTTTTCCTCTGCTTCCTCATGGGTCACGCCACGCATCAGCAGGGGCATGATAATATTCTGCATGACATTATAGGTCGGGATCAGCTGATAATTCTGGAAAATGAACCCGATCTTTTGGTTGCGCACCATGGTCAGATCATCCTCTTTGGTCTCATGGATTGCCATGCCATCCAGATAATATTCCCCACTGTCCATCACGTCCATACAGCCGATCATATTCATTAACGTAGTCTTACCGGAACCGGAAGGGCCTAAGATTGCCACGTATTCTCCCTTATTTACCTGAAAATTGATGTCCTTCAGGATCGGCAGACGCTCCTCTCCCAGCATATAGCCTTTATTTATATTTTTCATGGTGATCATTGCGTTTTCCATCATAATCCTTACACCTTTCGCACTACTCCTGATTTAAAGCTTCTACGGGGATCAGTCTCGATGCCTTATATGCCGGATAGAAGCCGAAGATGCTTCCGGTGAGGACACCAAATAACAACGACAATACTGCACCCTGTACCGACAAGGACACTTTCACGTTGAACAGCTGCACGAATGGCGTAATTCCAAGAGCCACCAGCACCCCCAGTACGGCCCCTACCAGACTGGTAAAGCTTGCTTCTAATAAAAACTCCAACAGGACATCCTTCCGGGAACAGCCCAGCGCTTTCAAAATACCGATCTCGTTGGTACGCTCCTTGATGGATACAAACAGCACGTTCATAATACCGATACCGCCGACGATAAATACGATCACTGCCATAGAGATCAGCAATAATGTCAAAGTCTCATTGGAAGCGGAGGCTGCCTCCATCTTGCTTCCGGCATCGCTGATGGTAAATGTGGTGTTGGGATAGCTTTCTTTTAAGGTACTCTCCACATCCGTCATTACAGTATTCACCTGATTCACATCCTCCGCGATGACCGTGATGGTTGGACTAATGCTCGTACCGGTAATGTATTTGATGTCGGTTTCGTAAGGTACATAGATCGCCGTGTCCGGGCTGATGCCGGATGCCACAGTTCCCATCTCGGATAATACCCCTGACACTATATAGGGCCGGCCATCAATATAGACTGTACCGTCATAGGCATCGTAGGCGCTACCGAAAATTTCCTTTGCCGCGGTGGCACCCAGTACGCACACCTTTTCCTTGCTCTCATTGTTTTCTTCTGTAAGGAAATCCCCGATGGCCATTTCCAGATTACTGATGGTGGCATAATTGTCCTCCACACCGGCAATGGTGTAATAGGAAGCAGAGGTCATATCGCCTCCCTCCACCGATGCTGTAGTGGAATAAGAGATCGTAGTTGCAGAGATTCCCGATACAAAAGTCGCCAGATCATCACAGTCTTCACTGGTCAATGTCACGGCTTCGCTCTCTTCCTCCTGCCCGAATCCGAAAAATCCGCCGAAATCCATTCCCCCGCCGGGACCACCGGACATACCGCCGCCGGAACCTCCGCCCATATTTGTGACGGTAACGCTTCCTCCACCGCCCGGCATTTCAAAGCTAAAACCACCGCTGTCACTGCTGTCGCAGGAAATATCAATGGCTCCGGCATTCAGGTTCTTGAACTGCTCCGCCACTTCTTCTTTTCCACCGGTACCTATCGCCAGCACCAGCATTATGGTGGCGGATCCCACAACGATACCGATGGAAGTCAGGATCACTTTGAATTTATTCTGTGACAGGTTCAGCCACACCAGACGCAATATTTCGGATAATCTCATATTCTACTTCTTCCCTTCCATTGACCTTACTTTCCCACAGGTCTCCGCTCTACTTCGTAATGCTGCTTTCGATCAATATGGTATCTCCTTCTGCAATATCTCCGGAGATCTCCACGTTAGAACCATCTGACATTCCTGTCGTTATTTTCTTTTTCACAATGCTGCCCTCTGCAGTCTTCACTTTTACATAAGTCTTGTCATCCTCTGTGATAATGGCTCTGCGTGAGACATACAGCACTTCTTCCGTTTGTTCCGTAACGAAAGTTACATCTCCTGTCATGCCCTGGAACAGTCCGGAGACATCCCCTTCTAATGTGACAGTTACGTCATAAGTTATGTTTCCACTGGAATCCGATGTCGCATCTCCGATAGCCGTCACCTTTGCCGTAAAGACATCTTCCGGATATGCCGTCAATGCAATATTCGCCGCAGATCCCAGAGAGATATCCGTCATGTCATCTTCATCCACTGTTACCGTCATAGTCACTTCGTCCATATCGTATAAAGTAACCAGAGAGGTTCCGGTACTGATCTTGTCTCCGGCCTCCAGCTCCACGCCGGTGATGACACCGTTGTATCTTGCACATACTGCATTACCATCGATATAAGTGCTGAACTCATTCCATTTTTTTAGTGACTCATTATAGGTTTCCTGCTGATCGGACAATTCCTGCGTGAGATACCCCAGTGCAATGTCATAGGTCTCCTGTGCGGTATTGTAAGCCAGTGTCCGCAGTTTTTTTGTCTCGGCTGCGGTCAGTTTCCCCTGCTCCAGTTCCCGTTTTGCTTTATTGTAGGCAGTTTCGGCAGTGGTTACATTTTCCTCCGCCTGCTCTACTCTCTGCTCCAGCTCTTCCTTCTGCTGCTCCAGTGAATCTGCCGTGGACTGTGCCTGCTCCGTCAGCTGCGCATAATAGACATATCCGTAAGTATCATCGGCTGCGTCTGTACTGTTCAGGCTGTATTTACAGTTCGACAATACCTGTGCCGCATCCTCATAGGCTGCCGTTACCTCCTCCAGCTGTGCCCGGTAATCTTCCAGGCTGCTCTTCGCCTGCTCCAGTGTGCTCTCCGCAGAATCTACCGTATTCTGAAGCTCCTGCAATGTAGTACTGTACTCGGTATCAATATAACTGCCGTAAGCAGTGCTGCTGTCATAAGTGTATTTTGCCTGTTGTTTTGACAGGGTCTGGTCGGCTTCCACCGCCTCCAGATCCGCTTTTGCTTTCTCTACGTTAGACTGCAGTTCGTCTTCCAGGTCGGAGACACTGTCTTCTTCCAGCAGGT
>ENA-ORUA01003314-ORUA01003314.1-human-gut-metagenome-genome-assembly--contig:-NODE-3314-length-11292-cov-4.194447_pt1 | contig 11292 bp, 8 predicted proteins | sample MGYA00242076_ERZ509201 | MGnify/ENA primary metagenome ERZ509201 (study PRJEB26280, sample SAMEA2338863) | human gut metagenome | biome: human gut; feature: human-associated habitat; material: faeces...
CGTACCAGACTCCGTGAACAGCTTAACAAAGTAGATTCCAAGCTGACCATCAAGACCAAGGGCCCGAAGAAGACCATTTCCCCGAAAGCCCTGCGTGTTGGAGATACGGTAAAAGTCCTGACCATGGGCATTAATGGTACCGTCAGCACCCTTCCAAACCAAAAAGGCGATCTGTATGTGCAGATGGGTATTCTCCGTTCCCAGGTCAATATCAAAGACTTAGAGCTGGTAGACGAGGCCACCATCAGCGGACCAGGCGTTCCGACCGCACCGAAGAATAAGACCGGAAGCGGTAAGATCAAGATGTCCAAGTCCCTGTCCGTATCCCCGGAGATCAATCTGATCGGTATGACAGTTGACGAGGCGATCGCGCATCTTGATAAATATTTAGACGATGCTTATCTGGCGCATCTGCCATCCGTCCGCATTGTCCACGGTAAGGGAACCGGCGCATTAAGGAATGCTGTGCAGGCGCACCTGCGCAGGCAGAAATACGTCAAATCCTTCCATGCGGGAGCTGCCGGCGAAGGAGATGCCGGTGTAACAATCGCTGAATTTGATTAAAGTTAACTATTCAGACCCCTGAGAATAAGAAAAACTGATACGTCATGCTTGCATGTAAGTAACAGTTTTCTTATTCGTAAGGTGGCTCGAATAGAGTCACCGCCCCAGATATGAGCAAAAGTAGTTGCGATAGCAACGAGAAAGCACGATTTATCGTGCGCTTTTGCGAATGTATGGATGGGGTTCTGAACAGATGCAATTAATGAATAAACAGGAGGAACACTATGGTATCAAAACAGAAAATACTCATCGTTGATGACGATAACAACATCGCAGAACTGATATCGCTCTACCTCACAAAAGAATGCTACGACACCCGCATCGTCAATGACGGCGAGGAGGCACTGATTGCATTCGAACAATACAATCCGAACCTGATCCTGCTCGACTTAATGCTTCCGGGCATCGACGGATATCAGGTATGTCGCGAGATCCGTGCCAAGAGTAACACGCCGATCATCATGCTCTCCGCCAAAGGCGAAGTTTTTGACAAAGTGCTTGGTCTTGAGCTCGGTGCTGACGATTATATCTTAAAACCTTTTGACTCCAAGGAACTTGTTGCCCGCGTGAAGGCAGTACTCCGCCGCTACCAGCCGGTCAAAACAGAAACCCCACCGGTTGTCGAGATCAAATGTGTGGAATATCCGGATCTCATTGTCAATCTGTCCAACTATTCCGTTGTCTACAACGGACGACCGATCGACATGCCTCCGAAGGAGCTGGAACTTCTCTACTTCCTTGCCTCCTCACCGAATCAGGTATTTACGCGTGAGCAGCTTCTCGATCATATCTGGGGATACGAATACATCGGCGACACAAGAACCGTGGATGTCCATGTGAAGCGTCTGCGCGAGAAGATCAAGGACCACAGTTCCTGGTCTATCGCAACGGTATGGGGCATCGGTTATAAATTTGAGGTAACAGAATGAAATCACGCATGTACATAAAAATGCTTCTCGGCTATCTTCTTTTTGGGATCTGTGCCATCGTTATCCTGTGCACCTTTACCCAGAATACCGTCTCGGAACATTTGGAGCGCCGGGAAGCGCAGCAGCTGTATCGCGAATCGAACCTGATCGCATCCGGATATGCTGCCAATTTTATGAATTCTTTTCTGTCTCTGCATGACTTCCAGTCGCAGATGGAGATGCTAAGTACCTATCTGTCCGCAGAAATCTGGGTCATTGACAATCAGGGACATATCCTGTTTAATTCCGCGGACGCACAGATTGGTCAGAATGCCGCCAAATCCGAGTATACGAGTCTTCCCGACTTTGACAGCACCAGTTTCAGCAACCATTTCTATACGATCGGACGCTTTTACGGAATGTTCGACGAGGATACCTTAAGTGTGTTCTCCCCAATTACGTCCAATTACAGAGTCCGAAGCTATGTGTTGATCCATAAGCCGGTATCCGGAATTGTCCGGGTTTCCAATGAATTTTTAAATATCGCATTCTACACGGTAGGAATTCTTGCACTCTGTGCACTGCTTCTGCTGCTTGCCTTTTCCTATCTGAACTACCGGCCGCTGCGTGAGATCACAAAAGTTGCACAAAGCTATGCGAAAGGCAATTTTGAGCCACGTATCCATATCCATGCGAATGACGAACTTGGAATCATCGGCAACACGATGAATTATATGGCAAACGAGCTTGACACCTTAGAGGAAGACCAGCGCAAGTTCATCTCCAATGTCTCGCACGATTTCCGCTCGCCGCTGACTTCAATCAAAGGCTATATTGAAGCAATGCTTGATGGAACGATTCCGGTCGAATTGCAGGACAAGTATCTGAATATCATTCTTTTTGAGACAGAACGTCTGACAAAGCTGACACAGGGAATCCTTGATCTCAACCAATTCGGTCGCCATCGTGGCATCATGCTCGATCTGGCAGATTTCGATATCAACCGGATGATCAAGACAACCATCCTGACCTTCGAGGGAACATGCGAGAAGAAAGGAATCACGTTCGATCTCATCCTGACCGGACAGGAATTATTCGTCCATGCAGACATGTCGAAGATCCAGCAGGTTCTCTATAACCTGATCGATAACGCAACGAAATTCTCGCACCAAAACAGTGCGATTAAGATTGAGACCAGCATCAAGAACGAAAAAGTGTTCATCTCTGTCAAGGATTCCGGCATCGGAATTCCGGCAGACAGCATCAAAAAGATCTGGGAGCGTTTCTACAAGACGGACCTCTCAAGAGGCAAGGATAAGAAGGGCACCGGACTCGGTCTGGCGATCGTCAAAGAGATCATCCAGGCACACAACGAACATATCAATGTCATCAGTACGGAAGGTGTCGGAACGGAATTTATCTTCACCCTGCCGCTCTCACAAAAAGAAGTGCAGTAGCATTTGCCACTGCACTTCTTTTAATTCTCCTCATGAAGTTCATGAACATCCAGATCTAATTCATTTCCATTGCGGTCGTATGCCGCATTCTTCGTATTCCACTGGAAGCTTTCTCTGTCAAACTTCTTGTCGGCTGTCAGGTAATCACCCTCAAACACCGTATATTCGAACCGGTATCCTTCCGTCGTCTTAGCTCTCACACAAATACGAATGTGCTGCCGCTCCGGAATCTCTGCTTCGCTCTCCGACTCTTCGGTATTCGTTTCCGGCATCTCGTAAGTAAACGCACAACCAGCTCTTCCCGAGACACCCTCAATCGTATCCGCTTCACTGACACTGTCAGAAGAACTTTCTGTCGCATCCACAGCATTATCGCTGCCTTCTGCCAAAGCTGTTCCGGTATCCGAATCTGCTCCATTCATCTTCGCCAGAAGATCCTCCTCGTCAATCTGCTTTTCATCCAACATCGTAACCAGCTCCAGACTCTGGAACGTAAACAGATTCAGGCCGCTCAATTCAACATCACAGTCACTGTTTAAACGGATCGCTCCATTCTTAAAAGAAGGTTCCTTATCAAGCTTCGCAAGAAGTACCTGATCAAGGCTAAAATCGAGTCCCTGATAATCATTTAAGACTTCCGTGGTCTTCTTTCTTCCGTTCGAAATCAAAAATGTAATATTACCGTCAAAATCCTTATTGAGTGGTAGATCCACACTTCCGGTAAAAGCATACTTGCCCCGCCTTAAAGTTGTCTCCTTTGTCCCGAAAAAGATACTGACTTCCGTCTTATCGGTATATTCCTTCGGAACAACGGACACATTCACTTTATACTTTCGATTCGCAAAGTCGAGGCTTTCCACTGCGATGGAATAATCCTCAACCATGCTTGCTTCCTCCTGCAGGGTCTTCTCAATATTGGACTGCAAATTCGTCATATCGGACAAAATCACGCTCGTGGAATCCTGCAGATAGGTAAGCTGATTCGTCAAAGCATCAATCTTGCGGAACATTCCGTACATCAGTGCAAGAATTAACACTATAATGACAATGATGATGATTTTTTTAAAATTCAATTTCCATTTCTTCATATAAAACGGTGACTCACAAAACTACTGCTCCGAAGATTCTTCGGTTGCTGTAATCTGGATTCCAAGCTCCTCAAGCTGCTTCTCGTCTACAGTTCCCGGAGCCTCAGACATCAGATCCGATGCATCCTTTACCTTCGGGAATGCGATTACATCACGAATAGAGTCTGCGTGTACCATATGCATGATCATACGGTCAACACCATAAGCAAGTCCTGCGTGTGGCGGTACTCCGTAAGAGAAAGCGTCTAACAGGAATCCGAACTGCTCATGCGCGCGCTCCTTGGTAAATCCAAGAACCTCGAACATCTTCTCCTGAATATCGTCCTGATGAATACGTACAGATCCTCCACCAAGCTCCGTTCCGTTTAATACGATGTCGTAAGCCTTGGCACGCACGGCACCCGGATCCGAATCGATTTTGTCCCAATCCTCTTCCATCGGCATCGTGAATGGATGATGCATTGCCATAAAACGGTTCTCCTCATCGGACCACTCGAGAAGCGGGAACTCGGTTACCCACAGGAAATTGTACTGGTTCTCATCCATCAGTCCAAGTTCCTCGCCGAGCTGCAGACGGAGTGCTCCAAGCACGTTCCATACAATCTTATTCTTATCAGCAGCGAACAGAAGCAGATCGCCCGGCTTACCATTCATCTTCTCAACCAACGCCTTCAGTTCGTCTTCCGTCATGAATTTTGCGAAGGATGACTTATAGGTTCCATCCTCGTTGATGCACAGATAAGCAAGTCCCTTTGCGCCACATCCCTTTGCATGCTCAACAAGCTTGTCGATCTTCTTACGAGGCATAGCGCCCTGTCCCTCGACATTGATACCGCGGACAGATCCACCGTTTTCCAATGCTCCGGTAAATACACCGAATCCGCATCCCTTGACAACCTCGGATACATCAACCAGTTCCATACCGAAACGGGTATCCGGCTTGTCGGAACCGAAACGATCCATTGCCTCCTGCCAAGGCATACGTGGCAGCGGAAGCTGGATATCAACGTCGATTGCTTCCTTGAATACATATTTAAGAAGACGCTCGTTTACATCGAGAACGTCCTCGATATCTACGAAAGATAACTCCATATCTGCCTGTGTAAACTCCGGCTGACGGTCCGCACGAAGATCCTCGTCGCGGAAGCATCTTGCGATCTGGAAATAACGGTCATATCCGGAAGCCATCAGAAGCTGTTTGAAAAGCTGCGGAGACTGTGGCAGCGCATAAAAATTACCCGGATGCACACGGCTCGGTACAAGATAGTCTCTTGCTCCCTCAGGAGTAGACTTACAAAGGATTGGAGTCTCGATCTCTAAGAATCCCTCATTTGCCATAAACTGACGCATCAGTCCGAGCACACGGCTCTTGAGCATTAAGTTACGCTGGATATCCGGTCTTCTCAAATCAAGATAACGATACTTCAGGCGGATATCCTCCTTTGTCTGGCTGTTCTCCTCAATTGCAAACGGAGGTGTCTGTGACTCGGAAAGGATACGAAGGCTTGTTGCGATCACTTCGATATCTCCGGTCTTTAAATTCTCGTTGACTGCAGCGGAACGCTTCTGCACGTTTCCCTCGATAGCGACAACATACTCACTTCTTAACGTTCCTGCCTTTGCGAAGCCTTCTGCTCCGACACTGTCCTCATCAAATACGATCTGTAACAGACCGCTTCTATCACGCAAGTCGATAAAGATCAGACTTCCTAAATTTCTTCTCTTCTGTACCCAGCCCATCACGGTAACCTTCTCACCGATATTGGAACTGCTTACCTCTGTACATCTGTGGCTTCTGTGTAAGCCTTTCATTGATTCTGCCATAATTGTCTCCTTAATTTATCTATCATTGCTCTTACGATTCACAGTCCCCTCCTTTCCCATGCGCAAAATCAGCCACTTCGTGTCTGTCGTTGCTCCGCAACTTCTCATTTTGCTTATGTGGAATGGAGGTTCCTGATTTCAGGTGCTGACAGTTGAAATGTTCGCATGCGAATAAATTCGCCTCTCACATTTCTTCTGTCAACACCTGTGAATCGTAACTATCTGTTAAAAAATTCCACAAACTCTTCATAACCCTCTTTTGCGAGCTGTTCTTTCTGGAATTTTTTATTCTTATTCATGCGCACAACAAGTACCTGCTGTCCGTTCTCACGCGCTTCCTTCGCCTGCTTCATGACATCCACAAGCTTCTCGGCCGGATACTTCTTCTCCACGAGATAAGCCACTCTCTTCGGGCTCTCCGGAATCTTAAAGCCGCTCTCCATCAGGAGTAAGATGATACGCTCAAATCCGATTGAGAATCCGCAGGCCGGAACATCATTTCCGGTAAACTTGCCGATCATCTTATCGTATCTTCCTCCGCCGCCGCAGGCTGCTCCAAGCTCCGGCATAGAGATTTCAAAAATCGTACCTGTATAGTAGCTCATTCCTCTTACAAGTGTCGGATCGAATACCAGTGTAAACTCCGCATTCTTGGTCGCATTGACCGCAGTAGCAATCTCTGTCATGTTCGTCACAACTTCCTCATCAAAGAAATTGCCTAATGTATCGGCGAGGAATGCAACGCCTTCGGCGACATCCTTCTTCTCCTCAAGCAGCTTGAAAAGATCTAAATATTTGTCGATCGACTCCTGAGCATAGCCATCCTTTGCCAGCTCCTCGGCAACACCCTCAACACCGATCTTGTCCATCTTGTCGAGCGTGATAAATACGTTGTCATAATCCTCCTCGGCAAATCCGCTGTATGCAGCCATCGCCTTAAGAATTCTTCGCTCATTGATACGGATTTCAAAGTTCTTAAATCCAAGTCTTCCGATTGTTGTGGTCGTAGCCGTGATCAGCTCGATCTCTGCCAGATTGCTCGGCTCACCTAAGATATCGATATCACACTGTGTAAACTGACGATAACGGCCTCTCTGCGGACGATCTGCTCTCCACACACTTCCGATCTGTAATGCCTTAAACGGACTCGGCAGATCATTGGCATTGTTCGCATAGAATCGGGAAAGCGGAACGGTTAAGTCATAACGCATACCAAAATCAACAACATCCGCCTCTTCCTTTGCTGTCTCTAAATTCAACTTCTCGCCGCGCTTCAATACTTTGAAGATCAGCTTCTCATTCTCGCCACCCTGCTTGTTGGAGAGGTTTGCGATATTCTCCATACAAGGTGTCTCGATCGGTGTAAAACCGAAGCTTCGGTAAGTATCCTTGATCACGCTTGTCACATAATCGCGGATCTCCATCTCTGCTGGTAATATATCTTTCATGCCGTTCACCGGCTTCTTGCTTAATGCCATCTGCTTTCCTCCGTTTATCATTCTAATTATCCAGAATTCATTATACGTTTGAGTTTCCCATACGTCAAGCATCGAAGTGCGAAGGAATACGGATTTCCACCAAATTTTCGCCAACCGCGTGACGAATTGAAAAAACGCACAATACATCACAGAATTTCTGCAATGTATCGTGCGTCTTATCTTTCGTCCGCGCTAATCTGCTTTACTCATTCTCCGGCTTAAAATCTCTGATCAGATTCCAGGTCGGCAGTGCATTGCCGTCATAATCAAACAATGCCTGATTTGCCCACTCATTACCGCATGGTCCCTTGTCGTTCATATACTTAAGAGACGCTTCCGTTGCCCAGCCGGAACCGGAAACCGGAATCCATGCCGGCTCCCAGTAGAAAAAGCCTTTGCCCTTGTTTCCCCAGATGTGACTGATACGGTTCAAGAAATCTTCCATGAAATCGTACTGTCCCTGAACCGTCATCGGATACTCGATCTTTGCCACAAGTTCAGGCTTGGTTGCATATCCCTTGCGCTGCTCATCGGTAAGCTTCTCATAGTCCTTGTAGTCCTCCATGGTGTATCCCATGGAAACCTCTGCAATGATCAGCTCCTTGCCGTAACGCTCCGCAATATCGTTCATATTGTTGGTCAGCATATCAAGTGTTCCATGCCAGAACGGATAATAAGACAATCCGATCAGCTGGAAGTCCTCGCCACGCTTTGTAAACTCGTCGAACCACTCGCGGTACAAAGCGTTGTTTCCGCCGTTGTCCAGATGAATCATGATCGGCACATCCTCATCAATCGCACGCACACCGCGGATACCGGCATTCACAAACTTTGCGATATTATCATAGTTCGGAACCTTGCCTTCCGGCCAAAGCAGACCATTCGATAACTCGTTACCAACCTGCACCATCGTTGTGTTGATTCCGTTGTCACGGAATACTTTCATCGTATCAACGGTAAACTCATATACTGCTTTCTCAAGTTCCTCAACACCGTAATCTTTCCATGCCTTCGGTTTGATCTGTTTACCAGGATCTGCCCAGAAATCACTATAATGGAAGTTTAAGAGCACGCCAAGTCCTGCATCCGTCACCTTCTTAGCGATCGCAAGTGTCGTCTTAAGATCATTCTCTCCGGCACCGTAAGACTCTCCACTCTCAGAGTACGGGTCATTCCACAGACGGATACGGATCGTGTCAACGTCATACTTCTTCATGATGTCTAAGATATCCATCTCGGTTCCATCGACATAATATTTGACTCCACATTTCTCAAGTTCCAATAATGTGGATAAATCCATGCCTTTTACAAATTTCATGCGTTTTCTCCTTAACTTAATACAAGCTGCCGCACTCGCGTACGGCAGCTTTGTTTTTAATCGAAATCGAATTTTGTAATTCGATCATGCATTGCCTTGTAGCGGAAGCGGATCATCTCATTTTTTTCTAAAACGTCCTGCTCCGTTCCTCTGTACTGGCAACGAATGCAGCTATAAATACCTGTTTCCTTATTGTAAAACATATCAATGTCCAGATCTCTGAGGAAGCAGGATGGGCATCTGTAGTTTAATTTGCCTTTGCCAAGTTGAGCCATGTTGCAAATACCTCCTTATCTGAGATTGTTTTCTTGTAACCAAGTGTGAACATTGGTGAGAATGCATAACCTTCTTTCACGTAACCCTCTGCTGCGGAGTCTGATGCGGTCATGGAAACTCTTGTCTCGATCTCAGGAACGACTGCTGAGACTTCGGTTGCACCTACAACGCCCTCCTCACGGCACTTGTATGCGTAATCAATGGTCTTAACCTCCGGTCCGTCGATTCTTAACTTGATATTCGTCATATCCTCAGAATACTCTGTGGTACCGTAACATGCTACCATGTACTCGTTTAAGGTAACTTCGGCATCCGGATTGCTCATCTCAAGAATATGACGTTCAATCTTGATGTTGGAAGATCCCTCTTCGAAATACTCCTTCGTCTGAAGCTTAACGGTCAGATCGTTAAACTCGATTGTTACAGGATCCAGTGTCAGGACTCTTGTCTTGCCTTCCTGTGAGAAATGCGCATGTGTCGGACAGAGACACAGATCAACTTCCTCTCCCTTGTAAGAAAGCTTTGCACTTCTGACGGTTCCCTCTCCAGCATAATGTGTGAAGTAACCTGCACGGTACTTCTCCTGGATCAGGAATGGGTAAGATGCATCCTGAACATGCTTTGTTCCGATTCCGACCGGCCACTCAAGCTTCGCTGCATATGGGCGAAGGTCTACGATCGCTCCACCCTGATCCATGTTGACGCAGGCTCTCATGTATGGATCGCAGTACCAGAACAGCTGCTTGTCCGATCCGTATAAGATATCTCTCCAGAGTGCACACTCCGGCTCGTTGTAGTTATTGTCATTGACACCCTTCTTCTCACGATAGTAGTCAGCGAACTCTGACATTGTCATATCGATGAGCTGTCCTTCTTTCTTTAACTTACCGTAGTAAGCACATCCGTCACTGTATGACTTGTAAAGAAGTTCATAAGGCTGCTCCCAACGTCCCATCTTGTTCATCCAGCCTGGTCCAACGAACATCATGTTGTATGCGTATCCGTTGTTGTACTTCTCAAGAGAACGATACTGATCGATCAGGTTGTACAGATATGGGTACTCCCAGGTCTTGGTATCGTAGATCATTCCACGAAGTACGTTCTGTGGATGCGTACCAAAGTTGGAACCATTTCCATCATAACATGCGATCAGGTCTCGTGAAAGGTGTGGGATTGCTACGATTCCGCTATCTTCTTCCTTATTTGCAGCCGGTGCATGTGTATTCTGCTTAGAAGGGATCCATGGTGCCCATGGGCCTCCGTCGAATAATGTATACCATGAATTGTTACATGTGTGGTATGCCTTAGGTCCTTCCTCCCAACAGGTAGCAACCGCACATTTTACTGTCGGGTATGTTGCCTTAATGTAGTTGGTCAGATCTGCATCCATATAATAAGAACCTGTTGACTCCGGATAGAATCCGAACTTGTCATGGAACTTCTCAAATACATCGTTTACAATTGCTTTCTTGTCTTCCATAGAAAACATCCAGATACAGAAGTCTTTTGTCTTATACTTCTCTCTGACTCCTCGCAAGGCAGACCAAGTAATGATAACGCGATCTCATCACCATATACTTCATGGTCATGCTTCGCAATCTCAACCGCCTCATCATTGAAAAGGGATGCATAGGTCATCTGAATGGTAACCTTGAGTCCGTTCTCATGAGCCAGTCTCTGCTGCGTCTTAAAGATATCAAGTGATTCGGTCAGAAGTGCCTTATCTCCGATATCCTCTTCCTTACCCTGTCCGGTGACAGTTGCGGAATACTCCGGCACCAATTCCGGGCGATGAATAAGGTTTAATACAAATTTATCCATTTTAAATACTCTCCTCAAAATTTAATATTCGTTACCCCTTTACAGCTCCTCCGGTAACGCCTTCAACATAGAATTTCTGCATTACTACGAAAAGAATTGAAATCGGGATTGCGATCATCACACCGCCGGCACAGAATATTGCAAAATAATCGCCGATCAATGATCTCTGAAGCAGATTATAAAGTCCGATTGCAACCGTCCAATCTGCGGAATCCTTAGATTTGATCATGATGCGTGCCATGACGAAATCCATCCACGGATTCAGGAAAGACTGAATGATCGTATATACAATCATCGGCTTTGATAACGGAATAATAATCTTGGTAAAGATGGTTGCCTCCGATGCTCCCTCAAGACGGGCTGCCTCGCGGAGCGATACCGGAATGGTATCAAAAAAGCCCTTTAGTATCAGGAATCCAAGTCCGGAACCGGCAGAATAAATAAACACAAGTCCGGCAAGAGAATCCGTAAGTCCTAACATTTTTAACACAAAGTAGACAGCAATCATGGAAAGTACACCAGGGAACATTCCAAGGATGATGGAAAAGCTCATCAACT
>ENA-ORUA01003317-ORUA01003317.1-human-gut-metagenome-genome-assembly--contig:-NODE-3317-length-11283-cov-3.229961_pt1 | contig 11283 bp, 4 predicted proteins | sample MGYA00242076_ERZ509201 | MGnify/ENA primary metagenome ERZ509201 (study PRJEB26280, sample SAMEA2338863) | human gut metagenome | biome: human gut; feature: human-associated habitat; material: faeces...
CAAAGAACTTGAAGGCAAACGTGACGAATACAAAAAACAGATTTTAGATATTCTTGCTGCATATCAAAAAGAATGGAATCAACTTACTGATGAAGAAATCAGTAAGGCTGGCGTAAAGGATGAAAAAACCTATAATGTATTCCATAAGAATTTTATTAAGTACAAAAATTGGCTTGGAGATGAAAATACAGAAGGTTCACTTCTATATAAATTAAAAGAGTTAAATGCACAGGTCGATGAACTTGAAACTAAGAAGAAACCATATGACGATGTAATGACAGATATGAATACTCATTCTGAACTTAATGATCCGCAATTTGGGTTGACAGATAAAGAATATGCTGCTGTCATGAACATTGTTCGTATGGGTGATTATACAAACAATAATATCTTTACCACTTCTCTTGATGATGCAATCACATCTTACGAACATTGCGAAGAATTATATCAAGATGGATTAAAACGTATCTCTGAAACTTCTCAACCACAATATCAGATTGAAACATCTCTCGATAACATTCTTTCATTAAATGAATATGCAGACGTAAATTCAGATAATAAACAAGGTTGGCATAATCAGTTTACGGTCGGTAACTTTATTCGAGTTGGTGTGCGTAATGATTATGCAGTTAAGTTAAGATTATTGACAATTGCATACAATCCTTGCACAAAAAGTTCGGAAATTAGTGTGACGTATACTAACATGATCACGAGTCTAACAGGTAGGGATGATTTCTCTTATCTGTTTGACGATACTGCTGCTTCGCAGAAAAATAGTATTTCTGTCGGAACAGGTGACTCTAAAGATTCTGTTGAGTATATGACTAATATGCTTCAGAGAATGACAAATAGTTCTTTGTTTGGAAATGCAGTGAACAATAGCGTACAAAATGTATTAAGCGATCAAGGAACAATTAATAAACTGTTTGGAGATTATCTGAATTATAAAGTAATTAATGTCGGGAACATTACTGGCGACAAAGCTGAGTTTAATGAGTTGTTTAGCAAATATATTAACTCAGAATATATTGCTGCTAATTCAGCTGATATTAAAAAGTTAAATACAGACGTTGCCAATATTAACTCTGCAATCATCGGTACTTCTTCTACAGAAACAGGTATCGTATTCAACCTTTCCTCAGCAAATGCAAAGTTTGACAGCGCATGGATCATTAATGGTATCGCAGGGAAAATGACGATCGGTGACTTAGCCGCAGGCGATATTACAATCTCTGACACAATGCGAATCTTATCTGAGAACGGCAATTTTATAATGAACGGCTCAGCTATGCAGTTTTTAGATACTGAAGGCAATGTTGGAATCCAAATTGGTTATGATACGAACAAGAATCCAAGCATTATCATCAAAGACAATAAAGGCGTAACAGTTATGACAAGTCAAGGCATTACTAAGGATGCGATTGCTGATGGATTGATTGTAAATAATATGCTTGGAGATAAGTCTGTTTCAAAAGATAAGCTGAACTTTCCTATCGTTGAGGCGAATGAGCAAGGTGGTGTTGATATTACACAGATTTATGATGGCAAAGGCGGTTTGTGGGGAGCTGAGTATACGACATTTAAGGAAAGTGTAAATAGTACATTGGATAATTTTGATTCTCAAATGAATGAGATGGGTTATAATATCATTCTTACTTCTTCTACAGGAGCAAGGCTTGGTGTGGACGGAACATCTACATTGAGTATCACATTAACAAAAAATGGTACAGATGTAACAAACGAATGGTCAGAAAATCACTTTGAATGGTGTAGAAAATCATCTGATTTAGATGGAGATACTTATTGGAATGAACAGCACTCTGGTATGAAAAGTGTTGTTGTAAATAGACAAGATATTATGAATGGAGCGACTTTTGGTTGCTCTTTTGTTGTTGATGGAGAAACATTGGCAACTACTTTAAATTAAGGAGGAAAATTATATGGGAAAAGTGCTTGCCTATGGCGAGATTACAATTACAGACCTAACAGATGGGAAGCAGATACAAGCATATGTGACATCGAACCAACCAAATTTTGTATCATACGATCCCAATACAACTACAAAATATAATCCTGACTGGTCAGCAAGTAAATTGGTACTTACGCCAGTCATTTTTATTGATAATAAACAGGTGTCATTAACTCAGACTGGGCTAAGCATTACTTGGCAGAGAAAGGTTGGATCAGCAGCATCTACAAATATTGTCACAGGAGAAAGTGTATCTAGTGGAGTGTTAAGTGTTAGCAAAAGTATGTTAGTGCCGAATAGTTCAGAAATGATCACTTATATTTGTAGTATCGCTTATACTGATCCAGACACACAAATTAAAGCAGAAACAAGATGTCAGATGTCCTTTACTCTGGTGAAACAAGCTACTGAATTATCCGACTGTAGCATTACTGGAGATACGACATTTAAATACAATGGAGATGGAGCAATTACTTCTGCTTCTTCTATCACATTAACTGCTGTGTTAACAAATACTTCTGTAAAACAATGGCAATATAAAAAATCAGATGGGACATTCGCTGCTTATCCTAGCGCTGGCACAACTACTACTCTTACTGTAAATCACAATGATGCAGTGTTTGTAAATGATGTGGCAGTTATTAAATTACTTACAAATGATGATAATGTTTATGATATTCATCAGATTGTTAAGCTAAGGGACGGAGCGGCAGGTAAGGATGTTTATAGTTGTGTATTAAGTAATGATACACAATCTGTGCCTTGTAACGCCAATGGCGGATTATATAGTTCATCTCTTACAGGTGCTGATACTACAATTACTATCTACAAAGGTGGAGTTGACGACTCAGCAAACTGGACTATCAAAGCTACTCCAAGTAATGGTATCACAGGTACATGGGATGGAGACACAAGAAAATATACTGTTACAGGAATTACTGTTGATTCTGGCTATGTTGAATTTGTATGTACTAAATCAGGTCAGGCAAATATTACAAAAAGATTTTCTTTAAATAAAGACAGATCTGGTAGTGATGCAACTATTTATCAGGTAACAGCTGAAAGTAATATTCTTAAACTAAATGCTTCTAATGTACTTAGTCCAGCACAGGCTAAGTTCAGTGCCTATAAGAGAATTGGAAATACTACAGCTGCTACAGCTTATTCTGGAAGATTTAAGATTTCTGAAAGCACAGATGGAAATACATATACAGTGAAATACACATCAAGTTCTGATCAGACCAGTGTTGACTATACACCTTCTAGTACGAGTATTAAGACAATCAAAGCAGAATTATATGCTTCTGGTGGTACAACTACATTATTGGATACTCAGACCGTAACAATTATTGCTGATGGTAAAAATGGTACAAATGGTACAAACGGTACTTCTGCTGTAAGTACAGTTCTTGGAAATTACAGCGAAGTAATTCCTTGCAACCCTAATGGAACTGCCAGTGCAGCTAAAGATATTACAATTCCATATTCTTGCTATAAAGGAACGACAAGAATCGCAGGTAAAGCTACTGTAGGAACATTACCAAGTGGAATAACTGTAAAATCCAATACAGATGCAACTGCTTCTGCCGAAGGATCAATTATCTTAGCTGTTGCTAGTGGTGCTTCTTTGGCAAGTGCTATGAGTGGAGATATTACTATTTCTATAGTTGCAGAAGGATTAACAGCTACACACAAATTTAATTGGAGCAAAAATACGAAAGCCACAAATGGTGTAAATGCTATATTATTCCAAGCTTATGCACCTAATGGAAATCATATTATCAATGATAGCAACACGGTTTTATTACAAACGACATTAACAAATGGTACAACTACTGTCACTTCTGGTGTTACATATCAATGGAGTAAATATGTTAGCGGAGCTTACCAAAATATCGCAAGTGCTACATCTGCGAATTTAACAGTAACGCCTAGCATGGTAGATTCTGTTGCTTCGTTCAGATGTAATGCTGTTTATGGTGGTAAGACATATTCTGCATATGTTAGTGTTATTGATCAGAGCGATCCATGTTCAATTAATGTATTGAGTTCTTTAGGAGATCAGTTGATTAACGGACAGGGTGCAGGTGCTTTATATGTAATCGTTACAAGAAACGGAAAAGAAATTGATACATTGAAATCTACAACATTCTCTACTTCTGCTCCTACAAAGCCTGCAAGTGGAGATTTTTATTATAAGGTAGATGCTTCTGCTAAAACAGTTACTTTAATGAAATATAGTGGAACAACTTGGTCAGCAGCTACTGGTAACGATCTTCCAAAATATACTTACAACTGGACTCGAAGAGATAAAAAAGGAGTGGAATTGGACACAGCTTCTAATTATGCATCTGGAAAAGCAATTTTCTTAGATTCATCTGTTGTAAATGGGAAAATGATTTTCGGCTGTGAAGTCGTTGATGATAGTGAATAGGCAATAATGTCAGGGCGTACATTATTGTCTTTTTTAATGTACGCCTAATTATCGTTAAGGAGGAAATATTTGAATGGGTAAAACTTTAGGCTATGGCGAGATTACTGTTGCTAATATGACAGAACCTTTCACAGTCATGTTAACAAACGAAGCACAGCAATTCGCTACAGATTCAAATAGAAAAGTAACTTCCACACAAAGTTACTATACAGACATTATTGTTATTCGTGGTAGCCAGGAACGGACTGATTACACGATTGGAAATATTACTTCTGGCAGTGGGATTACTGTCAGTAAAAACAGTAAAAGAGTTACATTTAGTGTGAGTGCTGGTACTACTATCGGTGCCGATGCAGGAGTAATTGAGATTCCTATTACGCTTGATGGGCAGACTGTTAAGAAACAGTTTTCTTGGAGTTGTGGGAAACAAGGACCTCAAGGTGTTAAGGGTAATGATGGGAATAGTTTTGCTTGGAATATGTTAAGTGAAACAAATTGTGGTAAAAAACATTGGGGAACAGAGTCTTCTGGCGGAAAATATTCTGTTGAAGATTTTATTACAGAAGATAATATCGATGCTGTAAAACTAATTTGTACTGAGGCTATATCTACATCAAATTGGTCTTATGTTTTATTTAAAGATATTAAGATGTTGAAACAACTGAAACCATCTACAAAATATACATTAAGTTACGATATTAAAGCAAACAGATCAGGAGCTATAAGTCACTCTATATGTAAAGGAGATGTAAGTAATTTTTGTACTAATACTGTCGTTGTAAACAATATAATTGGGAATGAAACGTGGCAACACATCTCAGTAGTTTTAACTACGAACGATTTAAAAACAACACCTACAAACGAAATTCTATATCTAGGCAGAAATGCTTTAAGTAAAGTAGGTTATTCTATCATCAAAAATCTCAAACTAGTTGAAGGAGATATCGACACTCCTTGGAGTCCATCTCAATCAGATATCGAAGGGCGTGGAGTTGCAGAAACAGTTCAATACTACTTAGCAGCATCTCAAGCCTCTGGAGTAACTTCTTCTACTTCTGGTTGGAGTACAGACATTACAACTCAAAAACTCACTGCTGATAAAAAGTATTTATGGAACTGTTATCAGACTAAGTATAGTGATGGTACAAGTGAACCTATCAGCACACCTAAAGTTATTGGTGTATATGGGGATAAGGGTCAAAATGCCAAAAACCTCTCTATCACACCTTCATCTCAATACTTCAAGTCTACAGATGGCGGAAAGACATTCGCACCAAACACAATTACAATCAAACCTACTATTCAAGGAGAAATCAGCTTTGGTAAATGGCAGTATTCTATTGATGGTGGAGTTAGCTTCGCTGATGTTGTGAGTGGACAGAAAGGCTTGACGGTCAGTAATAATGTGTTGACTGTTAGCAAAGATAGTAGTTTATACAGTGATGCTGTAACTATGATTACTTTCAGAGCGGTTGCCGATGATAGTAGTTTTTATGATACTTGTAATATTGCTAAGATTTATGATGTGAGTGATATTGGTGATGGTAGGAATTTGCTTTGGAATAGTAATTTTGCTAAGACTGATGAAGCCATTACTGGAACAACGAATAGTTGGGGGTTACATACTAGAGGAACGAATCTTGTTGCTTCAATTGACACTTCAACAAAGCATAATGGGTTCAACACGTTAAAGACTGTTAGTGCCGCCAATGGCGATAAGAATTCAAGTAATGACCTCGAATGGTTTGCATGGGGTATTTCTGAAAGGACTTCTGACAATCTTCATTCCAAAAATCAAAATTATACATTATCATTTTACGCAAAGGCGAGTGTTACGACTGATTTTATTGTTAGATGGGGATATGATGCCTATGGTGCGGATACTACAAGAACACTTACAACCAATTGGCAAAAGTATGAAATCAAATTACATCAAGCAACAAGTGCATATAGTATAACCATTATCTTTAAGCTTTTAACAGCTGGAACTGTTTGGTTTTCTGAGTTTAAACTTGAAAAAGGCTCTTCTGCAACAGGTTATTCTACTGCTCCAGAGGATCTTCAAACAGCGATTTTATCTACCAAATCAGAGATATCTGACGTGAGTTTAAAGGTGGATAAAAACAAGCAAGCCATTGAACAAAGAGTGGAAAAGACTACTTATCAGCAAGATTTGAACTTGGTTAAAGGTGATATTAGCAAAGCGAATGAAGGACTGAATAAGTGGAGATATGAGATTTATCCTAAGAGTTTGTTTGCAAGTGAATATCAAGGTAAGAGTACAATGGATGTATTTGCTAAGAATACAAATCTTACACCTAGCCAGAGTGTATTAATTAATGATACGGATTTAAGTATTGCTTGGAATTATGATAATAACTATATCGGCTATGCTCTTACTTTCGCAAAATTCTCTGCTGCTAAAAGTGTTGCAATTACATTTGCACATGATGATGGAGCACATATTTATTTGAATGGTAAATTAATCGGTGGCAGTGATGCGTACAATAAAAATGGTGAATCTTTGACGTTAGGCTTCGTAAAAGGATGGAATTGCATTGAGGTTGTTGTAAATGAAGGCGCTAATACAGAAGGATTTAAATTAGGCACTACTCTATCTGCTATCTCAGAATGCCAACTCATGAACTGTTACTATGGTACTCCTGTTGCTAGACAATCACATATTACAAATCAGCTAGTGGAAAACACGACTAATATTAAGGGTATTAGTACGAAAGTCAGTAATGTCACGAGCGTAATTGGTGAGGACGGTAAGAATTTTACTGACTTTAAGAATGACTACAGTGATTTTAAGCAGACGATGAACGGATTTAAAACGACTGTTGGTCAAACTTATGTGACTAAGGATGATTTTAATGGACTTGAGATTGGTGGAAGAAATTTATTGCTGTATTCTCAAACTATTAGAGCACATAATAATTATTATGGCGTTGGTTGGTTAACAGACGAAGTCGAAACATTTAACGGATGCCCTGTATGGTCGGTTAAAAATCAATGGGGAAGGTTGACATGGTTGTTCAAATCACATGTTATTGATAGAGGATTGGTTAAAGTTGGAGATACACTGACATACTCTCTATATGCCAAAACAAATAACGCATCTGGAAAAAGCATTAATTGTTCGTACCGATTCAAAGGGAATGCAAACGCTTATTGGTTCAATGCTTCAGCTTTTAATATTGGTACAAGTTGGGCAAGATATTCTGTCACGTTTACAGTTACAAAAGACATGTTGGCAACTGATACATATATGGGCGAAATTGGGTTCGAAGAAACAGCTTCTATGTCTGGAGACGATAAAGTTTATTATGCATGTCCTAAACTTGAGCGTGGAACAAAAGCAACAGATTACACTCCAGCACCTGAAGACAATGAAATTAATGGTCAGAACTTAGTAAGTAATTTGTCTAGTAATTGGGAGCAAGGATCAGTAAGCTATGTTGCAAATTCGACATATGCTTCAATTAAAACAGTTCTAGCTACACGTCTTCGCACAGAAGATGTATTTTCTGTGTCTGGGAATGTCACTATTTCTGCTGGTACTTCCACCAATTCATCTAAAGAAGAATTGAATTTCTATTATGTGCTGTTTGATGTAAACAAAAAAGCGATTGGTGCTCCAGCTAGTGGTAGTGAGTGGCAATCACTAACAAGCCCCAAAATAATCAACTGTGGTGACGCAAAATACATGGCAATCATTCTTCGTTGGGGTTCTGGCTCTACAGTCATTACTCCTTCCAACATTTCGCAAATCTGCTTAAAAATCGAACGTGGTACTTCTGCTACACCTTTCACGCTTGCGCCTGAAGATGTAAATGGAAAGATCGTAAATGCCGAAACTATTGCTAATCAGACCGCTAATAAATTCAGTTGGATTGTCAAAAGTGGGACAAGCGCAAGTAATTTTGAAATTACTGATAAATTCATGAATCTTGTATCAACAAACATTAATCTTGATGGTATTGTAAGCTTTATGAATACTGCTAAAGGAGATGGCAGAAAGAATCTATATAATCTAGATTACTCTAGTTTTGAAAATGTTGCCTCACAAGAAGATGCTATATGCTACGCAAAAGATAACGGTGTAACTTCTGTTGGCATTGATAGTTCGGTATCTTATGATGGAGATAAGTCTCTTAAAATTAGTTATACTACTGCAAATTTAAACTCAAGTACAACACCATTGTATTTAGGAAGTTCTACAAATAATTACGGTTGTGTAAAAATACAAGCAGGCAAACAATACATACTTTCTTGTTATGTAAAATCAGATTCTACTACGGGAATGTTCATGATAGATATTCAGGGACATGATACCCCAGACACTAAAACAAATGGACTTTATCTATCTAACATTGATCCGAGAAGATTACCAGGAAGTTCTACTGGTGTTAATCTAAGTACGGATTGGCAACGAGCTGTTTGTGCAATTAAAGTCGCAGATAATGCAACTGGATTATACTGGTCTGTAGTTCCTCTTATCTGGGGGAGACCAAGCAGTTCTAGTGCGCCTAAAACTTTTAATGTATGGGTAGACTGCATTATGTTGGAAGAGGTTGATTCTATTTCAAATGAACCTGGTACTTACATACTCGATAAAGAAACTATCATAGATGGTGGAAGTATTAAAACCGATACTATTACTGGTAATCAAATTTTGGCTGGTTCTATCACGGCAGATAAAATTGATGTTAATAGTATATTCGCTCAAGATATCACCGCAACAGGCACAATAACAGGTGCAAACTTGATAGGTGCGACTGGTACGTTTAGTGGACAGATTACTGCTACGCAAGGTAGTATTGCAGGGTGGACTATCATTAAGGATAAGATGTATACGACAGGATCTGGTAAATATACAGGTATTGGTAAGTACGGAAGTGCTTATGCTTTCTGGGCGGGTGCAACAAGCAATGATAACGGAAATAGTGCCGTATTTAAGGTTGGTCACACTGGTAAATTAACTGCCACAGATGCAGATATTACGGGAACAATTACTGCTACGAATGGTAAGATTGGTCGCTATGATATTACGTCAACATATCTGATGACAAACAGCGGAAGTAATGCATCTGGTATTGGTGGAAATCAGGCTTTCTGGGCTGGTGCTGAAGATAGCAATTCTGCTCCTTTTAGAGTTGGGTATGATGGAGTTTTGTGGGCAGAAAATGCCGCCATAAGAGGAAGTATCGAAACTGGAAATTTAGGAGATGAAGGAGATACTGTCTCTATAATAAACGGACATATAGGAATACAAGGTACGTCAAATAATGTTGAAATTTATTCAACTGGATTTAAATTTGGTATTGATGGGGACTATTATTTAATGTCAGTTTCAGAAGGAGTCAAATGCTATCGAAATTTGTATGCAACAGATTTTGTAGCGGACGGTTGGCTTTATTGCTCAGAAGTGCATAGTTCTGGTGCAGTTGTCATTGGTGCTGATAGCGAATCTTTTTATTGGGCGCATGGGTACCAAATTGCACGTGGAACATCGTGGGGAGGTGTATGTGTCGGTGATGATAGTCAACAATTGCGACTTTATGGTTCGTCTATCTGGGCATCACACAGCATTTCTACTTCAGACGAAAATCTTAAAGAAAACTTTACTACTCTTGATCAATATGAAAATTTCTATATGAATCTAAATCCTATAGGGTTCAATTACATTGGAGATTATGATGGTAAGAAAACTCATTTTGGATTTGGTGCTCATAAAACAGAAGACGTCTTAGAATCCGAGGGTTATGATGCTGATAAATTTGCTGTAGTAACACATAGACCTCTTGTACAGGAAGATATTGAAAAGCGTTTTGGCAAAGATGTTGAGGTCGATATTGAAACGGAATATGGTGTTTCTTATACAGAATTTATTGCATTAAATACCCATATGATTCAAAAGACACGAAGAGAACTTACCAAAGTCAAACAAGAAAAAGCCGACCTAGAAACTCGATTACAAGCAATCGAGGCAAAGCTTGGACTTTAAAGATAAAAAGCAGAAATCCACTAGGTCTTTAGCCTAGTGGATGAATGTAAATGTAGATAGAGAATAATATACATGAGTGGAAATAAAACAAACAAAAATTATAAGAGTAGAAATCATAGCAAATTCATTCTTACATATCACATTATATTTGTTTGTAAATATAGGAAGAAACTCCTAATTAGATATGGAGAAGATATAAAACAGACAATGTACAACATCAGTAAGAGATATGATTTTACGATTAAAGAAATGGAAGTTGATAAAGATCATATTCATATGATGGTTGAATCTATACCTAAAATATCTCCACTTCAAATAGTAAGAGTTCTAAAACAACAATCCACTATCCAAATGTGGAGGAAATATTCTAAGAAACTAAAGAAACATTATTGGTCAGAAAATACATTTTGGACAGATGGATATTTTGTTTCTACGATTGGAGAAGTAAGTAGCAATACATTGAAACATTACATACGAAATCAAGGGTGAAATTCTATAACATCTTCAATTTTGCAATTAAGAAATTTGCATATGTTATCAATAGTTCCTAATGATACATATTCATTTTTTGACATTTTAGCAAGAGTGGCTGCACTGAAACCGACAGACTTTCTTAATTGGGTTTTTGTCATATCTCTTTCTAATAATAATCTAAATAATGGTTTATAACTTATCATAATGACACCTCCTTGATTTAGATTATACCATAATAAATTTATCTATCAAGACAAAATGTTTAGAAATATAAATATTTTGTTTGACATCGTGTTTGCAATGTGTTACATTATGTTTAGAAATATAAACAAATTATTTAGAAAGGAAGTGATTGTAGATGTTAATAGCTTATAAATATAGGTTGTATCCTAACAA
>ENA-ORUA01003321-ORUA01003321.1-human-gut-metagenome-genome-assembly--contig:-NODE-3321-length-11271-cov-6.034326_pt1 | contig 11271 bp, 10 predicted proteins | sample MGYA00242076_ERZ509201 | MGnify/ENA primary metagenome ERZ509201 (study PRJEB26280, sample SAMEA2338863) | human gut metagenome | biome: human gut; feature: human-associated habitat; material: faeces...
GAGCACTTGACTTTTAATCAAGTTGTCCGGGGTTCGAATCCCCGATGTCTCATTACTTAAAAGATTGGAAGTGTTGAAAAATCAGCACTTCCGATTTTTTATGCTGTTTTAAGTGGGTTGACTGTGGGTTGGATAAAAATGCCCGCAAAATCAAATTTACTGAATTTCTAAATAATTTTATGACAAGATAAATCAAAAATATAAGGTGAATAAAAAAGGAGGAGCCAGTAAAACGGGGGATGTTTTACTGGCTTTTGTTATGAAAAAAAAGAAACTGTTTTATGTGAAAAAGGTTTATTTCCTTTTGACATTATTTATAGTAAACGAAGTTCATGATGAAATTGTGGTAAATATTTGAAAAAATTGTGAAGCCATAGTAAAGATTCGGTTACAATAACTGCACATGAAACGCTATTGTCTGAGGTGGGATGCTTGCGGTCTGTGCGGTTGCATGTGTAATGCGGACGCACTGGCTGGGGCGGAGGGATGAAAGTGTGATCGGGCGGCCGGATGGATCGGAGAAGGTGGAATTTGAGACGACGTAGCGGACCTGGCTGTTGATGTCGTTTGGATTGCCGGTGTACAAAAAGCCATTTGCGGCGTCGATACTTGCAATCCTGCCGATCGATGTTGCAATTTCAATTTGAGGGTGCCGCTTCTGTACCATGATCAGAAATGCATTTGCCTGTGGAGGGATGCTCCGTGTCATTGCAGAAGAGAAAACGGCATTGATCCATGTTTGCGGACGGATTTCCGACAGGGATATGACCTGACCGGATGAATCGAGGATGACAGTGTTCCGGTTGATATTTAAACGGAGCATCTGGATGTTGTCGGATTGCTGTCCGGGTGAGGCTGCATAAGATACGATGATATATCCGGTGGAAGTGTTGGAAAAAGCATTGACCTCCTCCACGAAAGCATTTGTGATCTGTGAAATATTACCCCGCCGGGAAAGTGTTCCTCTGGTCTCTGTGTTCATTGAAAGTCTCCAGTACAGTAAGCTATTTATTTTAGTATATGATGTGATGAATCAATGTGCGAGTATAAATTACGAGTGACAATAGTCGGTTGAGAATCAATAGAGAAGTTGTTGAGATAAATGATCAGAAAAATCTTTGAGTGATTGGGGAGAGGGATATAGCGGAATGCAGCGCAATATGTAATTTATTAAAGAATCGTAAAAGATATTGCATAAGAAATATAGACTTTTTTAGGTATTTTGGACTATATTTTGGATTCAATTCAGGGTAAAAATAAAATAATTATAAACAAATGAAATATTCAATTCCCAAAACGTAAAAAAACTTACAAAAAACATAAAAAGAAATTGTATAAAATTACCAAAATAGGAATGAAAAATTTGACTCTGACAAAAAATTGACAAGTGGAAAAATTTTCAATAAAATACAGCGAAGTGTAGGAAAGAAGGGAAGTGAGAATACGGAGGAATTATCGAAAGCGCTGATGGAAGAGCTGAACTGTGAAACTGCTTTCACGATTCCGGTGTTTGGAGGTATTCCGGTTGCCGAATCGGTAGTAGTAACGTGGGTAATTATGGCAGTTCTTTTGGCAGCGGCATTTTTCTTAGGAAGAAATCTGCGTGTAGAAAACGCAGGAAAACGTCAGCTGGCAGTGGAGACAGTTGTTGGCGGATTGCATAACTTCTTTTACGATTTACTTGGAGAGGAAGGAAAACGTTATATTCCTTATTTAATGACAGTAGGAATTTATATTGCAGTTGCTAATATGATCGGACTGTTTGGACTGAAATCCCCGACAAAGGATGTCGGTGTTACCGGTGCGCTTGCATTGATGAGCATTGTACTGATCGAGTATTCGGGAGTACGTGCAAAAGGAATGAAAGGTTTTCTGAAGAGTTTCGCCGAACCGATTCCAATTATGTTACCAATGAATATATTGGAGATATTTATCCGTCCATTATCATTGTGTATGCGTCTTTTTGGTAACATTTTAGGGGCATTCGTCATTATGGAGCTGATCAAGATCGTGGCACCGCTTTTAGTACCGGTTCCACTCAGTCTTTATTTTGACTTGTTTGATGGATTCATTCAGGCGTATGTATTTGTATTTTTAACATCCTTATTTATTAAGGAAAGCATCGAGTAAAAAAAGTAAAAACAAAAAAGGAGAAATTTATCATGACATCATTAATCGCAATTGGAGCAGGAATCGCAGCATTAACAGGTATTGGAGCAGGTATCGGTATCGGTCTTGCAACATCTAAGGCAACAGACGCTATCGCAAGACAGCCGGAAGCAGACGGAAAGATTACAAAAGCATTATTACTTGGTTGTGCACTTGCCGAAGGTACTGCAATTTTCGGTATGGTTGTTGCAATTTTAATTATCTTATTCTTAGGTTAAGGAAAGGGTCTGGTAGAGAATGCAATTATTAAGAATAGATTGGAACGTCGTCTTTACCATCATTAACCTGATCGTTCTGTATCTGGGACTTCGTAAGTTTTTAATTGGTCCTGTCACGAATGTTATGGAGCAGCGTAAGCAGATGATCGAAGGTCAGATCGCAGATGCCAACAAATTAAAGGCAGAAGCGGGAGACTTAAAGAAACAGTATGAGGGAATGCTTGCACAGGCGCATGAGGAATCTGCAGAACTGCTTGAGAAAACTCGTAAGAGTGCACAGGCAGAGTATGAGAACAGAATCAATGTGGCGGATGCGGAAGCAGAAAAGATCATCGAGAATGCCCATAAGACCGTGGAACTCGAACGTGACAAAACTGTGCAGGATCTTCAGTCACAGATTGCAGTTCTTGCAGTGGCAGCAGCAGGAAAAGTACTTGGTGAGGCAAGTACGAACGAGAATAACCGGTTACTGTATCAACAGTTTTTGACAAAAGCAGGTGGTGTGAATGACGCAGACAGCAAATAATTATGCAACGGTTCTCTTAGAGCTTGGTGTGACAAGAGAAGCGGTTGATGAGACAAAAGAGATTCTTTCTCTGACCCAGGATCTGCCGAAGAGTTTAAAAAGCCCGGTTGTGTCAAAACAGGACAAACATAAGCTGATCGACCGGATTTTTCCGGAATCAATGAAAAATTTTCTGAAGGTGGTTTGCGATTACGGTGAGGCAGATCTCCTTGAGGAAATTTTTGCCGCATATGATGTAGTGGAAGCGGAGAAAAATGGTATCCTTCAGGCAAAACTGGAGTATGTCTTAGAGCCGACAGAGGATGAAGTGGCACAGATGAAGGCATATCTTGCAAAGAAATATCAGAAAGATAAAGTTGCGCTTGCATTGGAAAAGAAGCCGGAACTGATCGGTGGATTTGTACTGCGGGTAGGAGATATAGAAGAAGATTACAGCATGAAAGGGCGCTTAAATCGGTTAGAGAGAAGATTAGCGTGGAGGTGATAACGTGGGTTCTATCAGTTCAGAAGAGATTATATCTATCCTGAAAACAGAAATAGAGAACTATGACATGGTAAGCAAAGACCAGGAAGTCGGAACTGTCATCTGGGTCGGTGATGGTATCGCAACGATTTATGGTATTGAGCATGCGATGTATGGTGAGATCGTTATCTTTGAGAACGGTGTCCGCGGAATGGTACAGGATATCAAACGCGATCAGGTAGGCTGTATTATTTTTGGTAAAGACACAGAGATCAAAGAGGGAACGAAAGTAACCAGAACTAAGAAAAAAGCAGGTATTCCGGTAGGTGATGCTTACCTTGGAAGAATTATCAATGCCCTTGGAGCCCCGATCGATGGAAAAGGTGAGATCAAAGCAGATGATTACCGTGCCATCGAGCAGGAAGCACCGGGTATCGTAGACAGACAGTCCGTAAAACAGCCAATGGAAACAGGTATCCTTGCGATCGACTCCATGTTCCCAATCGGACGTGGACAGCGTGAGCTGATCATCGGTGACCGTCAGACCGGTAAAACATCGATCGCAGTAGATACTATCTTAAACCAGAAAGGCAAAGATGTTGTCTGCATTTACGTTGCAATCGGTCAGAAGGCATCTACGGTTGCAAAATTAGTGAATACACTGACAAAGAACGGTGCCATGGATTATTCCATCGTGCTTTCCTCGACAGCGAGTGAATCTGCATCCTTACAGTACATCGCTCCGTATGCAGGAACAGCACTTGCAGAGTACTTCATGTACAAAGGAAAAGATGTCCTGATCGTATATGATGATCTCTCCAAACATGCAGTGGCATACCGTGCACTGTCATTACTTTTAGAGCGTTCACCGGGACGAGAGGCATATCCGGGAGACGTATTCTATTTACATTCAAGATTATTAGAGCGTTCCAGTAAGTTAAACGACGAGTTAGGCGGAGGTTCCATTACCGCACTGCCGATCATCGAGACACAGGCAGGCGATGTTTCCGCTTATATTCCTACGAACGTTATTTCCATTACAGATGGTCAGATTTTCTTAGAGAGTGATCTGTTCAACTCCGGTATGAGACCGGCGGTCAACGTAGGTCTTTCCGTATCCCGTGTAGGTGGTGCAGCGCAGACAAAGGCAATGAAAAAAGCATCCGGTACAATTCGTATCGACTTAGCACAGTACCGTGAGATGGAAGTATTTACACAGTTCAGCTCTGATCTTGATGATATGACAAAAGAGCAGTTACAGTATGGTAAAGGATTGATGGAACTCTTAAAACAGCCGCTCTGCCATCCGATGAGCCTTGCAGACCAGGTAATCACACTGGTTGCGGCAAACAAACGTCTGCTTTTAGATGTAGATATCAAACAGATGAAAGAGTTCCAGGGTAGATTACTTGATTTCTTTAAGATTGAGCATAAGGATGTCGTTGATGCCATCAACGAAAAGAAAGTGCTCGATGATGAGATTACAGAGAAGATCGTAGAGGCAGTCAAAGAATTTAAGAGCAGGTGATAGAGCATGGCAAATACCAAGGAAATTCAGAAACGAATGAAAAGTATTCAGGATACGATGAAGATTACGAGTGCCATGTACATGATTTCCTCTGCGAAGTTAAGAAGTGCAAAGCAGAAGCTCGAAAATACAGAGCCGTATTTCTATGCGTTACAGTCTGCGATCTCACGACTGCTCCGTCATATTCCGGATGCAAAAAGCCGGTATTTTGACCAGCGTGAAGAGATTCCGGATGACAGGAAACGCAGAGGCTACATTGTGATCACTGCAGATAAGGGACTGGCGGGTGCTTACAACCATAACGTCATTAAAATGGCGCATGAACTGTTTGAGCAGGGTGAAAACAACAAACTGTTCGTCGTCGGAGAGCTTGGAAGACAGTATTTTACCAAGGAAGGGTTAGAGGTAGATACCGAGTTTAAATATACGGTGCAAAATCCTTCCCTGCACAGAGCCAGAGTTATCACAGAACGTATTCTGGAGTTATACAATAACAACGAATTGGATGAGGTATACATCATTTATACGAAAATGGAAAACTCATTTTCCATGGAAGCGGAAATGATGAAACTGCTTCCACTGGTAAAAGAGGATTTCATGGGGAAAGCTCCTGTTGATATTTATCAGGAGGAGATCAAGGCAGATACGACCATGCAGGATATTTTAGAGCATGTGGTGCCGAACTATGTCAACGGATTTATTTACGGTGCACTCGTGGAGTCATTTGCCAGTGAGCACAATTCACGAATGATGGCGATGCAGGCGGCAACAGACAGTGCAAAAGAGATGTTGCAGACTTTGTCCATTGAATACAATCGTGTGCGTCAGGCTGCGATTACCCAGCAGATCACAGAGGTAATCGGCGGTGCGAAGGCACAGAAGAAAAAGAAGAAAAAATAGGAAGGGGATGTGAAAGCGGAATGAAAACAGGAAAAATCGTGCAGGTCATGGGACCTGTAGTAGACGTTGAATTTGAAGATAATGACCTTCCGTTTATCAAAGATGCGCTTGAAGTAGACAACGGCGGAAAACGCTGTGTCATGGAAGTTGCACAGCACATCGGCAATAACACAGTACGTTGTATTATGTTAGCTGCCAGTGAGGGACTTCACAAGGACATGGAAGTTGTTGCTACGGGAAGCGGTATTACGGTTCCGGTCGGACAGGGCACATTGGGGCGTCTGTTCAATGTATTAGGAGATACCTTAGACGGCGGCAAGACTTTAGAGGGAGAGAAACACTGGTGTATCCACAGAGATCCGCCATCTTTCGAGGATCAGAGTCCGGTCGTTGAGGTACTTGAAACAGGAATCAAGGTCATCGACCTTTTAGCACCGTATGCAAAAGGTGGTAAGATCGGTCTGTTCGGTGGTGCCGGCGTTGGTAAAACGGTATTGATCCAGGAGCTGATCCGTAACATTGCAACCGAGCACGGCGGATATTCCATTTTTACCGGTGTCGGAGAGCGTTCAAGAGAGGGTAATGACCTCTGGTCCGAGATGAAAGAATCCGGCGTACTCGAAAAGACAGCCTTAGTGTTTGGTCAGATGAACGAGCCGCCAGGAGCACGTATGCGTGTTGCTGAGACAGGACTTACCATGGCAGAATATTTCCGTGATGAGGAGCATCAGAACGTGCTTTTATTCATTGATAATATTTTCCGTTTTACACAGGCTGGTTCTGAGGTATCCGCTCTGTTAGGACGTATGCCGTCAGCCGTTGGTTATCAGCCGACTTTAGCAACTGAGATGGGTGAATTACAGGAACGTATCGCATCAACCAAAAACGGTTCCGTTACTTCCGTACAGGCAGTCTATGTGCCTGCAGACGACTTAACTGACCCGGCGCCTGCAACGACATTCGCACATCTGGATGCAACGACCGTTCTTTCCAGAAAGATCGTAGAGCAGGGTATTTATCCGGCAGTTGATCCGTTGGAGTCAAACTCCCGTATCCTCGAGGAGGATGTTGTCGGAAAAGAGCATTATGAGACAGCAAGACGTGTTCAGGAGATCCTTCAGAAATACACAGAGTTACAGGATATCATTGCAATTCTTGGTATGGAAGAGCTTTCCGAGGAGGATAAACTTGTTGTTTACCGTGCAAGAAAGATCCAGAAGTTCTTATCCCAGCCGTTCCACGTTGCAGAGAACTTTACCGGTGTACCGGGCAAATATGTGCCGTTAAAAGACACCGTACGCGGATTTAAGGCGATCGTTGACGGTGAGATGGATGAATATCCGGAAGCTGCTTTCTTTAACGTAGGAACGATCGAGGATGTCATTGAGCGGGCAAAGACAATGGGTAATACCGGTTCCGCCAGCTAGGAGGGAGGAACATGAATACATTTAGCTTAAAAGTAATTGCCTGTGATAAGGTATTTTACGATGGAAGATGTGCACAGGTAGTCCTGCCGCTCCATGATGGTTTAAAGGCGATCCAGGCGCACCATGAAAATATGGTGTTTGCCGTGGAGGTCGGAGAGATCCGTATCTTAGAGGAAAACGGAAACACGATCTACGGTGTTACGGGAACCGGGTTTGCGCAGATCATCAACAACCGTGCAACAGTCATTGTAGACACCTGTGAATCACCGGAGGAGATCGATGTAAGACGTGCGCAGGAAGCAAAAGAGCGTGCGGAAGAACAGCTCCGCCAGAAACAGAGCATTGAAGAGTATCATCGCTCCAAAGCCTCATTAGCGCGTGCTATGGCACGTCTTAAGGTGGGAAGCAAGGATAAACCGATCGGCTATTAATGACGGAATTTTGAGGGCGGACAGTGCTTGTCTGCTGTCTGAATCTTTGCATGTAGACAGCTTGTCGGCTACTGATGGCGGACTTTCGAGGGCAGACAGCCGTATACTTCTTTGAACATACGGTTGAATACCTTATAGTTGATAAAACCGTGGCGTTCCATGATCTGTGTAATGCTGTCGCCGGTCTGCATGAGGTCAGAATAAATATGGGAAAGCCGTACCATGTTGACGTATTCTAAGAAGGTGAATCCCATGTTTTTCTTAAAGAAACGGCAGAAGTATTCGGGATTGAGTGCAAAACGGTCTGAGATATCCGAGAGGGAGAGCGGTTCCATATAATGCCTTTCCACATAAGTTATGATATCTTTCAGCCTTGTGAGCGTTTTGGTATCCTGCGAGACGGTACTCTGTGACTGTGGCAGGACGTAAGAAGTATAAAGTATATAAAGAAAATGATGAAGGTGGCTGCCAAATAAAAACTGGTAGCCATTTTTTTCATTTTTATATAAGTAACCCATGGTCAGTAAGTGATCCCGCATTTCGCAGAATACGGGGTCATTTTTATATTTTTCCGCAGAAAAGTATTCCTGAAAACGGATGGAGGCAAAACCGGGAAGCATCTGGTTAAAGAAGTCAAACGGGATCTGCAGCAGGTAGGTTTCCGTTCTGCCGATCGTGCGGGTGTAATGGATGTCACCGGAATTCACCAGAAAGATATCGCCTGTGTGCAGCAGGAAGGATTCCTCGCGGCAGATGACATGCATGGAACCGGAGGAGATGTATAAAATCTCAACGTGTGCGTGCCAGTGGCTGGGCACGAGCTGGTTGTCGGACTGGTAGATGTCGAAGTAGACGGGGAGTTTGGGTTTGGAGGTGATGATTTCGTGGGTGGTCATGGTGGTGGGGATTCCTTTCTTCTGGGGGAAATTGATTTGTGGCATGCGGGGGTTTTGGCGAGCCTTCCTGCGGTCTGTATGGCGCCGGAGTGTCCGGGTAAGGCTGAGCCGGTTACCGCTTTTTCGTGTTCCTAAGCGGGCACCTGAACAAAGTGGCGATTTCATGCTGCTCCCAGAACTCGCTTTTTCGTTTATGGAAAGCCAAAAGTGCATTGAGCTCGGACAACTGTCCGCAGCATGACTTTTTGTTCATGTGCCCGCTAAGGAACACACAAAAAGCGGTAAGACGGCTCCACCTTACCCGGACACCCCGGCGCCGTACAGACCGCAGGGCATGTTGGAAAGCCTTCCGGAAAATATGTGCGGCAGTCCTTGTAAAATACGATAGGACTGATTCTGCCAACTTTGTTGTTAAGCTCATAATAAGTCAATATCGACCGAAATACAAGTCATTATCTGCCTTGAAATAAAAGTGTAAGGTAAGTATGATAGGAATATAAAGAATATAAGAAACGTAAGAGAGTTGCCGACAAAACGCGTCAATACCAAGAAGCCGTTGCAGGCAAAAACGCATCGAAACCAAGAAGCCGTTGCCGACAAAACGCATCAAAACCAAGAAGCCGCTGCCGACAAAACGTATCAAAACCAAGAAGCCGTTGCAGGCAAAAATGCATCGAAACCAAGAAGCCGTTGCCGACAAAACGCATCAATACGCTGAAAGCGCTGCATGCAAAACTCCCCAACAACCTGCATCTGTTGCGAGGGATATACAGATTTATAAGAAGGTGCTGGGGAGCCGTCGGTCCTTAGCGACCGTATTTTGGTCGCTTAGTACCGCTACGAGCGACACGCAGCGAGAGCGTGCCTTCGTTAAATCTGTGTATGCCTCACAACATTCACAGCCTAAAGAGGAGTTTTGCCTCCAACGCTCACAGCCTAAAGAGGAGTTTTGTCCCAACATTCACAGCCTTCGGAAGAGTTTTGCCTCCAACGCCCACCAACCAAATATTTCAAAAAGGAGCCCACAATCATGGAAAAATGGCAAAGATCACTTTATCAACCCAACCTCCCTCTCGGAGCTGACGGCACCAAAGTCACCGCCTCAAAAGCACACATCACCCTGTCAAAAGAAGCCGCCAAAGAAGGCATGGTTCTTCTAAAGAACAATGAAAGCCTTCTCCCATTTCAGGCAGGCACCAAACTCGCCCTGTTTGGAAAAGGCAGTTTTGACTATGTCAAGGGTGGTGGCGGAAGCGGAGATGTAACCGTTGCTTATACGACAAATTTGTATGAGGGATTCAAGAAGCTGCCGGAAAAAGTAGAAGTGTATGAGGCACTCTCTGATTATTACCGTAAAGAGGTAGAAAAACAGTACGAGGCAGGAGCAGAACCGGGAATGACAGTAGAGCCTGCGTTTCCGGAAGAAACTGCAAAAAAAGCGAGAGCGTACACGGACACGGCAGTGATCTGCATCAGCCGTTTTTCCGGGGAAGGCTGGGACAGAAAGAGTTCTTATGATAAGGAGATGGATGAGTCGGTACAGACAGATCCGCTGCTGGAAAAGGCAGAGCGCATTTTTCCGGACGGAGACTTTTACCTGACGAAGGAAGAGAGCGCGATGGTGGAACAGGTGCAGCAGTTGTTCCCGAAGGTGGCAGTCGTTATGAATGTCGGCGGCATGGTCGATACGGACTGGTTTGCAGAAAATGAAAAAATTCAGGCGGTGCTGATGGCATGGCAGGGGGGTATGGAAGGCGGAAGCGCAGCAGCAGAGCTTCTGTGCGGCGTCGGCAGTCCATCCGGAAAACTTTCCGACACATTTGCAAAGAAACTGGAAGACTATCCGTCATCGGAGACATTCCATGAATCGGTAAAATATGTCGATTATAAAGAAGATATCTACGTCGGCTACCGCTATTTTGAAACGTTTGCACCGGAAAAGGTGCTTTATCCCTTTGGCTTTGGCCTTTCCTATACAAAATTTGAAGTTCGGCTGTTGAGCGCAGATGAAACAGCCGATGGCATTACCGCCTTTGCTGCCGTCCAAAATACCGGCAGCTGCCCCGGCAAGGAAGTTGTGCAGCTCTACTGCACCGCGCCGCAGGGGCGGCTGGGAAAACCGTCCAAAGTGCTGTGCGCCTTTGCAAAAACCAGAATGCTGGCCCATGGGGAGAGCCAAACCCTGACACTGAAAGCCCCGTGGCGTAACTTTGCCAGCTATGATGACAGCGGTGTGACTGGGCACAAGTCTGCCTTTGTGCTGGAAGCAGGCGAGTATCGCTTCAGCCTTGGCACCGATGTGCGAAGTGCGGAAGAAGCTTTTACGGTCACACTACCGTTGATAGTGGTGGAACAGTTGGAATCTGCAGCTGCTCCGGCTGTAGCCTTTGAACGCCTGCGCCCTGGTGCGGATGGAACCCCAGCATGGGAACCCGTGCCCACCGAGGAAGAACGGCGAGCCCCGCCGCGCCGCCCGCCTGCCGCGGGAATGGCTCCAGACTGGCGACAAAGGCATCCGCCTGCGGGATGTGGCCGATGGTACCACTGCGATGGCAGACTTTGTGGCACAGTTCAGCGATGAGGAGCTTTGCACCATTGTCCGGGGCGAGGGGATGAACTCTCCGCGCGTTACGCCGGGGACAGCTGGGGCAATCGGAGGCGTCGGCGATGCTTTGCAGCGCTATGGGCTGCCTGCCGCCTGCTGTTCGGACGG
>ENA-ORUA01003335-ORUA01003335.1-human-gut-metagenome-genome-assembly--contig:-NODE-3335-length-11235-cov-13.322809_pt1 | contig 11235 bp, 18 predicted proteins | sample MGYA00242076_ERZ509201 | MGnify/ENA primary metagenome ERZ509201 (study PRJEB26280, sample SAMEA2338863) | human gut metagenome | biome: human gut; feature: human-associated habitat; material: faeces...
ATTAAAATAAAGGTTGTATATTTGCATTGTCAAACAACAACGACGGGGCGTTTACCCCGAACAATTAAAAGAAAATCAAAATGGCAACAACAATTTACAACGGTTTATTATACACAACAAAAGAAATTAATCGCAATTTCCGCATTAAAATCAACGGTATTGTTGACGGTAAAAAGGTTAACAAGTTGGTAGGCGTTAAAGGATTGATTGAATTGATTGGCGTTGAAAAGGCTAATAAGATGTTGCGCCGTGCATTTAATGGCACCGATGATAAAACCGTTTGCAAATTGCACAGAGGAATAAAGATAAGTTTCTATGTTAAATAATATCCGACCGGGCGGGTTCCCGGAACCAAATAAATTTCAAATATGGAAACAAAGAAAAGAACACAGGCGACGGACATTGCCGAGATTGCAACCAAGTTAGACGGCAAAGTTAAATTTTCGTCAATCATTTACAGCCAACAAATGTTGTCGGAGAAATACCGGGAAACAGGGGTAAACGATATGTATTTTATCGGCAAAAAATTTGGGTTGTGGTTTTATACAAGCCGGGCGGCATTAGATAGCCTTTGTTATCTGCAAAACCCTAAATTCCCGACGTGGGTATTGTGCGAAAATTCATTGAGTTTGTACGAAATAAGATAATAACCCGCCGGGGGTTCGTCCCCCGGCACAATAACAAAGATTATGGCAAAGTATATTTTGAGCAAGAAAGCGAAAGGCAAAAAGTATCAGTACACCGTTACCGACGAAAAAGGCAACGTTATTTCAACAAGAACGTCCGCCCGTGATTATGTGGCGTGTACCGCCAACGGCGAATTTTATTTTGGGCGGTTGGACTTAATCGGCAAAGGCGCCCACGGCAAAGGGTTGAGCCGCACGACGGAAATATTGGCAAATCCCGAACGGGCGTATAAAAAGCAAGTCGCATACTTTGTGACGTCTTATCGGAAAGAATGGATTGCCGAGAACCCCGCCGACGAATGGATTGCCCGCAATGTTAATTGGGCAACCGAACGCCAAAAGGAATTAAACGCAATCGCATATTTACAGCCGGGGGAATAACCCCGGCTTTGCCTGTTATGGATATACGATTGACAGAGGAACAACGGGAAATATTGAGCGGTCGAATTTGCCCGTATTGCCACGTTCCGACCGAGTACAAAAATAGTATTGAGGTTTACGGCGTTGATTATGGAATGATTTATTATTGTCCCCAATGCGGGGCGTATGTGGGTGTTCATAAGGGAACCGACCAAACGGGATATTATGGCAATATATACCGATTTTGTTATTGTGCGGCGCAAATGGCGTTGGAAAAGATGAACCCCCGGACGTAACAGATGCGCCGGGGATTCGGTACGCAGTAACCGAGAGCGATTTTTGGTAATGCGGTATTGCAAAGGTAGGTTAAAAATCGGATATTTCACGCACCCGGCAAAAATGATTTCGCAAAACAAAGATTATATTTTTGGAAAATAGATAAATGAAATACTATTGCATTTGCAAAACCAAAAATAATATTTATATTTGCAGAATAAAATTAGTAGTATGGAAATTTGGAAAGAAATAAAAGACTATGAGGGGTTATATGAAGTAAGCAATTACGGGCGTATAAAGTCATTAGATAGCAATATAATTTTGACGCCTTGTAAACCCGCAACGTCCGGTTTATGTGTTACTTTATCAAAAAACAGAGTAAATACGAAGTTTCAAGTTAGCCGATTAGTTGCGGCGGCTTTCATCCCGAACCCGGAAAACAAACCATACGTTGACCATATCGACGGGGTTAAGTATCATAATTTTGCAGACAATTTACGTTGGTGTACGCAAAAGGAAAATATGAACTATAAACCCGCAAGGCGAAATAAAATTAAATATAATTGCCAAATAGTCGGATATGGAGCGAACGGGAAAGAATGTGTTCGTTTTGACAATTATATAGATGCGGAAAAGCGGGGTATGTACAGACATTTGATAAAAAAGAGTGTCGATACCGGGAAACCATATAAGGGAATTTTGTATAAAGAAGAAAAATAAAACCTACCGGGGGGAATACCCGGCAAAGATATGAGAGTAAAAGAAAGCAAAGAATTAAACGAGTTGGCGACCCTTTCCGGGAAACCCGCCAAACAGGTATCCGACATTATCGTTTCGGAATTACTCAATAAAAAAATAATTGAGGAAACGCCGGACAATTGGGGTTGCCCGATTTCCGATTGTTACGAACGGGATATTACCGTTGTTGAGATTGCCGGGGTTATACGTGCAATTGGTATCAACGTTGTAAAATCGGTACATTTGGACGCATTATTGGAATGTGTGTTGATTGGCGACGGGGATTGCCCGGAGTGTGGCGGCGAAATGGAGGTTACGGACGGCGAATATAAGCAAACAGGCGGGGACGGATATATTACGCCCCCGGAATATACCCCAATTTGGGAGGAAACAACGTGTACGCATTGCGGATACAAAGAGAGTAACGAACCGAGTTATTAACAATAAAAATTAAAGTTATGGCATTGAGATTAAGAGTAAACGAAGCAATCGCCCGTTCCGAGGCGAACGGGAAAAAGGTTTTGAAAAAAGACATTGCCGCCCGTCTTTTTGAGGGTGCAAGCGAGAGCGCACAACAGGTAAACATGACGAATTTATGTAACGGCACGACCAAACGGATTGTCCCGGAATGGGTAGTAATAATTTGTGAAATGTGCGGTTGTTCCGCCGATTATCTGTTTGGAATGGAGGATTAAAACCATGAAAAAGAAGTTTATCGAAAAAATGGAAAAGATGGTTGATGTTTTCTTTTCCGATGCGTGGCAAGCAAAGGTTTTTGCAATGATATTTAGCATTTTCGGAGTAATATGTTTTATTGCCGGATTTTGGAATTATATCCATTTTTTGTTTTCTGCAATGTGTGGATTAATGGTTTATGTATTGTTTAACGAATTAAAGAGCAAATAACATGAGAGCGAAAAAGAAACAGCCGGAAAACCCGGAAAAAAGTATTGCAAACACAATGGGTAACGCAGTAAATGCGGTTAAGAAGTTGGCGGAAGCAATGGGACAATTGCCCGCCGATAAATTCCCGGAAATAAACGATGAACAACAGATTGTCCCCGGATTGGATGCCGTCGAAATAGAACAGCCCGCCGGGGCTTTTGAAATTGTGCCGGGCATGACGGTTGAGGAAATGACGGCAATGTTCTTTGATGGCGCATTAATCGAACCGCCGTATAAAGTATGGCAGCTAAACAGCAAAGGACACCGATATTATTACAAGTTTGACGACAACGGAACCCCGGAATTTTATCCGTCAGTTACAACCATATTATCGCAGACAATGCCAAAATCGGAATTTCTGATTAAATGGATTGCCGACAAAGGTATTGACGAGGCGGAACGATACAAAGCAGAACGGGCGGCGTATGGTACATTTATGCACGCCCAATTTGAGGAACTTATAATTAACCGGGTTTATGATTTGGACGGACTGAAAGCCAAATTAAAAGATTATATTGATAACAACAAATTGCCAGCCGATTTCATTTATTACGCTGATGATTTCAAAAAGGACATATTGGCATTTGCGCAATTTGTTTTGGATTATGACGTTAAACCGTTAGCCGTGGAAATTGCGTTGGTACACCCCGTTCATAATTACGCCGGAATGATTGATTTGCCGTGTACGATGTTATCAAAGCCCGGTTCAAAAGAATACATAAACGCAATTGTGGATTTCAAAAGCGGGCGCAAAGGATTTTACGAAGAAGCGGAAATTCAGTTGCATTTATATGCGATGATGTGGAACGAAAATTTCCCGGATATTCCGATTGACCGTGTTTTCAATTTCAGCCCGAAAGATTGGCGAAAGAAACCGACGTACAATTTGAAAGACCAAACCGACAGCCCGAACGCAAAGAAAATCCCGTATCTTTTGGAGTTGGCAGCAATTGAGGACGAAAAACGGGATAATACATTTACGGCGGTTTCCGGGGAAATATCATTGGATAACGAACCGGATTTGACAAACAATATTGTTTCGCTGACGTTGGCGGAACTTGTTAAAAGCAAAGCCCCGGCGGAAAAGAAAAAACCGGAACCGGAAAAAGCCGTTACCGTTGAGGATTTGAAGAAAGACCCGGAACCCGAACCACAACCGGAACCGGAGGAAAAGAAAACCAAGACCGTAAAGAGAACCACACGAAAAACGGCAAAAACGGCGGGAAACAAGCCCGTCAAGGAAAAAAAAACCGCAAAACGTACAATTACACCAAAAAAAGAAAAAGTGGCTAAAATCGAAGAAAAACAGCCTAAAAAGCCGGAACCCGTGACAAAGAAAGATTTGTTGAATACTGAAATTGATATTTGATTATGAAAGGACGTATAAACATAAACAGACCAACCACCGGCATACAACGTGTTGTTTTGCCACGTGTGGGGTTTATCAAAGTAGGGTATAAGGAGAAAGCAACCAACGGAAAAGAATATCCAAAAAGTGTTGACTATTTTATTGCTAGTGGAAAGTATGCCGGATTGTTTACCAAAGCATACGGCGAAAAGCCACAAACTATTCAAATAATTTTCCCGGATGATTGCCCGGAAAAGGTATGTAACGAAATGTACGAATACCGGGACGACGACGGGCGACGCATAGCATACGGCGATGGGGAAACGTTCTTTGTGTGGAACGGGAAACAATATGCACAATACAGTACAAAGGATTATCCTAATTTGATGGCAGGGGTTGCGGAAAAGCACCCAAACCGTGCCGTAAAGAATGGCGGGGACGGATGGATTGTAACGTTAACCGTAACTTTCATTATTCCGTTGGTGCGTGGGGTTGCCGGGGTTTGGCAGTTCGTAACAAAGGGTACGGCGTCAACAATTCCAAATATCCGAGACACGTTCGACGCCATGTTGCAGGAACGGGGATTTGTTAAGGGTATAGTTTGGGATATGAACGTACAATTTGCCGTCTCTCAAAAGCCCGGCGACCGTTCCCGTTATCCGGTCATTTCCATTGTTCCGAACGAAAGCGAGGAGAATTTGCGTAAAGTAACTGAAGCATTTAAACCAATAAAATTGATAGAAGAATGAAGAAAATTATTTTGTTTTTAGTGATATCAGTAATGTGTGTAAGCGTGTATGCCCAAACTGTAGTAGAGGTTGAAACGTTGAAAGTAACAGACCTTGGGAACCAAAAATTGTGCGCTGCAAAGGTGAATGGGTGTATAGACCATTATTACATTATGCTTAAAACTAGTAATATATATCAAAAGTATATTACTGTTTACCTTGGGGATAAGGAGGAAGCTATAAGGTTACTCCGGTTTTTGTATGACTTAAATTCTAAGGGTGGAACCTATATACATCTGGAAAATAGGACTAACAACGTAGTTTCATGGAATAGATTAGGCTATTATACAGTATTCTCTGAGGGGAGGGTATTAAAAGGACGTATAAGAAAGCAAAATATTAAGGGCTTTATCGCAGAATTAACCAATAATGTTTGATAATTCAAAAAAAAACATCTATTTTTGCAGCATAAACAATCGACCGTTACCGATTGAAAGATATTTGCTAATTAGCTACAAAGCCCCTTTTAGATGTGTAACGGCTCTAATTGGGGCTTTTCTTTTTTAATTATGACTTACAATATTTTGATTGACCAAAGATTCGCCGTTGCGAATAAACTGACTATTGTTCAAACAACAACGCTTGCAGCGTGTATGACATTGCCAACGTGGACTAATACAATTACGGTTGATGGCATTGTTTGGTATCAATATTCAGAAACAAAAATGGTAGATGATTTTCCGTTGCTTTTTTCAATCCCTAAAAGAGTTTACAAAAACATTAAAGAACTTGCAGACAGAGGATTTATTGAGTTGAGTTCTTTTGGGAAAACAAAGTATCTAAGATTTACAGAAAAATGTAAAACATGGAACAGAAGCGAAACGGACTTTAATCAGTCCGAAAACGGACTACAAGACTATAATATTAATATACAGCAGTCCGAAAACGGACTAAACAACAGTCCGAAAACGGACTACAATCAGTCCGAAAACGGACTACAATACTATAATATTAATAATAATAATATTAATAATACTATGAAGAAAGAGGCTAAAGCCTCAAAAGAAAATCCAAACGGATTTTCACAAGACAATTTTTCAAACGAAGAAAAAACAGTTAAAGCAAGTATTGTTTATGGGTTTACCCCGGAATTGTTGGACGTCAGAAAACAAGTAATTGATAAAGTTGATAATTACTTTGCAAAACTTGTATTCCCATTTGATAGCGATGAATTTAAACGGAACTTTTATATTTTGATGTGTCAACCGAAATGGAGAACGTCGCAAAAGAGTTTTTCAGCGATACAAGCAAACTTAAATGATTTGAGTAAATACCCGGAAGAATTTGCGCTGATTCTGATAAAAGAAAGCATTTCAAAAGGTTGGGCGGCGTTAGAATATGATTCAACCCCCGAAAAATACGAAAAATGGGAAAAAATGAAACGTTCCGTAAAGACAGAGCAGCAAAGAAGCAAAGAAATTGCGGATATGATGAAGTATTTAAACAATGATTTTGATTGATATGGGAACTATTGAAAAAAAAGAAAATACGGCTTTAGAAATATATAATACCAAGCCCGGAACAAAAGCCATTGAAGTACGCCGTAGAATGATGCAATTGCCGGAGGTTGCCAAAGCATTAAACCCAGTTGAAAAATATGTTTTCGCAGCGTCAACAAAAACACCAATTGCGGAAATTGACGATGCAAAATTAGTTGAAAATCTTTTGTTGTTGTTTAAGCGTATAGCAATGGACGTTGGTTATATAATACCACAGAATGAAAATGATTGGAATTATATACAATCCCGGTTGTTGGATATTCTGAAACGTTATCACTCTGATATGACGTTGGCGGATATTAAGATAGCTTTTGAGTTGGCGACGACCGTGGAATTAGACGAATTTTTGCCGAAAGATAAACACGGGAACCCGGATAAAAATCATTATCAGCAATTCAATGCGGATTATCTTTCAAAGATATTGAACGCATACAAGCGAAAACAGAACGTCGTAATTGACAAAGCGTTTAAAGTATTGCCGGAACCAAAAGGCGAAATGACGCCGCAGCAAATACGGCAATTTGAGATACAAAGACAATGGCGGAACCGTTATATTTTCCTTTGCTACAAATACACCGGGAAATTAATATTGGGGCTAACTGATGATATGTTTTTGTATGAATGGTTGCAAAAATGCGGGTTAGCTGATGATGTACAAGTTAAAGAGGACGACCGCAAAGAAGCGTTTGCCCGGTATATGCAGCGTGTAGCCCGTGGAATGATAAACCAATATACGGCATTTCAAGTTCGCCGAAAAGGAACCGAAAGCCCGGAAATTGATTTTACGGCGTTTGAGGTTGCCCGGAAAAAGGAGATTATAAAAGCATTTGACCGGATGATTGCCGAAGAAATGCAAGTTGATAACTACATGAAGTTTTAAACATGGAATGGGAAATAAAAGTACAATTAGTAAAAGCATTAAATACCGGAAACAATAAAGAAGCATGCGAAATAATCCTAAAAAACGAAATGGATATGCAGGCGTGGGATATGTTTGTTTGGGGCATGGATTTAAGAAAATGCGAGGATTATAGATGTTTGTCAGATAAAATTATTTCTGTAAAACATGATTATATAAAACAAGCAGGAGTTGCCGAAACACTGAGATTTGGAATGTTAGTTTTTGAATTAGGATTAGAAAAAGAATGAAATTATTTATTGTTTGCTTTATAATTGGCGTAATAGGTTATTTTACAAAAGCGGGAGGATATAAAGATGAAAATTGAAAAATGTGGAAACATAACATTAATAAACGGGGATTGCATGGAGTTTATGCAATCCCAAAATGATAAATCTTTTGATTTGGCAATTGTTGACCCGCCATACGGTATTAATAGAAGTGGGCAAAGAGAAACATTTACTAAGAATGTAAAGCACAAAAGAAAATTCATTGAAGATAGAGGATGGGACAATGAAATTCCCGGAAAAGATTATTTTGATAATTTATTTCGTGTATCAGAAAATCAAGTAATTTTTGGAGGAAATTATTTTGTTCAATATTTAAAGCCTACAATGGGATGGATATTTTGGGATAAAGGACAAAATTTAACAATGAGCGATGGGGAATTGGCATATACTTCTTTTGATAGGGCATTACGTCGAATTATTATTAATAGAGTTGAGTTACTTAAACAAAAGACGTTCCATCCAACAGAAAAACCAATAAAATTATATGAATGGGTTTTATCGCATTATGCGCAACCCGGACAAAAAATATTGGATACACACGGCGGAAGTATGAGCCATGCAATAGCCGCACATAAATTGGGCTTTGATTTAACTATAATTGAAAAAGACCCGGTTTATTATGAACAAGCAAAGAAAAGATTAATTGAGTTTCAAAGACAGCAAGTTTTATTTTAATTATGAAAATTGATTGTATAGTAGGAATTGACCCCGGAACAAGTAACGGCGGTATTGTAACATGGCGCCCCAACCAAAATATAAAAGCAATGAAAATGCCAAAGGATTTAACAGAATTGCGTAATTATTTGGAGTATCTGAAAAGCATTTGTTCGCCAATTGTTTTTCTTGAAAAACTAAGTGTGCGCCCGGATGATATAACGCCGGGTGCTGATGGCGTCAATATGGGGAAGTTGTACCGAATACAAAAGATGATGGCAAACTTTGAGCAGTTGAAAGCAATCATTTCAGTTTGCGACATTCCGTTTGTTATGGCGCATCCTATGAAATGGCAAAACGAATTGAAGTTGCGGGCAAAGATAAGCCGGAAAAAGGAGGAAAAGAGCGAGCGAAAACGCAGATACAAAGAGATTGCCGGGAATTTGTACCCGGAATTGAAACCGACATTGTGGAACGCAGACGCCACGTTGATAATGCACTTTGGACGATGCATTTTGCGCAACAATCCCGGTTGGGTGCGTCAGAATTTACCAAGCAACATGCACGAACGTTTATTTTAGCCCCGTAGAGAGATTTTAATTTCAAAATGGATAAAATGTACATGGAGGAAGAAAAAGACCCACAAATCGAAAATGCGGATAAAATAACGTTGGAAGAGTTCGCCGAGTTAATCCGGCAGATGCGTCATAATCAACGCAGATATTTTGCGCAGCGTCGCCCGGAAATATTAGAGACCTGCAAGAAATTGGAAAGCGAAGTTGATGCAATTGTTGCTAAAATAACAGATAAACAAATGAGGCTGTTTTGATTTATGCCCGGAATGTATAACGTTCCGGGTTTATTGTTTTTTTTGAAAATAAAAAGAAAAAATTTTGGTAGTTAAAATGTTATGCGTATATTTGCAGTGTCAAACAACGAAAGACCCCACAGTCTAACCAAAATGCAAAAAGACTGTTGAAAGATTAAGTTCGTAAGAGTAGAAAGTAAGCAACGGTATCTACAAAGGGTTAAATGATGGTTCGGTAACCGATTAAATGAAGCTATAAAGCCAAAATCTTTCAAAGTATGACAAACACCGACCGGGCGGGTTCCCGGAAAGTAAACATTTTATTATGAAAACAACGATTTACGATTTTGATTTTGAGATTGCCGGGTACGGATATTACAAAGTAACTTACACGTCCCCGGCAACGGGTAAAAGATGGACGACAACAACAAACAATATGCCTTTGATTGATGCGACCAAGAACGCAGAAGAACCGAAACGTAAGGATTTGGAAGAACTTAAAAGGATTTGTAAAGATGGGAAAGTTTGTTGATGAAGTAGGAGCAACCCGGCACGCCATGAGCAAAGTTGAGTTGAATGAATTGTACAGGAAGTTAGAAAACTTTATTGCTGATTGCACGGTTGAGGAAGCGAAAGAAAGCCGGGACGCATTTGTTAAGGTGCAAACAATGATATACCAAAGAATGAGAGAAACAAAAAAATAATATTAACCGCCGGGGGAAACCCCGGCACAAACTGAGAGCATTATGATAGTAAAGAAATTAGAATTGGTAAATTTCCAAGTAATTAAAGAGTTTAACGCAGATTTTGACGGTAATGTTTATTTCATTACCGGGGATAATGAGTTGGGAAAATCAACGGTATTAAAAGCAATTGGGGCTTTGTTGACCGGGAACCGTGACGCCGTATTGAAGAATGGAGAAAGCAAAGGTTTTGCAAAAATGATTGTCGGAGACGACGGCGAGGAATACGAGGTTGAATTGAAATTCACGAAAGCAAACCCACGTGGCACGTTATCAATTAAATCAAAGACAACCGGAATGAAAAGTGATAACGTTTCTATGTTGCAAAAGATTTTCGGTTATACAGATTTTGACGCCGTGGAATTTTCCCGTTGGTCGGAAACCGCCGAGGGACGCAGAAAGCAAATTGAGGTTGTAAAGTCTTTGTTGCCGGAAGAAGTAAGAACAAGGATTGCCGAAATTGATACAACCGTTGCCGGGCTTAAAACAGAACGTACCGGAGTAAACCGAGATTTGAAAACCTACAAATCAATATCAGATGCAGCCGGGCAGGGATTGACAACGCAGGATTTGAAAACGTATGCCAAACCAAAGGACATTACGGAACTGATGAAAGAACAAGCCGAAAATGCCCAATTGATAGAAAAAGCAAAAACCGTTCGTTCGGCTTTGGAGCAAAGAAAAAAGCAGTTGGAAGAAATTCCGGAACGTTTAGCAGCGGCAAAAGCGACATACGAAAAAGCCATTGAAGAAGCTAAAAAAGCGATAGAAAGAACTGAAAAACTTTACAAAGAAGCTATTGCACAAATAGAAAGTGAAAAGGCAGATTATGAAGCACGAAAAGCAAATGCCGAAAAATGGTTGGCTAATTACGAAGAAAACAACCCGGAAAAATTAGATACAGCCGAGCAGTTGAGAAAAGCAGAGGAACACAACAAAAAGGCTGCAAACGTTGCCGATTATCTTTCAAAGAAAAAACAAGCAGACGACAAAAAAGCAGAAGCGGAAAAGATGGATTCAGAAATTGCGGAATTATCCGCCGAGCGTGAAAAACTTATTTCGTCGGCGAAATTGCCGATTTCCGGACTTTCGTTTAGTGATGATGGGTTGGTATTGAATGACGTCCCATTTGTTGCCGGAAAGGTTTCAGATTCGCAAATAATGGAGGTTGCCGCAAAACTGATTATTGCAAGTAACCCAAC
>ENA-ORUA01003371-ORUA01003371.1-human-gut-metagenome-genome-assembly--contig:-NODE-3371-length-11084-cov-2.612567_pt1 | contig 11084 bp, 10 predicted proteins | sample MGYA00242076_ERZ509201 | MGnify/ENA primary metagenome ERZ509201 (study PRJEB26280, sample SAMEA2338863) | human gut metagenome | biome: human gut; feature: human-associated habitat; material: faeces...
GTCCTGACAGAATACAGATCACAATGACGATCCCTGTAAGCAGTAAGATCTGGTTCATGGTCCACCTCTTTCCGTTTCCCAGACTCACTTTTCCCACACCTGCATACGTTCCTGTCTTCTGACGTGACCGTTCTTGCCTGGGTAGATTATATTTTGACCCTGGTATCATGATAATATGAAAGGTATTATAATGGTATAAAACCGCTCCCGTCAAAGGTTTTCCCTGTCATTTCCTGCATTTTAACAGCTTCTTTATGCTGCCTTATTGCGAAAACCCGCCCATTTTCCAAATAATTTCTGCAGCTGGTCTATGTATCCGGCCTTTTCTACTGCTTCTGCCGTCACAACCGGAAGTTCTCCCAGCTTTTCCCCGTCCATATAATAAGCGATCATGCCGGCACGTTCCCCCCTGGCTAAGGGTGCTTCCATCTGCTCTGCCAGTTCCAGTTTTTTCTCGATCTTTCCCAGATCTTCCCCCTCTGTGCTCAACCAGGTAAAGGTTCCCTCTGCCTCCAGCAGTACGTTTTCTTTCACTCCTCCTGCAACTTTCATCTCAGGAAGAGGCATTTTTTCTTTGTCCTCATAAAGCCTGCATCTGGCATAACCATAGCTTAAAAGATTTCTGGCATCAGAAAAACGTGCTTTATAATCCGGCGCTGCCATGATCACGGCGATCAGATCAATATCATCTTTTCTTCCGGTTGCGGATACACAGAATTTGGCTTTACTGGTAGAGCCAGTCTTTAACCCAGTTGCATACTCATACTGACGGATCAGTTTGTTTGTATTCGTAAGTCCGAATTCTGATTCGCCCTTTTGGGTTTTATGTATGATATTCTCCATCCAGATGTTACAGTAATCAAAGATTTGAGGATATGTAGTGATCAGTTCTTTTGACATCAATGCAATATCTCTTGCCGTTGTCAGATGACCGTCTGCATCCAGACCGTTGCAATTTACAAAATGTGTATTCTTCATGCCAAGATCCTTTGCCCGTTTGTTCATCTTTGTAACAAATTCTTCTTCGTTTCCGCAGATGTATTCGGCCATCGTCACACATGCATCATTCGCACTTGCCACAGAGATGCATTTGATCAGTGTATCTACCGTCTGTGTCTCCCCAGGCTCCAGAAATACCTGTGAGCCACCCATGGATGCTGCATATTCAGATGTTGTCACTTCATCCCCCAGCTTGATCTGCCCACTGTCCAGTGCATCGAATATTAACAACAATGTCATAACTTTTGTTACACTTGCAGGCGGTAATTTCTCATCCGGATTTTTTTCATATATGATCTGTCCTGTTGATGCTTCCATCAAGATTGCCGACGGTGCACTGATCTGCTCTTGTTGTCTTTTCTCATTCTCTGTATTATTTTCTTGTGAATTTTCCGGTTGATTCTCTTCCGACGGAACTGCATATGCAGGTTGTAAAAAGAGTACAAAAGACATTAGTATTGCGCTGATACATCGTCTATGCCGCATCTTTTTTGATTCCTCGCTGACATTTTTTCGATTATTATTATCTTACTCGGAGAAATTGTATATTATTCCATAACTCTATTGTTTTCCCTCACCAAAAATCATATAATAGACAGGAACACTTTTTGAAAGGATGACAAATTATGAAATTTATATACCCTGCAGTATTTCACAAAACTGAGGAAGGACATTATAAAGGATATTTCCCGGATCTGGAATGTTGTTATGGAGAAGGTGAGACTCTGGATGAAGCCATTGAAAGTGCCAATGAAGCGGCACGTGACTGGATCACACTGGAACTTTCCGAAGATGAACCGATGATCCCATACGTATCTGATATTGAAGATATCGAAGTAAAAGACGGTGAGATCGTCCGCAATATCTCCATGAACATCCGCTTCTACGAAGGCTGGGACGAATAACCTGTGTATAAAATTTTTGAATCTGAAATTTCTTCCAGATTATGAAAACTCTTCTAGTGTATTAATTATATTTCTCCACATACTATGGATGTAACAACAAGGAAAAAGTTACAAAGTTACCAAAAGGAGGAGTATAAAAAATGGCAAATCGTTCATCAAACAAAGCAGCCGTACCTGAGGCAAAGGGTGCATTAGACAAATTCAAGTATGAGGTAGCAAGCGAACTTGGAGTTCCGTTATCAGACGGCTACAACGGAGACCTGACATCAAGACAGAACGGATCTGTCGGCGGTTATATGGTTAAGAAAATGATTGAACAGCAGGAAAAACAGATGGCAGGCAAATAGTCTGACACCGCCTGCAAAAGCTAGAAACGCAGACTGGAAAATTGCAAAAAATCAACACATGATTTCTATTATTACAAAGTTGTCATGTGTTGATTATTTTTTGTTATATTCACAGAGTCTTCACATTGCGGCTTCTTTGTTATATCCGCCGGATCCATCTGCAGTGATTTCCCCCGTTATGTTATATCACAACTCCTGCCGCATTCTCATAATTCGGCAGTTTTCTGATCCATTCTTCATCTTCTTCCGTAAGCTGATCTGCGGCCTCATTTGCCATCTGAAGGATCTTCGCATCCTGATAGATATCTCCAAGCTTGAAATTCATAAGTCCGCTCTGGCGGATACCAAAAAGGTCTCCGGGACCACGTAGTCTTAAATCCTCGCTTGCAATCTTGAATCCATCATTTGAGTGATTTAGAATATCCAGCCGCTCTTTCGTTTCCTTTGATTTTGAGGCACTCATGAAGATACAGTAAGACTGATATTTTCCACGTCCCACACGTCCCCTTAACTGATGAAGCTGCGCCAGACCAAATCGTTCGGCATTTTCGATCATCATGACGGTTGCATTTGGCACGTCGATTCCAACTTCGATAACTGTGGTTGACACCAGAATCTGAATCTCATTTCTTCCGAACCGGTCCATAATATCGTCTTTCTGTGCCTGCTTCATCTTTCCATGCAGACAGGCCACCTGGATCTGATCACCCATCTCTTCTTGAAGTGCTACTGTATAATCCGTTACATTTTCAGCTTCCATTGTCTCGCTTTCTTCTACCATCGGACAGATCACATAGCACTGGCGTCCTTCTGCGATCTGTTTTTTCATGAAATTATAGGCTTTATTGCGATATCCGGTATCTACCACACAGTTTTTAATCGGAAGACGGTTCGCCGGAAGTTCGTCAATCACTGATATATCCAGATCACCATATAAAATAATCGCAAGCGTTCTTGGGATCGGCGTCGCACTCATAACCAATACGTGAGGTTCTCCACCCTTTAATGCAAATGTTTCCCGCTGTTTTACTCCAAATCTGTGTTGTTCATCAGTTATGACAAGCCCGAGGTTATCATAGCTTACAGCCCCCTGGATCAATGCATGCGTTCCGATAATAATTTTCGCCAGTCCGCATTCAATCCGGTCATATGCACGCCGTTTTTCTTTCGCTGTCATAGAACCCGTAAGCAGTTCAACCTTGATCGGGATATCATAATCTTCGAACATCTTCGTTATATTCTCATAATGCTGCCTTGCAAGCACCTCTGTCGGTGCCATCATTGCCCCCTGATAACCATTGAATGCCGCATTCATCAGCGCAAGTACCGCAACGATCGTCTTACCGGAACCGACATCCCCCTGTACCAGTCTTGACATTGTCTTGTCCGAACCAAGATCTTTCTCAATCTCTTTCCAGACTTTTTGCTGTGCACCGGTCAGTTCAAAAGGCAGATTTCGCAGAAATTTCTGTAACTCCGGCCGGGACTGCATCGGATAATTATTGTCCAGACGTTCATTTTTCTCCTTTAGTCTTCGGATCGACAAAATGAATTCCAGAAATTCTTCGAATACCAGGCGCTCTCTTGCATGATAAAAGACTTCCTTATCTTCAGGAAAATGTATTCCTCTCACCGCATAATTGTATTCTGCCAGACCATATTTCAAACGCAGTGAATCCGGCAGGATCTCTCTTGTAAGATCCAGACCATCCAGTGCCTGCTTCATGGCCTTCATAACCATGTTGTTGGATAATCCGGCCGTCAGACCATATACAGGCTGTAATGTATGCAGCTTCTCTTCGTATTTTGCAGAAGGATAGAAGATCTCCGGATGTTCCATGACCAGATCGCCTGTTTTCTTACGGACGACTCTTCCACGCAGTGTGATCACGCCTCCGCCGGATAACGTATTTCTAAGGAAGGGCATACGGAACCAGATTACTTTTAACGTTCCGGTAAGATCTTTTACATGAAGTGTCGTTACCTGCATCCGGCTGCTTCCGGATACCTGTACACGTCCATAGATCGCACCGGTAACTGTCTGAATCTTATCCTCCTCCAGCTCACTGATGGGTACTGCTTCCTCATATACATCGTATCCATGCGGATAATAGCGGATCAGGTCGCCTACTGTATAAACATTAATCTTTTCAAAAAGCTTCTTCGTCTTCTCTCCGATTCCTTTTAAATCTCCGATGTCTGTCTTTTCTATCATACCCTTCTTACTTCTCCTATCTTATAACTACAATCTCACATTGCAAAATCACTTCCGGTTCATGTATGCAGAGAACCGAACCCATACACCTAAAGCATTGTCACTTCCGGTATATAAATTCGGTTCTATACATATCTGTTCCAATTATAAAACTGAACAGATTTTGTTCATTTATAATTCTGCACCTTGCTTACTCTACAGCAAGAACATAATAATAGATCGGCTGTCCGCCAAACTGAATATCCACATCTACATCCGGATACAGTTCTGTGATCTCTTCTGTAAATTTCTCAGCATCTTCTTCTGATACTTCTTCACCATAATAGATACTGATCAGTTCTGAATCTTCATCTACCAGATTAGCGATCAATTCTTTTGTAGTCTCTTCCAGATCTTTTCCAACTGCAAGAATTCCGCTGTCACCGATACCCATGATATCTCCTTCATGGATCTCTTTATCATCAATGTGTGTATCTCTGACTGCGTATGTTACCTGTCCGGTCTTTACATTCTTGATCTCTTCCAGCATTGCCTCTTCATTTGTCTTGGCATCTGCGTCCGGCATGAAATTAATGATTGCTGTAATTCCCTGTGGAACTGTCTTTGTAGGGATTACAATAATCTCTTTTTCTTCTACCAGTGATTTTGCCTGATTCGCTGCCAGTACAATGTTCTTGTTGTTCGGAAGGATAAATACCATATCTGCATTTACCTGATCGATAGCATTCAGCATGTCCTCTGTACTTGGATTCATGGTCTGTCCGCCTTCGATGATATAATCTGCTCCCAGTTCTTTGAATATCTCATTCATACCTGCTCCGATAGAAACTGCGATAAATCCCATCGCCTTTCTCGGCTCTGCAGGCTTCTTTTCTTCGTGTGCTGCTTCTTCATTTGCCTGCTGTTCGGCAAGTTTCTCTGCATCACGGATCAGCTTCTCCTGATGTTCTTCACGCATATTATCAATCTTCATCTTAGAAAGCTGTCCATAAGTAAGTGCCTTCTGGATCGCAAGTCCCGGATCATTCGTGTGTACATGAATCTTGACCACATCATCATCTGCAACACATACGATAGAATCTCCGATAGAACTTAAGAATTTCTTGAATTCACGCTCATCGTCTTCCGTAAATTCTTTCTCTGTCAGAATGATAAATTCTGTACAATAACCGAATTTGATATCTGCGGTATCTTCTGCATTTACTTTATTTACCGTTACACCTGTGCTTGGTTCAATTACACTGTAATCAATCTCTTTACCAAGGAATGCATCATATGCTCCTTTGATCACTTCCAGAAGTCCCTGTCCACCGGAATCTACTACACCTGCTTCTTTTAATACCGGAAGCATCTCCGGTGTCTTTTCAAGAACTTCCTGCGCATAGTTGATCACTTCTGAAATAAATGTATCCAGATCTTCTGTTGTCTCTGCAAGCTCTGCCGCCTTCTGGGATGCTCCCTTTGCTACAGTAAGAATTGTTCCTTCCTTCGGCTTCATAACAGCCTTATAAGCAGTTGCAGTTGCACGTTCACATGCCTTCGCAAGTGTAATTGTGTCAATCTCTTTATGTTCTCTGATCTCCTTTGTAAAGCCACGAAGAAGCTGGGATAAGATAACTCCGGAGTTACCTCTTGCTCCACGAAGAGAGCCTGAAGAAATTGCTTTTGCAATCGCCACCATATCAGGATTCTCCAGCGCCTTTACTTCTTTTGCCGCTGACAGGATCGTCAGTGTCATATTTGTTCCTGTATCACCATCCGGCACCGGAAATACGTTCAATTCATTAATGAACTCCTTCTTTGCCTCAAGATTCGCTGCTCCCGCAAGAAACATCTTCTGAAGCAATTCGGTGTTTATCGTTTTAACAGCCACAATTGTTCCTCCTTAATCTATCACTCTGACACCTTCAACGAAGATGTTGATCTTATCTACTTTCATACCAGTAAATTCTTCTACCTTATATTTTACATTATTCATAAGGTTGTCAGAAACTGAAAGAATATTCACTCCATAGGAAACGATCACATGAAAATCAAGCGTAATTACATTATCTTCTGTGATCTCAACATGAATTCCCCTTGTCAGGCTTTCTCTTTTCAAAAGATGCACAAGGCCATCTTTCATATTAACTGCTGCCATTCCTACTATGCCAAAGCACTCAATTGCCATTGAGCCTGCATATTTTGCAATGACTTCAGGATTGATTGTAATGATTCCAAGATCTGTACTCATACTTCCCTTCATCATATATTCCCTCCAATTCTATAGGTTCTTTCCATATATAACATGACTATTATACTATTACTTTTTGTTTTTTACAATACAGTTTTGATTTTTTTAAAATAACACTTGCATTACTCGAAAGTTTCTGATAGAATATCATTGTTATGAGTCTAAAAGACCAGTTTAGATTGTTAGGAGGTGCAGTCATGGCTAAATGTGCTATTTGTGAAAAGGGTGCTCATTTTGGAAACAATGTAAGCCACTCTCATAGAAGATCACCAAAAATGTGGAAATCAAATGTGAAGTCTGTAAGAGTTAAGACAGAGGGCGGTTCTCAGAAAATGTACGTTTGTACTTCTTGCCTGAGATCAGGACTCGTTGAGCGTGCTTAATTCTCGTTTGATGATTCAATATGACACGGTATAAAGAACTTTATCTGTTTCTTCGGATAAAGTTCTTTTTTTATCTGCAGAACAAACAATATGCCAGTACAATACCAGTAATTGCGATCACAGTTCCCCATAAGACATCAGAAAGCAGCATCATGACGATCATTCCTGCTGCAAACCAAAACAATGCAAATCCAAAAACTTTCTTCACAATACTGCTCCCAATATTTTCTATATTCTAGTAACTATTTTATTCTGCATCCAGAATATCTGCTACATCTTCTTCTGTTAATTTTTCATCTTTTGATGTAAAACGGTCTACCACATCAGGTACCATATCCAAAAGTTTTGTAATTGTATCCTGATTCTTGATATTCACAAGTTTCGTCTTTCCATCCTGAATAACGATCACAGCACTCGGTGTGATCTTTCCACCGATTCCACCGCCTGTTCTGTCTTTCTTTTCAGCGTTAAAAGAACCTGCTCCAATACCAAAAGAGACATCTACCAATGGAAGAATGATTGTTCCATTGATATGGATCGCATCTCCGACAACTGTCTTTGATGAAACAACGCTATCCATTCCCTGAAAGAGTGATTCTACTGTTTCTTTAAATTTGTTTCCGTCTGCCATAATCCTGACTCCTCTCATTTTATATATTTTCTAATGTGTTTGTAGGTAATCTTCACATCTTTATTCCAGAACAGTTTCCATGCAGGAACAGCAAAGTAAATAACCCGGATCTTCCCTTCTGCAGATGCATTTCCCTCCAGCTTTCGTTCTTCAAAATCCGGCTGAATCTGAACATACTCACCAATCAGTCCGTAAATACTCCCCAGAAAAGCTAACATATATCCTGTCCAGGAAGGATCACTGAACCCAAATGTAACATTCGCCTGAAGCTTTTTAGGCTTCAGAACATGTAACAGATGGCATAATTCTTTCTTCACTGCCTCGAATGCCCGTTGATGTTTCTCATAAGTTAAAAAAGCGGTCAGAAATTCTTTTTTCTCTCCTGCTTTTTTTATAGTACCACAGAGTTTCTGAAATGTATATTTGATTTTTTTCAATTTAGATTCCGTCTGTACGTTTTCGGGCCTGCGCTCCTCTCGAACTTTCGTCTTTTCTGTCTCTGACTCTTTTTTTATCTCTGGCTCTTTTTCTGATGCTTTCTCAATTTTCACATCTTTTTCCGGTGGATTATTCTTTACTTCCGTCTTCTTACCTTCCAAAGGTTCTTTTTCCAACGGCTCAGAAACCACCGGCTTCTCTGACGTTTCCTTTTGTTCCTCTTCCGAACTGTCAAATTTCTTCCAGGCAAGACGAAGCTTCCATTTTAATTCTCCATGCTCATAGGACGCTGATCCTGAAATCAGATGAAACAGCCAACTGACCTTTCCATATGCCACAAGGGTATCAAGTGTATTCTCCCCTTTTGCAGAAAATCTGTATTTCACCGGATAAAACAAGATTGTTAAAATCAGTAAGAGTAAAATTACGAGCAAAAAAAGAAGAATCCATCCAATTATTTTCAGTATAAGAAACAGGATATGTATCATACGCTTCGAATCTCCTTTTTCTCAAACTCTTCCTGACGATCCAAAAGGAACTTTCTCAAGTTTACCTCTCCCGTCTTCTCATATGCTTCTTCCGCAATCCTTTCGATCAGACTCAATGCGCCATCATACCCATTCGCAATTCCAACAATAAATAAAGATGCATTGTCAAATATATGTTGCTTTAAAAGAAGCGACGAATAATATTCTAAATGGTTCTGCTTTCCCTGTGAAAGCGTAATTACATAGACAGAAGGCTGCAGTTTATTTTTCTGCAATTTTTTTATTAATTTCAGTTTTTTCTTTTCCCAGCCTTCGCTGACATATAAATCACAGAAAAATTTTGTCTGCATCTTTTCTCCTCCCATTAGTTGTAATAGGCGTCTAAAATATCCCCGGCGATTGCCACTGCTTTTCCGCTGGAACTTCCATCCGAACCTTCTGTGATCACACTGATTACCAGATCCGGATTATCCACATTTGTAAATCCCATAAACCAGGAATGTGTCTTTTCTCCATCTGACATACTGTACTCTGCTGTTCCTGTTTTTCCTGCAGCAGTATAGGATCTTCCTTTTAAGACAGATCCTGTTCCTTCCTCTACAACAGCTGTCATATACTCTTTCAATTGTGCAGCTTCATCCGATGTCATGACCTTCTTATAACTTTTCGGAACATTCTTTCGTATCTGGGAACCCGTATAATTCGTCACACTTTCCACAAGATATGGCTGCATCATGGTTCCACCGTTCGCCACTGCCTCGGCAATCAATGCCATATGATATGGACTTACGGTTGTCTTTCCCTGTCCCATTGCCGTCATCATTACTTCTCCCTCACTGGAATTCTGATCCAGTGCAAAGGAGCTCTTCGCTGTATTCAGTACACCCGGAAGCGATTTATTGAACAATAAATCTTCCGCCGTCTGACGGTATTGCGTCAGATCCAGGCCAAGACCAATATTGGCAAAAGATGAATTACAGGAATTTGCAAAGGAACTTCTCAGATCCTCTGAGCCATGTGCATTTCCATTAAAGCAGTGAATTGTAATATCTCCCTGTGAAATCTCTCCATTACAATCATATGTATAATTCGGATAATCACTGTTCTGACGCATAAAAGCAAGTGTTGTAACCACTTTAAACGTCGATCCTGGAGCATAAGATCCTTGTGTCACACGATTCAACAGCGGACTGTTTTCTTCATCTGAATTCAATTCTGACCAGTCACTTAAAATATTATTCGGATCATATGCCGGTTTGGAAACCATGGCGAGAATCTTTCCCGTACTCGCCTCCATTACGATTGCCGCACCTTTGTTTGATCCAAGCGCATCATAAGCCGCCTGCTGCAGATTTGCATCCAATGTTGTTACAACTGTATCTCCTCGATTCTTCTTTTCACTGAATTCATTCTGCAGTTTTTCAAGAAAGAATGCATTTGATGTCAGAAGCTCAAAATTCTCTACCGATTCCAGGCCCGTAGTTCCAAGTTGGGAATTACTGTATCCGATCACATGAGCAAACACTTCTCCATAAGGATACTCTCTCGCCTCTGATCCATCATCCCCAACGACTGTCTGTGCAAGCACATTTCCATTCTTATCAACAATGCTTCCTCGTATAATCGTATCTGCATAAGCATCCTGTCTTTGATTATATGGACTGTTCACTACAAGTTTTGCCCGCACGACCATAAAATATACAAGATATCCCATCAACGCGATAAAGAGAATCACGAAAAAGTAAGTGACTCTAGCGAACTCTTTGTTCCGAACGCGTTCTCCGCTGTCTTTGCTGCCGCTGTTCCGGGACATCCTCGAATCTCGGTCTGCTTTTTGTTGTTTTCTTACCGGTCGTTCTTCCCGATTCATTTCTTAAATCCCTTTCTCTTTGTCTTGCTCTGTCTCTGTTATCTCCATCATATTCTCTTCGTCTGTCACGTCCATCCTGACGGGATCTTCCTGATTTTGCATTCGAACTGCTCTGGCGGCGTCTTTCGTTCTGCCTGCTGCGGTTTCTCTGTCTTGCGCGCTGCATCTCAATCTGATGCTCTTCTTCTGCTTCTTCATCTTCTCTGACAATGTAGAGCCCCTGAATAATCCCAAACATGATCATCGTACTTAACAGAGAACTTCCACCATAACTGACGAACGGAAGTGTTACTCCGGTTAACGGAATGAACTTTGTCACTCCTCCGATCTGCAGAAATACCTGAAAAATATAGCAGGTTCCCAGACCAAGTGCTACTAATTTATAAAAGAAATTACGCAATTCCATCGCAATATTCAAAAACATCACATAACAGCTGACGCATACAAGGATCAGACACAGTGTAAAAATCAGTCCCATTTCTTCTGTCATTGCAGAGAAGATCAGGTCCGTCTCTGCAACTGGAATCGTATCCGGCTGACCACGGAATAACCCTGTTCCAAACCAGCCGCCACTT
>ENA-ORUA01003373-ORUA01003373.1-human-gut-metagenome-genome-assembly--contig:-NODE-3373-length-11077-cov-9.253674_pt1 | contig 11077 bp, 9 predicted proteins | sample MGYA00242076_ERZ509201 | MGnify/ENA primary metagenome ERZ509201 (study PRJEB26280, sample SAMEA2338863) | human gut metagenome | biome: human gut; feature: human-associated habitat; material: faeces...
GTTAAAAATCACAAACGAAAACACACAATTAATACCGGAAACAGGGGTTCGTCTGAGAACAAGCAGGCATGTATGGCTATTACTCGCTATAAGTATCGTTATGGTTCTGTTTTTCTGGAGAAGACGGAAAATGGAATAGACACTGCTATGGAACAAAACTTGCAAAAATACATCCGCCTTTTTACATGTTTGTTGCATTGAAGCCAAAAAAGAAAGTGCTATAATGATTGAAACGAACTAATACCGTGGATGTCCGAGTTGACCTAAAACAAATAAATCCCTTAGAAGGGTTACGGACATCCTTTTTTATGGAAGGATAGGATGAAGAACGAAACTGAACGGTCAGATAAAAACAACAATATAGTACAGGAAACATCTGTAGCACAGGATATTGTTCAGTTGTTATTGAAGATTGCATTTATTGTCTTAGCAGTATTTCTTATTTTTACATTTCTCTATGGAATCGTAAGAATAAATGATGTCTCCATGAAACCGGCAATCAAAGACGGTGATCTGGTCATATATTACCGATTGGATAAAAGGTTTATTTCCGGTGACGTTGCAGTGTTTAAAGATGACGGCAGAACCACGACCGGACGTGTTGTGGCGGTAGCAGGAGACACCGTTGACATTACAAAAAACGGACTGAAGATAAATGGTGCAGAACAGATATCTCAGGACATTTACTTTGATACCACCCAGTTTAAAGATGGAGTGGATTTCCCGGTCACAGTCGGGAGCGGTCAGGTATTTGTACTTGGAGATAACAGGCCACAGGCATCGGACAGCCGAATCTATGGCTGTATTGATATAAAAGATGTCAAAGGAAAAGTCATTGCGATTATTCGGAGCAGGGGAATTTAATTACCAGATCCGTTAATCAAATAAAAAACAAAATAATTCACAAGGGAGGAACTAAAATGAGCATGAAAAAATTCACTAAGAAAATGCTCGCAATTGTCGCAGCAGGTGCTATGACAATGGGACTGGCAATGCCTGTATTTGCAGAAGGGGCAGGCACACCGACAAAGGAAGCGTATATTACAAAGGTTTTTAACACTGAAGTAGAAAAGAACGTTAACTTTACATTTAAAGCAGAACAGCAGAAAAACGGAGGAAATGTTGATAACTTAGTAGAGACTGAAGCAGATGTAATAATTGACGATGCTAAATTTACAACAAGTGATAAAACAGGTACTTTAACTAGAAGATGGGCTGTAACATTTCCTGAATATAGTGAAGCTGGTAAGTATAGTTACAAAGTAACAGAAACAGGAAACTCATTGGGTCTTGACGATACGGGTGAGAAAGAAAAAATGCTCATGTCCAAAGCAGAGTATCTTATGGATGTATATGTTTCCAATACAACAGCTGGAGGCTATGAGATTTCCAATATCATTGTTAACAAAATTAAGAATGACCAGGGTACCGATGAAAAAAGTCCTGTAAAAGTAGATATTGGTAGTGGAGAAGATAACGGATTTAAATTCGAAAACACTTATGTCCAGGAAGCTGGTAATGGTACAGATCCATCAAATCCGGGTACTGATCCTGATGCAGATTATGACAACCTTGGTTCCTTAAATGTATCTAAAAAGGTTGAAAAGAACGTGACGACAGGTAAGACAACTGAACCTACAACAGGTGACACATTTAGCTTCACTGCAGAGTTTACTTTCCCTGCAGGAACAGACGAGAATACCCTCGGTGGTGTAAATGCAAATGGTAAAAAAATTACTCTTACAAATGGCACTACTCATACATTTACACTGACAGCTGGTACGAATATGAAGTTCACAAAGCTTCCAGTAGGAACAAAGATTACCGTAATTGAGGATGCAAAAGCAAACTACAAAGGAAGTGCTGCTGTTGTAATTAATAATGAAAACAAAACAGCTGTTGCTGCAACAAAATTTAATGAAGAGATTAAAGTATGGGATGACAAAGCTGCAACTGGTTATAAACTTGGACAGAAAAAGAACACTGTTGACGTAACCAACAGATTCAACAACGTACCAACAACCGGTATTATCATGAACACTCTTCCATACGTTCTGATGGTTGCTCTTTGTGCTGCAGCACTGTTTGGATTCGTTGCTTTCAAACGCAAAAAAGTACAGAAATAATTACATAAAATCATAAAAGTAACAACAAAGGGAATGCGTGCGGCGATACTCCGTCGCATTCCCTTTTGCAATAAGAAAGGAAACTTCAGGAATATTTCATATGAAAAAAGCAGCAAAGTTTTTAGTCAAAATAGTCGATCATATGGTGAATTTTATAGCGTTATTGCTGATCCTTATGGTAATGTTCCTGTCATGCTATATGTTATGGGATTCCAATCAGGTATATCAGGCTGCTGATGCGAAGAACTACGAAGCCTATATTCCAACAGAAAAACATACGAAATCTTTTGAAGAATTGCAGAAAATCAATCCGGATATTATTGGCTGGATTCGAATAAATGAAACAAACGTTAATTATCCGCTGCTTCAGGCAGAAGATGATGATACCTATATGAATACGGATGCCGAAGGAAAATATTCTTTAAGTGGTTCCATATTTTTACACTGTGCAAACAAACCGGATTTTTCCGATTTTAATAATATGATTTATGGACACCATATGGAAAAACACATGATGTTTGGAGATGTGGGGCTATTCGCAGATAAGGAGTATTTTGACGAACATCCATACGGAAATCTTTTTTTTGATGGAAAAGATCATGGAATTGAATTTTATGCATTGATTCAGGCAGATGCTTATAATGAACGGCTGTTCAGTGTCAGTTCAGAGGAGCCGGAAGCAAAACAGGCGTATCTGCAGGAAATATCAGACAATGCTTTACATAAAAGAAACTTTGAACTTACGGAAAATGACCATTTGGTTCTTCTGATAACATGTACCTCAGACATGACAAATGGAAGAAATATATTAGTAGGAAGGCTTACGGATCAGGTCTATCCTGAGAAAGAGAAAGCCAAGAATCTGGGAACTGGAATTGATAAATTAAAAGAAAAGATGATTCAGGTGCCGGTTATCTACTGGATACTTTTGCTAATTATCGTTCTATTGCTGATAGATAGAAAATTAAAGAAGAAGGGAAAGAAAAAACATGAAAATCCTTGATTTAAAAAAAGTAACTATCATATTGGTGACTATGCTCCTTTTTCTGAGCATGCAGATATCAGTGTTTGCATCTGATAACTGTACTGTAGTAAAAATTCCGGTGAAACAGCTCTTTGACAGTGAAGTGGAAAGTGTTGCAGACGAATTTTCTTATATTATGACAACCGATCAAAGCGACGCACCAATGCCCGCCGGAAGCCGCAATAAGCAGTATTCCTGGACAATGGAAAAGAATGCAGCTACTGAGATTACGCTGAATGTGAAGACAGCAGGACAGTATCACTATACCCTTTGTCAGACAACTGAGAAAAAAGATAATTACAAATATGATCAAAATAAATACCATGTAACTGTTGAGGCTTACTATAATGAATCAAATCAATTAAAAGTTGTTACGATTGTAGCTAATGAGAAGGGGGAGAAAATAGAAACGATCTCTTTTAAAAACAGTTATATGGGAGAAGAGAAACCAAATCCAACACAGCCCTCAAATCCGTTACAACCATCTAGACCGTCCCATTCAGATGGATCAGGAAAAACCAATAGCGTAAAGACCGGAGATGACAGTCCTGTTATGGGATATTTCTTATTGTTGTTTGGGTCGCTGATTTGCCTAAGCATTTTAACATATGAAAACCAGAAAAGAAATAAGGGAGAGTCACAAGATGAGGCATAATATATGGAAAAAATACTTGAAGATCGTTTGTTCCTGGATTTTGATTTTTTCTATATGTGGTTTATCATTAAATGTAACCGAAGCATCTGGTGCCGGTGTGGAAATGGAAAGGGAATCACAGGAGACGGTGGACTTTATCAGTGACATTGAAAATCAGGAGACAGAACCGGAAACAGAGACCCCAGTGGAAACAGAAGAACCGACGGAATCAGAGGTTCCGACAGAAACAGAGACCCCAGTGGAACCAGAAAATCCGGTTGAAATAGAGGATTCCGCAGATCAGACAACTGATCTGGATGCACCGGAACAAATGTCTGTACAGAGTCTGGAGGAAGAATTACTGGCGGTTGCCGAGAATGGAGAAGAAGCCTCAACAGATAGAGTAGCGTATGTAGATGTCAATGGAAACCCAATTGCAGGAGCACCTTCTGTCATTAAATTTGGAGCAATTGCGGATCATAAAGAGCTATCTATGGAAGGCAGACATTTCGAGTTTAAGAGTGCAAAAGTAAATGGAAAAAACTGTGTATACATCGGAAAATATAACGACACCATTTACTATAGTACAGATGGTGTGATTGCAATTAAGCTGGAAGAAGCTCAGAAATTAACGATGATGTACCAGGAGTATCACCTGGTCAGCATAAAGGAAGTAATTCCTGGTAGTTGTGCACCTGGAACGATCACTAGAAAAAATGGCAGCCTTGATGTACCGCTTGATATATCGAATCAGATTCGTGTAAATGCGGGAGAAAACTTTATAATTTCAGTAACTCCTGGCACAGACACAGCAAAAGCAAATAATCCCAAAGCGAAAAGATTTATAATCGAATCCGTTGTTTCTCAAGAGGGTGCGACAATTACGAAGGAAAATGGAAATGAAAACAAAGCTACCTATTCCATTAACTTTGTAAAAGACGATACGATTACAATTACCTATAAAGAACAAAGTATTTACAGAATAACCATTAATACAAAAGATATTAATGGGGAAGAATACATTAATATTGCACACAGCGTAGCCAAGGGCTGGGAGTATTTGGAAGGCCAGGACAAAATCATGTGGACTTTTACACCAGATGATGTTTATGAAATGTCAGGCTACAACTTAGATATTCCTGCTTTTCATACGAAGAGAGGCTACCGTGTAATACATATGGTGGTGAATGGTACTTCCATTCAAGCCTCTCCTGAGAGCGGAGTGAGTGAGGTGCCAATAAGTAAAGGCGATAGTGTTTCATCAGCTCCAGGTAAATTAAGTTTAATTACCAAGATGACAGATAGCTACACAACTACCAGAGGTGAGGAAAAAGATTGTTCTTATGAATATAAGATGGATTTGAAAGTTCGAACCGGTAAATTTGAGGATTATAATTTTAACTTAGTGCCATACAACGAAAACCGTGGAAGACAGGCTGTGACAGTAAGGCTATATACGAATCAATCCCGAAGCGGCGAAGGTTTGGACGTAGTTATGTGGGACTATGAGAAACAAGAACTGGTTCCTGTAAAAGATAATCAAACCATAGATATGGATCCTGTAACGTATAATAGACATAATAACATAAGACAGGTACGAATTTTCTTTGCCAAGCCAAAAGCCGGGTATGAATTTACAAATGGACTTCAAAGTGCTGTTGGTGTTATGTATGGACAGCCCCACGGTGACAATCCTGTGGGAGATGGAAATAAGAATGATGCTGATGCTGGTAACATAGATGCAATGACAGCTACGTCACTTATAAGAGGGAATAATTCCTTTCAAATATATACTGATCAATGGCAGGCTGCACAAAAAGCTGCGAAGGAAAAAGGTTATACCAGATATTTAGCGTGGGGAGGGGCAAAACCTTCACTAGCAAATAATGGCTGGCGTTTATATTCTGCCTCTTTCATGGTTGCATCCAGTAGCCTATATGTACATTATAATTCCGGTGCCGGTATGGGAGTACTTCCTAAAAATGCAGATGTAAAGAACATTCCGGATAATCCGAAGACAAGGAGTTATAACACAACTCCTATGCATTCTTATGGAAAGGATCTGGAAACTGGAAAGGGAATAAGAAATATAGGTACTACCTTTATTATGGGGGAAGGCTGGGCAGAACCCACTTGTGAAGGCTATGAATTTATAGGATGGAAGCTGAAAAACAAAGCTGGTAAGTTAAGTCAAGAGACATACCGTAACGGTGAAATCTTTACGATTTCTGATGAGAATTACGGATATGCAAATAATACGGATTTGCCGGTATTCGCATCTAAAAATTTTACAGGCTATCAGATTGTTGCACAGTGGAAAAAAATAGCAAAAAAGAAGTAAAGGTTGAGCATTATCTCAAGATACCGGATGGAACAGAAAGGCTGGAGAAGACAACCTCAGGAACCATTTCATTTTCTGCTGACGGCGAGACTGTTAAGGCGTTTGCGAACCCTGAGCCGGATGGAACATTTCCAGGTTATGTATTTGATGGTCAAAGTACATTAGAAAAGGATGTGCAAAACGATGCTTTAGCAGAAACTGTCGTATTTAAACTGTATTATAACCCCACTGTATTGCATGTCCGTAAAACAGTGGCAGGATATAATCCGGAGTCAGATAAAGAGTTTACCTTTACACTTACAGCAACTCCACCTGCAGGAGCAGATCCGGGTACATCGCAGATTAAGGATGGACAGATTTATATAGAATCTGATGAACCTGAGGCGACAGCAATGGCTCTTTCTTTTGCAAATAACGAGGCGACTTTTACATTAAAACAAGGCACAGGGGTAAAGATTAACTGTCTGCCGACAGGCTGGTCATATAAGGTGTCTGAAGTGGATCCGGGTAAAAATTATAAGACAACACATGAAATAAACAATGGTTCTGCCACAGATGGAAGAGATGTATCTTTCAAGATGGACAAAGAAACAAACATTGAATTTATTAATAAATCAACAATGGAACCGCCTGTAACAGGACGAACACTTGCAAACAATGGCCTGATGGTTTTGATGTTTTTGGTTCTTGCGGTCAGCATGGTTGGTTTGGTATTCTTTAAAGGAATAAATAAGAAGAACTGAAAAAGCTGATAATGAGATAAAGAGGAAAGGTTATACAATATCCCGAATTTACTAGACTTGAGGCGATAAAAGATGAAGCGCAAGGATAATAATTCGGGATTTTTCCTGTTTTGGAGAGGAGCGATTATGCAATTAAAAATTACAACGGATTATGCGATCAGAATTGTATATTATCTGGCTTGTCGTGGTGAAGTAATCACTGCGTCTGAGTTAGCTTATGAATTAAAGATTCCAGAAAGCTATATTCCAAAGATCACAAAAAAATTAAAAGAAGCGAATATAATTACAGCCTGCGAAGGAATAAAAGGTGGGTATTCACTTGTGAAAAAAACAGAAGATATTTCTCTGTTTGACATAATATCTTCCACGGAAGTAACCATGAAATTAAATCGTTGTTTAGAAGAAGATGGGTTTTGTTCCAGAAATGCAACAGAGCATTGTAAAGTACATAAAATATTGCTGGATGTGCAGCAAACTTATGACAATCTACTAAAGGGCATAAAGGTCTCGGAGATTATAAAACCAGATGCCGATGAGTTATCAGAATAGCTAAGAAAAACAAACTAGAGAATACGAAAAACAATTATAGAAATGACTCCCCAAATATATTAAAATAGATATAGCCTAATAAGGTGAAATAAAGATGAATCAATTCAATTGTAAAAGGAAAGGAGTACAAATGGGGTATACAGTAAAGGACTTGCTTGAATCAAACAAATTCCCGGAAATGCAGCTGATAAGTGATGATTCCGGAATTGATCGTGAAATTAAAGGAGTCCGAATCATTGAAGTGGCAGATATGGAAAAATTTCTGGGGGGGGGGGTGAACTGCTCCTGACGAGTATGAGAGCCTATGAAGCCACAGAGGAAGATGCTTTTTTGTATCATTTAAAAGAATTTGATAAAAAGCAGATAAGTGGATTTATAGTAAAGTGCTGTCAGAGAACGGAACACCTGAAAAGATTGTTTGATATTTTAATGGAATTTTCGCAGGAACATCATTTATCTGTGATAGAAATTCCTGAGAATCGGTATTTTTGGGAAATTATTAAGTATATAGTACTTCAGTTATGTGATATAGAAACTGCAAAACTGAAATATTTTAAGATGACACATGATAATTTGAGTAATATTTTACTGAACGTGATAGATTCAAGGGAATCCATAGAGAGAATTCTTTTCTTGATCAGTACCATGCTCGGGAATCCGGTCGGTTTATATAACGCAGATGGAACTTGCTTTTTTCCAAGTAATTCGGAAACACAGGATTTTAGAATGGAAAAAAATATTACGGAATATAAGCCTGAAATTATAACAAGATATCAATATTTGTGTCAAAAAAGAAAAAATACTAAGTATGTTGAATACATTATAAAACTCGATATTTTTAAAAGGCAGGAAATGTATTTTGTTGTTTCAGAACAGAATGAACCATTAAGGGAATTGGATTTTGTCGCATTAGAGAATATTATCATTACATTACAATTTAGTTTGATCAGACATGTAATGGAAGAGAATCTTGAAAAACGATATCTAAGAGATTTGGAATATCGTTTGCTGAATGGTTCTCTGTCAAATGATGAAGAAAATGAAGTTGCAGGTATGCTTGGCCTTAATGATGCAGAGATATATCGGGTTGTAACTTTCCGTATGGATACAATGAAGAATATGGAAAAATTTACCAATGCCCAGATAAAAGAAATAGAATTGGTCGAAAACGAAATTATACGTTATTTACCGAGGGAACATATTTTTTCGCAAACCAACCAGATTGTATATATCCACAGAGAAACGGAACAGGAAACAGGATTGGAGTTTCGTAAAAAACTGGAGAAACTGCAGCAAACGATACAAGAATTTCTAGTTAATAAGGGAGTTGAAATAGATTTTCTGATTGGTATAGGTAAAACTGTCACAGGATACCATGAATTGAAGGAGTCTTTTAAATCTTCTAAAATTGCACTTAAATATATTAAAGTTATTAGACGAATAATCGGAGACGAGGATAAGTCAGTTATAGATAGTACAAAGATAGGATTCTTTTATCATGTAATGGAAAAGATGAAAGATATAAATCAGTTGCAGGCGTTTATACCGGAGTCATTGAATAAACTTCGCCAGTACGATATTCAGAAAAATGGAGAGCTGGTTGATACATTGGAATGTTATCTGAATGTCAACCAAAGCTTAAAAAAGACTTCTGAATTAATGTTTATTCATTATCGAACTGCTTCATATCGTTTGCAGAAAATAATAGAAATAACGAATATAGATTTTAATAATGTAGCAGAAGTGCTTAGTGTTCGAAATGGATTGATAGCACTTCGAGCTTTTGAAGTAATGTAGAATTTTTATGGAGTTTTCAGAGAGGCAAAGATGAGATTCATAATATTAAAAATATTGAAATTATTATAAAAGATAACGAATCACATGGTTAGTGTGGTTCGTTTTTTTTGCATATTAGTCTTAAATGGAACACTTTGAACAAAAAAACGATAAAAATTTTTCATCCGTTGCACATTATATTTTTAAGTTTAATAGCGTATAATATTGTATCTGATAAGATACCTGATAAGAAAGATTATCAGCGAAAAACAATGAAGATATCAATTTTTGATATTTTTTTTGATATAAACTAAGACCTCGCAGGGTTTAGATTAGAGGGATAACGATGCAACTGAAAAATTCGACAGATTACGCAATTAGAATTGTATGTTACTTAGCAGCACAAGAACGGATGGTGTCTACATCAGAATTGTCGCAGAAAATATGAACCGGAAGAAGCGATACGGATGATTTCAAATGGTGAATGCGGAGCGTTTTCTAAAAAACTGATCCAGTGCTTGACGGCGGCAGCAAAGCAGCCAGAGTGGTTAAAAGTAACAAAAAGTCAAGCATGACAGAAGATTTGAGGCGATTTTATGAACAAGAAATTGAGTGTTTTAAGACGAATTACAGCAGTTGTTCTGTGTGTTACATTATTATCTTCGCAAGTCGTAGTTGCGAATGCTGAAGATTCAGAAAGAATGAATGTGCAGACCAATAGTGAAATTACAGATATATCGGAACAGGATGGTTTCAGCAGTGATACATCTGAAATATCTGATATCACGGAAAGTGATATTCCTGATTCTTTTGAAGGAGAATCAGAGCCAAATACAGATATTAGTTCTGAAGTAACAGAGGAATTTGGTAATTCTGAAGATCAAGGATTTACAGATGGAGAAGAAACAATTACCGAGGATGAAAACACCTCAGATACTTTGGAAGAAGCAAATCCAGATTATGAAGATGGAAAAATATGTATCTACAATTACCAGCAACTTCTGCAAATCGGTACAGGAACACAGATGTTTTCCGGAGACAAAGATGGAAATGTTGGTGAAGGGGATAAGGTTCTTGCAGATGGTGCAGAACTTACCTATGCATCAGACGCTTCCTATTGTTTGATGAATGATATTCCAATAGATAATGAAAATGTCTGGAACTTCCCATCAGATTTTACAGGTAGCATCACTTCATCATCAGAGCGCACAGGCAACACAGTATATGATTCTGTGACTGATACGATTTATGTGTATAACCGATACCAGCTTGAATTGATGAAAGGGGAATCTTCAGACAGCGAACCTGTAATGAGCGAGGATTATATTGCTGAAAAGGTTGGAATGGGACAGGTTTTTACACTGGAAGATGGTTCCTATCTTACTTACAGCAAAACACATAATTATGTGCTTGCTTCTTCATTTACAACAGAAACACCGGAGCTTCTTGCAAATAAGGCTGGGACAGAGGAGACAACTCAGGATATTACTAGCGCATATCCGTCCGACTATGAAGGAAGAAATTATTTCGGTCAGGTGGTAAAAAAGATTGGTGATAAAAATTATATTCTGATTGGAAATGAAACACAGCTTCGAGTAATCGGAACAGATACGGATGTGACAGAGCCAATCTGGCGAGTGTATGAAACAAGAGAGAAAAAGCCGGGAATACTTGGGGGCGCACTGAGTGGATATACAGCCTGGAAACCAGCAGCTGATACACAGACATACAAAACAGAACTGTATTATCCGGGTGATGCGGATATTGTAAAGTTTAATGATACATATAATTGGTCTGGAAAAGAATTGTATGGAAATAAAAAAGGTGACCATAAGCTGGGAGAAACAGAATATCTGGATAATTCATCCTTGGATATAGCTGGCA
>ENA-ORUA01003377-ORUA01003377.1-human-gut-metagenome-genome-assembly--contig:-NODE-3377-length-11074-cov-2.902441_pt1 | contig 11074 bp, 10 predicted proteins | sample MGYA00242076_ERZ509201 | MGnify/ENA primary metagenome ERZ509201 (study PRJEB26280, sample SAMEA2338863) | human gut metagenome | biome: human gut; feature: human-associated habitat; material: faeces...
CCTGTTTTATCCATTCTATGTACACTGAACTTACGCCGCTAAGGTAGAATTCAATTTTAAAATCCAGAATTTGTTTATCTTTGTCCGGGATGTCTATGCTGTTTATAAGCTGTTTTTTGAATACCTTCTTAATCTTTTCGGCTAGGAAATGATAGTTGTGCACGGACACAAGACTTTCACAGAACTCAGGGTTGCTTGAATAGATTGCATTTATGAACTGTATAAAATAGTAAGGATTGAGTCCGTATTCTGCAATAATGCAGTTTTTTAAGTAGGAATCTATGCTCACGACAAGTTCATTTTCCATCTCTGTGATGATATCCTCTATACTGTCGTAATGAGTGTAGAAGGTCTTTCTGTTGATTCCGGCAGTCTCAGAGATTTCCTTTATGGTTATTTTGTTTATAGGCTTTGACGCAAGTATGCTGAAAAGTGCATCGCGGATAGCCTTTTTTGATTTGATGACTCTTACGTCCTGTTCGTTCATGATAGCTCCCTTGGTTTATTATGTATGTCTGTCTGCATGCCTATATGAAGTGCATGTGTCGGGAATAGCTGCGTGCTTATATACTTAAGTAACAGATGTGTAGGATTGTGTCCATTGACCATTTTGGGTGATTTGAGTATAATTATACTCGTATTTTGGGAAAAAGCAACAGATGTCCGTTAAAGTACGAAGTATATAATCAATGGGTATTCGTGAGAATACCTAATGCTATGGGGGTGACGATGTGAGCAGGATAGGACTTGTTTTAGAGGGCGGCTCGTTCAGAGGTATTTTTACCGCCGGTGTCCTCGACTCATTATTGGAGCATCATATTTCATTTCCTTATGTCATAGGGGTGTCTGCCGGTTCCGGCAATGCAGTTAATTTCATTGCAGGACAGGAGGGCAGGACTAAGAAGGTCATAACACATGAGAATGCGGACGCATACTATGGGCTCGGAACACTCAGGAATAATGGGAAGGTTCTTGACCTTGACCAGATGCTTGCTTATGACAAGGAACCGCTCAATTTTGACAGCTTTTTTGCTTCTAAGGTGGAGAGGGAGTTTGTTGCGGTGAACTGTGAGACGGGCAAGGCGGAGTACCTGACAGATGACGGAACTTCGGAGAGCATTTTACAGATATGTAAGGCATCATGTTCCGTGCCGCTTATGTGTGCGCCGGTCAAGATTGGCGGCAAGGCATATCTCGACGGAAGCATTGTGGATTCGATTCCTTATGCGCGTGCATTTGAGCGAGGCTGTGACAAGGTGGTTGTTGTCCAGACAAGAAAGGCGGGGGAAGCTCCTACCGATTATTCAAAGATGAAGCTTCTTCTTAATGTATGCTATCATTCCACGTATCCGAAGGTGGCTGAGGCTATGGTGGAGCGCCGATACAATTATGACAGGCAGATGTGCCGTCTTGAGGAGCTAGAGCAGGACGGGAAGGCAATTATAATCCGTCCGGAGATTGGCAGCATTGGCCATTTTGAAAATGATGTTGAGAAGATTAACGATTTCTATAAGCATGGCTATGAGCTTATGGAAAAGAATATGGACAGGCTACAGGAATTTATCAAATCATGAAAAATTTTTTAGCAAAGGTTGGCGACAGATGTCTTGGAGCGGTAATACATGCGGCATTCTTTGTATGGACAGGGATAACACATGTGCTCTATCTGCCGAAGATTACATACGAGGATAAGGCGGTTAAGCAGAAGCTCAGAGAGCCTTGTATCCTGATAGCGAACCACACGAGTCACAAAGACGGTTCATTTATTCCACAGGTATTCTGGAGGAGCAGGATAAATGTGCTTGTCACGACCAAGTGGTATGATAAGAAGATGCTCCACACGTTTTTTACACATCTAAGGTACATTCCGATTAATCTCAAGGAGATGGATAATTCCTGGATGGACAGAGCGGTGGAGGCAATAAAAAGAGGCGAGTCGGTGCTGATTTTTCCGGAAGGAAAGCTTTCTAAGGATGGAAGGCTGTCTAAGTTCCAGCCGGGATTTCTTATGCTTGCACGACTCACGGATGCGCCTGTAATTCCACTTGCAATATCCGGCGGATATAGAAAATTTCACCGTCAGAATGTTGTAGTGGGTTCAGTAAATACTTTTGATGTACATGCAAAAGGCAGACCTTCGGTGATACTTAGAGAAGGTGCAGCAAGCTGCCAAAGACAGCTTGAAGTCATGCTTCATATGGATGAACAGCCAAATGAAGCACATATGGAGTAACTGCCATAAAAGATGAGAGTACACAGCTGTGCTGATTTATGACAGTAATATGACAAAATATTGCATGTATGTTTCAGGCAGGAAAATCCTGAACCTGATAGTTATAGGGGAATAATCTGCCCCACTAAAAATATTTCTATATAGAAGAAAAGGAGAATAACCATGAACGAGCAGGAAATCAGAGAAAAAATTAAGGAGCTTCTTATTGACAGTCTTGGTATTGAGGCAGAGGTTTTAACAGATGATGTACCTCTTTTCGGAGACGGAATCGGTCTTGATTCAATCGACTCACTTGAGATGATAGCAGCTATCGACAAGGAGTTCGGTGTATCAATGACAGGTGTAGGCAAGGAGCCATTCTACAATGTAGCAAGCCTTGCAAAGTATGTAGCAGAGCATAAGTAAGAAGCAAAGGAATGTCTGTCAGGCAGCTATATGGCTGTCTGATGGACAGTTTTTGTCTGGCAGGAAATTTTTTAATATATGTGTTTATGTCACATAAAGGGTCCTCCGGCAAGGATTCTTTTGATTATAGTGGAGGTATGGATATGACAGAGAACAGAAATCGTTGTGTTATCACAGGTCTTGGAATGGTCTGCGCTATAGGAAACAGTGTTGATGAGACCTGGAACAATGCCCTTAAGGGAGTATCGGGAATTAAGAATACGAAAACAGTTGATACCGAGGGTTGCTATGCAACACTTGCGGCTGAGGTTCATGACAATACATTGGACGAGTGCCCTCATGCAGATGAGATGGACAGAGTTTCAAAGCTCTGCGTTAAGGCTGCTAAGGAGGCTCTGGCAGATGCTGCTTACACAATACCTGAGGATGAGAAGAAGCGTGTCAGCGTAATTATGGGTAGCTGCGTAGGTGGTGTGAACAGCGTTGAGGCATACTACAGAAATGGTGAGAAGGCTGAGGATGTTACGAAGATGCCTATTTCAGCCATAGCAAATGAAGTGGCTTATATATACGGAGCAGACGGAATTGTCACAAATATTGCAAATGCATGTGCAGCAGGTACAATAAGCATCGCCTATGCCTGTGATTTAATCAGAGCGGGAAAGTGTGATGTAGCTATAGCAGGCGGTGCAGATGCATTTGCTTCCGTTCCTTATGCAGGCTTCTTATCACTTCACGCACTTGCTGAGAACGGCTGCTCACCGTTCAACCACTGTGATGGTATCACACTTGGTGAGGGCTCAGGTGTGCTCATCGTTGAGTCCTATGAGCACGCTGTGGCAAGAGGAGCGAAGATTTACTGTGAGGTTCTCGGCTCAGGCGTAAGCTCCGACGCACACCACATCACGGCTCCAAGAGAGGACGGCGAAGGACAGATGAATGCTATCCGCTGGGGCATGAAGGCTTCAGGTGTTGACGAGAGCGAAATAGGCTACATCAATGCACACGGAACAGGAACTGCCAAGAACGATATGGCAGAGTTCCTCTCACTCCACACAATTTTTGATGAAAAGAACGATAATCTGAGTGTAAGCTCAACCAAGGCCATGGTTGGCCACTGCCTCGGTGCAGCAGGTTCAATCGAGGCTGTATTTTCAATAAAGGCGCTCACAGAGAACATGGTTCCGCCTACGGTCGGGTACTCAGATGAGGATATAGAGAACCTTAAAGAAAAAGCCGGAAAGATTGACTTCAGACCTAACGAGCCTAAGGAGAAGAAGCTTGACACGGTCATGAGCAACTCTTTCGCATTCGGTGGAAACAATGCAAGTATTATTTTCAGCAAGAATGCCGGAAATATAGAGCTTCCAAAGAAGGAGAAGGTATACATAACAGGACTTGGTGTGGTAGCTCCTTGCGGAAACGGTGTTGAGAACTATGTTGAGAAGTTCAATGCGGATGTAAAGCCGGAGAGTAACTCGGTTGCCTCTGCTGTAGGAAGTGCAGATTATGCAGCCTGCGGACTTAAGATGGCATTCTACAGAAAGCTTGATAAGTTCAGCCAGTTACAGGCTGTATCAGGCATGAATGCTATACAGAATGCAGGACTTACAATAAATGATGATAATGCGAAGGATATCGGTATTGCGGTAGGAACAGCAGCAGGCCCTCTTGCAACTATATGTCATTTCCAGAAGGATCTGATTGAGGGAGGCAATATTGCCGGAAGCGCATTCAAGTTCCCTAATACGGTTTACAATGCGGCAGGCGGATACCTTTCAATCTGCTCAGGCATAAAGGGCTACAACGTGACTGTTACCAACGGCGCGCAGTCCGGTCTTTCAAGCATCGCCTACGGCGTTGAGGTATTAAGACAGGGCAAGAACAAGGTTATGCTTGCTACAGGAACAGATGAGAACTGCGATACCATGACAGAGCTTTACGGCAAGCTTGGCAAGGTTGCAGCGGAGGTTGATGGAGCATACTCAGGCATGACAGGCTATGTTCTTGGCGATGGAAGTACAACACTTGTTCTTGAGACTGAGAGCAGCGTTAAGGAGAGAGACGTTAAGCCGTATGCCGAGGTTGCAGGCTACGGCATGTCACATGAGGCAGTCGCATTCGGTAAGCTTGACGGCTCCGGGGCAGCACTTGTAGAGGCAGTGAAGCTTGCAGCAGAGGATGCAGGCATGAAGCTTGATGAGATAGATGCGATTGTCGGCTTCGGAAACGGTGATGCGGCTACGGATAATCTTGAGCTTGACGCATACAAGAAGCTTTTTGGCGATAAGCTTGGTGAGCTTCCTGTATTTACAGTTAAGGATACAACAGGCGAGGGACGTGCAGCTTCAGCAGCACTTTCAGCAGGTCACGCGGCACTTCTTCTCTCCGGCAAATACGAGGTTGCAGGAAGAGCCTACAAGCTTGATGGAGAAAAGATGACTAAGACAACAGTTGACACCAAGACATTAAAGAATGTGCTTGTCACATCTTATGGTCTCGGCGGTTCATACTGTGCAGTGATAATAAAGAAGTAATATGATATCATGAGCTGTTTTACGGCGGAGCAATCCGTGGATATCATAATATATATTTGCGGTAAAAATTGTATGTGATAAAGAAAGAGGTGTGATAGATGGGAAAGATAGCGGTTGTTACGGGAGCTTCCAAGGGAATCGGACGTGCATGTGCTCTTCGCCTTGCAAAGGACGGAATGACAGTGGTTGTAAACTACAGCCATTCCGACGCTGAGGCAGCTAAGACTGTCGAGGAGATTAAGGCAGCGGGTGGTGACGCAGTGGCATACAAGGCTGATGTGTCAGACCTTAATCAGGTAAAGGATATGTTCAAGTTCGTTTCGGATACCTACGGACGTGTAGATATTCTGGTAAACAATGCCGGAATCGTGAGGGACGAGTATCTTTTGATGCTCACACAGGAGAATCTTGACAAGTGCCTTGACCTCAACATAAAGGGATATTTCTACTGTGCACAGCAGGCGGCACTCAAGATGTTCAGCCAGAAGTCGGGAGTTATCGTAAATATGTCATCTGTAAGCTCTAAGATGGCGCTTGCAGGCCAGTCCGTGTACAGTGCGACAAAGGGCGCTGTCAACTCCATGACACAGACGATGGCTAAGGAGCTTGCCAGAAAGAAAATCCGTGTAAACGCAGTATGCCCGGGCTTTGTACAGACAGAGATGGTGGACCAGCTCCCTGAGGATAAGAAGAAGGAATATTTAAAGGAAGTCCCTCTTGGACGCTTTGCCGATGTCGATGAGGTGGCAGGCCTTGTGTCCTTCCTTTGCAGCGATGACGCAGGCTATATAACAGGACAGGCAATCGTGTTAGACGGAGGACTAAGCTTATGATGAACATAATGGAGGTAAACAAGCGTCTCCGCCAGAGACCGCCGTTCCAGATGATAGAGAAGGTTCTTGAGCTCACTCCGGGCGAATGCGCCAGAGGAACCAAGAATGTATGTATAAATGAGCCATACTTTATGGGACATTTCCCGGACGCTCCTATTATGCCGGGAGTGCTCATCATAGAGAGCTGCGCGCAGCTCTGCTCCCTTGTCATCGAGGATGACGGTGTGAATGACGATTTGTTATATGTACTTTTAAAGGTGGACAACTTCAAGTTCGTGAAGCCTGTCATTCCGGGAGATGTGCTTGACATAACGGTCACCAAGACTAAGAGCGGAGGCACGCTTGCATATTTTGATGCGAAGGTATTAGTTGATGGCGAAGTTCGTGCCAAGGGCTCCATGGTATTTACCGCAGTGCCTAAAGAAAATGTATACAAATAATACACTTATATAGCAAATGACTATATTCTGCGATACTTAATTATAAAAGATGTTTTATTTGTCTGGGATTAGAGAAAACAAGGTGTCAAAACATGTTCTAAAACTGAATGGTTTATAACTTGTTTCCTTTATGCATAGCGCGACTTTTGGGAGAAGCTTAGTTGTTCTTAGAACAACTTGCTTCGGACAACGGAGTCGATATGCATAAAGGAAACAAGTTATAAACTCACAGAGTTGCTTAACATGTTTTGACACCGTCCCTAAACGGAAAAAGGAGGATGCAGTATGGGTAAAATCGCATTTTTGTTTGCAGGACAGGGTGCCCAGTCAGTCGGCATGGGCAAGGATTTATATGACAACAACGCTGCCGCAAAGGCAGTATTTGATATGGGTGAGGCTATAAGACCGGGCAGTGAGGCAATGTGCTTTGAAGGACCGGGCGAGGCGCTAACACAGACGGAGAACACACAGCCGTGTCTTTTCCTTACAGACCTCGCATGTGCGAGAGCATTAGAGGCAGCAGGTATTAAGGCAGATGTGGCAGCAGGCTTTTCTCTTGGGGAGCTTCCGGCACTTGCATTTGCAGGTGTGTTATCGGACGATGACGCATTCAGGCTTGTAACATTGAGAGGCCAGAAGATGTCAGAGTGTGCTGCTAAGCACCCCGGCTCAATGGTTGCTGCGCTTAAGCTTGACAATGCGAAGGTTGAGGAGGTATGTGCGGGCTTTAAGAATGTATATCCGGTCAACTATAACTGTCCGGGACAGCTTTCCTGTGCAGGAGCGGGTGAGGAGCTTGACGCATTTGTGGACGCTGTCAAGGCAGCAGGAGGAAGAGCGGTGAAGCTTGCAGTGAGCGGAGCCTTCCACACACCTTTTATGGCTGAGACAACACAGGCACTTGCAGCTAAGCTTGAGACGATGCAGGTCAATGCGCCGGAGATTACACTGTACTCAAACCTCACAGGCGAGGTGTATCCTTCACAGAAGGAGCAGATTATTGAGACAGTCTCAAAGCAGGCGTCAAACAGTGTGCGCTGGGAAAACACAATACGCAATATGGCGGCTGACGGTGTCGACACCTTCATTGAGGTAGGAGCGGGAACAACACTCTCCGGACTTGTGAAGAGAACACTCACAGATGTCAGGGTATTCAATGTGTGTGATATGGCGACACTTGAGGAGACAGTAAAGAATATATAAAAATGACCATGAAAGGGGATACCGGTTTGGTTATAGAGGAATATCTTGCTTCCACAAAGGAGACAGCGTGTGAGAAGTGTAAGGAGCCGATTACACAGGGTGCTCTTGCAAAGAATTATTTTGTATGTCCGAAGTGCGGTAAGTACAACAAGATACCGGCGCGGGCGCGTATAGAGCTTCTTACCGATGACGGAAGCTTTAAGGAGCTGTGGAATGAGGCAACTACAGGAAATCCGATTGGATTTCCTGATTATGAGGAGAAGAGCAGCCGGGCGAGAGCGACAAGCCATGAGAATGAGGGCGTTATCTGCGGAACCGCCACGGTTGAAGGAAATGAGTGCTGCATATATGTGATGGAGCCGAAGTTTATGATGGGTTCCATGGGTACGATTGTCGGGGACAAGATTGCGGCTTTATTTGAATATGCCATTGAGCACAGACTTCCTGTTATCGGTTATGCGGCTTCCGGCGGAGCCAGAATGCAGGAGGGAATGTTATCTCTTATGCAGATGGCAAAGGTGTCAGGCGCGGTGAAGCTTCACAGCGATGAAGGGCTTTTTTACATGGTATGTGTGACAGATCCTACAACAGGCGGCGTGACAGCGAGCTTCGCAATGCTTGGGGATGTGATTATCGGCGAACCGGGTGCGCTTGTGGGCTTTGCAGGCAAGCGTGTCATTGAGCAGGTTACAGGAGAGAAGCTTCCGGAGGGCTTCCAGAGTGCTGAGTTCCAGCTTGAGAATGGCTTCCTTGATGCTATAGTCAGAAGAAATGACCAGAGAAGCTACATAGCATCAATGCTTAAGCTTCATAAGCCAGCCTCAGGTGATGATATGCTTCATGTGAGGTCACACGAACAGCACCTTAAGCTCAGGGAGCTTGTACACAGACCGGCAATAAACGGTGGCGCAGTTCAGAAGCTTATGGAAATGATACATAATTAGGGCGCACAGACCGGCGCAGAAAAGAGGAAATACTAAGATGGACGCATACGAAAAGATACGGTGTGCCAGAAAGGCAGGCCGGCCTACAGCGAATGACTATATCAGTTCAATATTCAGTGGATTTATGGAGCTGCATGGCGACAGAACCTTCGGTGATGACCATGCCATTGTCGGAGGAGTTGCGTGGCTTGATGATATGCCTGTGACAGTTATAGGCATAGAGAAGGGACACAGCCTTGATGAGAGAGTGTACAGGAATTTTGGCTGTGTGCTTCCGGAGGGCTACAGAAAGGCACAGAGACTTATGAAGGAGGCGGAGAAGTTCCACCGTCCTGTTATATGCTTTGTTGATACCCAAGGTGCAAGCTGCGGTCAGGGGGCAGAAAAAAGAGGTGCAGGCCAGGCGATTGCCGATAATCTCTATGAGCTTATTACCTTAAAAACACCTGTTATATCTATTATGGCGGGGGAAGGAGGAAGCGGCGGAGCTCTTGCGCTTGCGATAGCGGACGAGGTGTGGATGCTTGAGAATGCTTACTACAGCGTTGTCTCACCTGAGGCATGTGCAAGTATTCTCTTTAAGGATTCTTCGAGGGTTGCTGAGGCGGCAGACCACCTTAAGATGTTTGCAGATGACCTTTTAAAGCTGGAAATTATTGAAAAGGTTATTCCGGAGCCTGAAAATTTCGGGGAGCCTGAATGTGCACTGGAGCCTTTTATGAACGAGCTTAAGCTGTCACTCAGGGAGAAGCTTTCAGAGCTTATGAATGTCCCGGGGCAGCAGCTTGTGCTTGAGCGCTACGGAAGATACCGCCGGATTGGAAAATATGAAGACATAGTATAAGGTAGTTAGCTGATTGTGAAATTTCCTGCTATAGCTTGGGATTTGCAATCGGCTTTATTATAAAGCGGTGAGAAAGGAAAGTTTTATGAGAGTACTTCTTTTAAATGGCAGCCCGCGAAAGGAAAAAAGCTGTACTATAAGGGTGGCTCATAAGTTCGTGGACGGTCTGAGGGCGGCAGGCGACTGTGAGGTTGAGGAGATAAACATAAGTGACTGCAGAATTACGCCTTGTCTTGGCTGCTTAAGCTGTTGGGGGCGCACAGAGGGAGAGTGTGTTATCAAAAATGATGATATTCCGATGCTCAAGGAGAAGATTCTTGCAGCGGACGTCATTATAGAGAGCTATCCTCTGTATTTTTTCGGAATGCCGGGAATAATGAAGGTGTTCACGGACAGAATGTTGTCGATGATGTGCACCTATGAGGGGCAGTCACCGGTTGTCGGACAGCCGTTCCATGGTATACGCGGGGATATGAGCGGTAAGAAGTTCATAATAGTATCCACATGCGGATACGCGCAGACCGACCTTATATATGACCCGCTTCTTAGGGAGTATGATTGTATCTGTGGTCCGGGCAATTATTATGCACTTTTATGTCCGCAGGGAAAGACGCTCTCAGTGCCGGAGCTTTATGATAGGATGGAAGTATATCTTGAGAAATATATGGATGCCGGAAAAGAGCTTGCTATAACGGGGACATTGACTGAGGAGACGATTCTCAAGCTGCGCGAGGCACCATTTAATGAACGCAGATTCAAGCTTCTTTTGAAAAAGTTCTGGGAGAATGAAAGGGGCAATGTCTGATGTATGAGATGTCATGCAAGGTCAGGTTCAGTGAGACGGACAGAAACGGCGTAATGTCAATGAATGGTCTTTTAAGGCTTTTTCAGGACGTGGGCTATGCACATGCACTTGAAAGGGGCTTCGGGCTTGAATATACCGGAAGAACGCGCTGTACATGGTATCTGCTGTCATGGCAGATAGAGGCCTTTAGAATGCCGCGGGCAGGTGAGGAGATTACACTTAGAACCTGCATATATGACATGCGCGCCTCACTTGCGCATAAAAGTATTGCTATGTATGACAGGGGGGGCGGTTGTCTTGCAGTCGGGGACACCATGTGGGTGTATGTGAATGTTGACAGGCAGGAGCCGGCTGAGCCGGGTGAGGACACGGCGGCAGGCTGGCTGCCGGAGGATTTCGGCGGCAGAATCGTTGAAAATTGCAGAACAGAAGATAGAGCTATACCGATGTCGCGCAGGATAAGAGTTCCTGTGGATGGAAAAAGGCTTGGTGACTGTGTCGCCGAGGGATATATATTAGATACCAACGGACATGCCAACAATGTGAGGCTTACGGAGCTGGCAATGCGCCTTGCGGGTGCCGATAACGGAAGCTGTGTGCGTCTCCGTGCAGAATTCAAGGAGCAGGTAAAGGCGCAGAGCGTTATCTGCCCGGTGCTGAAGACGGATGTCATCGATTGCGGTGATGAAACAGGCGGCATGGTAGTGAATACCATCGCATTTAAGGACACAGCCGGGAATGTGAAGGCAGTGTTTGAGTTCGCGGTGGCGGACGCATAGAATATCTTTATCAGAGTTCTTAGAACATCTTGCTTCGGACAATGGAGCTGA
>ENA-ORUA01003393-ORUA01003393.1-human-gut-metagenome-genome-assembly--contig:-NODE-3393-length-11010-cov-3.807394_pt1 | contig 11010 bp, 12 predicted proteins | sample MGYA00242076_ERZ509201 | MGnify/ENA primary metagenome ERZ509201 (study PRJEB26280, sample SAMEA2338863) | human gut metagenome | biome: human gut; feature: human-associated habitat; material: faeces...
ACAAATCTGTTGGCAGGTATGTTTGGCTTTACAAGAAAAGCGGTGCTGACAATTCCGGAAGCAGAACGTGCAACTCCGGATGTAAGGAACTTATTCAATTCATAAAATAGCCGGCAATGGATTATGTAGATTTTGACTCTCTGGCGCAGAAGCTGGCCCCCACATTGCAAGTTCTGGAAAATAAACGTAAGGAACTTCTGAGGAAAGGGCGTTCGGAGGGTTTGATTTATGCTGCTATTTTTCTGGTAGTAGGAGTGATCGCTTTGTTAATACTTAAATTGGAAGGGATCTTTGGTCCGATTGTTATTGTTGTTATTTCTGTAATCATTTTTATTACTTGTATCAATAATAAATCGAAAATATTCTCCTCTTTTTATAAAGAAGAAGTGGTAGATGAAATAATCCATGCCTTTTGTCCGAATGCGACTTATTCTCCGAATAATGGAGTGAGTGAGGATCTTTTTAGAAATAGCGGACTGTTTACTTCTCCCGATCGTTATCATGCCGAAGATTTGATAGAAGGATGTCTGGATAAAACCAGCTTTATCTGTTCCGAAGTACATGCTGAAGAGCGCAGAGCTCGTTCTACCAAGAATGGGGTGCAGTATTATTGGGAAGATATTTTCAAAGGATTTCTTTTCATTGCTGACTTCCATAAAGAATTTCAGGGAGAAACGACCGTTTTGCGGGACAGCTTTTTCAAGATTAAGATGGGAGCTTCGAGAGTGAAAATGGAAAATCCCGATTTTGAAAAAGTCTTTGATGTCTTTTCCACGAACCAGATTGAGGCCCGCTATCTGATTACCCCTTCTATGATGGAAAGAATGTTGAAGTTGGACAGCAATTTTAAGAAAGGAATTACCATCAGTTTCCGGAATTCTATGATTCTGGTCGCCATTCCGGATTCAAAGAACCGGTTTGAAGCAGATGTGTGGAGTTCTTTGAGTGATATGAACATCCTTAAATCGGACTTTGCAGTGCTTCAATCCTTGCTGGAAATTGTAGATGAACTGAACTTGAACACACGTATTTGGAGTAAAGAGTAAGCGATAAACACATCACTTATTTCTTGAATAATTTTCACTAATGAAAATATTCATGTAATTTTGCGGAAAACTAAAGAATCTTATGATACAATCCATGACCGGATATGGTAAAGCGACCGCTGAACTGTCCGATAAGAAAATCAATGTAGAAATCAAATCGCTCAATAGTAAAGCGATGGATCTGTCAACCCGCATCGCTCCCCTCTACCGGGAAAAAGAAATAGAAATCCGTAACGAAATTGCTAAGGCACTGGAACGTGGAAAAGTGGATTTCAGTCTGTGGATTGATAAAAAAGATGCCTGTGAACTTATTACTCCCATTAACCAGGATGTGGTAGTGGCGTATTACGAACGGATTCGTACCATCTCCGAAACTACCGGTATCCCTGCACCCGAAGACTGGTTCTCTACTTTGCTCCGCATGCCGGACGTGATGACCAAGAACGATATTCAGGAACTAAGCGAGGAAGAATGGAAAGCTGTTCATGCCACTGTGCTTCAAGCTATCCAAAATCTGGTTGATTTCCGTATCCAGGAAGGCGCGGCTTTAGAGAAGAAGTTCCGCGAAAAGATTTCTAATATTGCCAAGTTGCTGACTTCTGTTGATCCGTACGAAAAAGAGCGTGTAGAGAAAATCAAAGAACGCATCACGGATGCTTTGGAAAAGACCATCAGCGTGGACTATGACAAGAACCGTCTGGAACAGGAACTCATCTATTACATTGAGAAACTGGATATAAACGAAGAAAAACAACGCCTGAGCAACCACTTGAAATACTTCATTAATACTATGGAGGATGGAAGCGGGCAAGGTAAGAAATTGGGTTTCATTGCCCAGGAAATGGGACGTGAAATCAATACGTTGGGAAGCAAGTCCAATCATGCTGAGATGCAGAAGATTGTAGTGCAGATGAAGGATGAGCTGGAACAAATCAAAGAACAGGTATTGAACGTGATGTAGAGACATTTGCAATGTACAATTTACAATGTACAATTTGCCGTATTGAGGTGTGCGCCGGATTGTGCTTTTCTTTAGATTGTACTTTGCTAAATTGTACCTCTCATCAAGTTTTTCCTTTAATTTGTATATTGTAATTTACTAAATTGTACATTGTACTTTGCTAAATTGTAAATGTTATGTTGGCTAAACTTATTATATTCTCAGCCCCTTCCGGGTCAGGGAAATCAACCATTATCAACTATTTATTGGGGCAGAACCTGAATCTGGCTTTTTCTTGTTCTGCTACCAGTCGTCCGCCACGCGGAACAGAACAGCATGGAGTGGAGTACTTCTTTCTTTCTCCCGAAGAATTCCGTACCCGCATTGCCAATGACGAGTTTCTGGAATATGAAGAAGTGTATAAAGACCGTTACTACGGTACATTGAAGTCTCAGGTAGAAGCTCAGTTGGCTGCCGGACAAAATGTGGTTTTTGATGTGGACGTTGTAGGTGGCTGCAATATAAAGAAGTTTTATGGCGACCGTGCTCTGTCGGTGTTCATTCAGCCTCCTTCGGTAGAGGAACTTCGTAAACGTCTGGTAGGACGTGGAACGGATGCTCCCGAAGTGATAGAAGCCCGCGTTGCTAAGGCGGAATATGAACTGACGTTTGCACCTAAGTTCGATAAGGTCATTGTAAATGACGACTTGGAGCAGGCTAAGGCGGAAGCTTTGCAGGTAATTACAGAGTTTTTATCGAAATAATAAGGTCTGTCATGTATCAGCCGAAACCTGTTTCTCCTAAACAGAACAAGTCTTTGTTGATTCTCAACGCACTCTTGGCACTTATATCTTTAGTGTCAGGTCTGATGGCGTTGTATTATAGCCAATGGACAATCGTTCTTGGTATGACATTGGTATTGCTTTCAAGTTGCATCAATGTTTATACTTGCTGGAAACGTATGAAAACAAAAGAATGAAAACGGGTATCTTCAGCGGCTCCTTCAATCCGGTTCATATCGGACATCTTGCCCTTGCCAATTATCTTTGCGAATATGAAGGGCTGGATGAAGTGTGGTTTCTCGTAACCCCTCATAATCCGCTGAAGGAAGAAGATGAATTGATGGATGATGCCTTCCGTTTGAAGTTGGTTCAACTTGCTATTGAGGGGTATCCCAAGTTTAAAGCTTCTGATATTGAGTTTAATCTGCCCCGTCCGTCCTATACCATCCATACACTGGATAAACTGAAAGAAACCTATCCTGACCGGGAATTTCATTTGATTATCGGTTCGGACAACTGGACGCTTTTTCCCCGCTGGTATCAGTCGGAACGTATTCTTGCCGAAAACCATATTCTTGTATATCCCCGTCCCGGTTATCCGGTTTCTTCCGATTCCCTTTCGGAGAATGTAAAAGTAGCTTCTTCGCCTACTTTTGAAATCAGTTCTACCTTTATTCGTCGGGCGATGGAGGAAGGGAAAGATGTTCGTTACTTCCTCCATCCGGCGGTCTACGAGGCATTGTTTTCTGCGTTTTCCCGCTGAAAGGGATATGACTTATTCTTGATTCCTCTTTATATAAACCACTGAACGTCCTCCGCCCCGTTTGCGAATAATACCTTCTGTCAGATATTCTTGTAAGTCACAACTGGCACGCCTGTCCGTCACATTCGTCAGGCGGGAGTATTCGGCGCGTGTGATGCAGACATTTGCTTCCAGGAATTTCAGCATCATCTCTTTTCTCTTTTCCGGAGCCACTGCCGGTTTCTTTGTCGAAACCTTTTTGTCTACTCGTTCCAGTTCCATTTGATATCTCACATACTTTTTAAAGGCTTTGCTGGGGCGGAACTTTACCGTTTCAAAGCGTACGGACTCGGCACGTATGTCTTTTTTTTGCATGGCAGGACGCGTACATTTCAGTGTAGCACTGAAAAATCCCAGTTCGTCCAGTTCTACATTGAAGCCTTCGGCGAGCCAGTCGCCCAGCGCATTGCTGATGGCTTGCATAATGCCCACTATCATGGCGTGCGGCATGTGCTGTTCTTTCATTACCCGTTCCTGGAACTCTTTTGCAGTGATGGTGCCTTTAGGTCGGACACGTGCATGGAGTGGTTTCTTCTTGCCTTCGCCGCTGGGGTCCGGTGTTTCGTAAAGGTCATAATAAGTACTCATATATACATTGTTTTTAAGAGGTTTATTTTTTGTAGAAACAAACTGGCACCGGAACTGCGAGAAACTAATGTCGGATGTGCTACAGACTAATATCTCAGATACTAAAGAGTATTCTTACCACAAATATAGAAGTTTCTTACAACAGTTATGCTATTTTCTTACTATAAATATGTTTCTTTCTTACAATAGCTGTTGTAGGAATAATAATTAGGCAACGGAGGTATAGTTTCTTGCGGTGCGAGGATTAGTGATAGGGCGCGCTGATTTTAGTTGGCTTAAGTTAATTAGTTGAAGCAAAAGAATCATTGATGTAGAAAAAACGCAGACGAACGCATACTCTTCATTGCAAAATAGGCTTATATCTGTATTTTAGTGGGATGAATTCTTTGAGTTTGAAAGGAATGTGTATCTTTGTTCTTCTTAATTAGGTTGTTGGAAATCAATAAAATTAGCTATGACAACAAAGTATGAGATATTTGTAAATGCAGTTGCTTATGCGTTGGAAGACCATTCTTTTTCAATGAAATGGTATTTTGATTTTGATGAACAAGATACGATGGCGGTTTGCAGGGATACAGGACTCAGCCCTGAAAAGGGACATCATGTGCTTTATATAGAGCCCATACCCTCTTGGCAATGCTTTGCGATTATGGAAGATTTTATTGAAAGTCTGTCTGATGAGAGGATTCAGGACAAACTATACTCTGCTCTGCGTCAGAGACATCCCTTCTCTTCCTTTCAAGGCGCTTTGCATAACACGGGGGTGCGTGAAGATTGGTTTGCCTTCAAAAACGAGCGCATGAAATACTGGGTGGAGAGATGGATGCAGGATAATGGCGTGTCTTTTCAGAATGATCGTGCGGTGTGCGACCATGCAATGGTTTGGGAGGATGAGGATGAAGAAGAGGGTTTTTGAATAAGGAGGTAATGGAGCAGTGAATGGTAACTTTTAGATATTTCTATTACGAATCTCCATTATTATTTCATCCACAATATACGCGTCACTGAACGTATAAAATTCTGTTTCAGGGGCATGCAATCTATCGCAAACTTTAGAGGTATAGAAAACGTCCAAAGCCCGTAAAGGAGATATACTCAACTTCTTAGATAGCATCATTGCGATCCTACCGTCGGACTTGGTAGCTAAGAAATTAAAATTCACTGAATACATTTGCAAATCCTCCTATTAATTTGTTCCTTTGTGGAAAAGGGTTTTGAATAATATGGAGAAGGAACATTCTATAGATGATAATAAGGTGAAGTACATTAACTATTGTATTAACGCTTTTGCCAGACAGTATGACATGTCATTGCTGGAATCGTTCAATTATTTGGAACGATATGGAGGGGTGGCGTTTCTGGATGAATGCTATGCAGCAGAGCATTTGCTATCTGTAGAAGATGCTGTGAAAGATTTGACTGTCATTTGCAAAAATAACGGAGGAAAGTTGGAATCTCGGCACAGTGAAGGCTGTAAATTTACTAAAGAGGATATGAGTACGAAAGATTATTTAGTGCAAAGCATCGTCAGTCAGATGGTTGTTTATCTGATGGATGAATTCCGTTGGGATATGATTACTGCTATGAAAGCCATCTATCATTCGGAACTTTTCAGGAAATTGGATGATGTGGAAATAGGACTTTATACACAAAGTCCTAAGTATGTATATTGCTATTTGAAGAAAGAACTGCTTACAGGGAAGTATATTTGAGGAATTATCTCTCTTGCATGACCTTTTTCCTGTTTGCGGCTTTATATAAAGCGTGTTTTCAACATCTGAATTATAAAGAAAAATCCCCTCCACACCATACAGTGCAAAGGGGATTCCCATATATAACAACTATAGCTTCTTACACAATACCTTGTGCCATCATTGCTTTCGCTACCTTCATGAATCCGGCAACGTTAGCACCTTTCACGTAGTTCACATAACCGTCAGCTTCAGTACCATACTGTACGCAAGCTGCGTGAATGTTCTTCATAATGCTCTTCAGTTTCTCGTCTACTTCTTCTGCGCTCCAGCTCAGTTTGATAGAGTTCTGAGTCATTTCCAGACCGGATACTGATACACCACCTGCATTGGCTGCCTTACCCGGAGCATACAGAATCTTAGCATCCTGGAATACTTTGATAGCTTCCGGAGTAGAAGGCATGTTAGCACCTTCGGATACAGCCATACAACCGTTGGCAACTAATTGGCGAGCGTGGTCACCGTTCAGTTCGTTCTGAGTTGCAGAAGGTAGAGCGATGTCAGCTTTTTCACCCCAAGGCTTGGCTCCTTCTACGTATTTCACACCCGGATATTGTTCTGCATACTCGCGGATACGTCCACGGTAGAGATTCTTCAGTTCCATGATGTAGTCCAGTTTTTCGCGGTCGATACCTGCCGGGTCGTAAACATAACCGTCAGAGTCAGACATGGTGAGTACTTTACCACCCAGTTCCAATACTTTTTCAGCAGTGTATTGAGCTACGTTACCAGAACCGGAGATCAGGCAAGTCTTGCCTTTCAGGTCAGTACCTTTAGATTTCAGCATTTCCATCAGGAAGTAGATGTTACCGTAACCTGTAGCCTCAGGACGAATCAGTGAACCACCGAATTCGCGACCTTTACCAGTGAATGTACCTGTGAATTCATGAGCCAGCTTCTTGTACATACCGAACATGAAACCTACTTCACGACCACCTACACCGATGTCACCGGCAGGAACGTCAGTCTCAGGACCAATATGACGCCACAGTTCCAGCATGAATGCTTGTACGAAACGCATTACTTCAGCATTAGACTTGCCACGCGGAGAGAAGTCGGAACCACCTTTACCACCACCCATAGGCAGAGTAGTCAGAGAGTTTTTGAAGGTTTGTTCGAACGCGAGGAACTTCAGGATTGAGAGGTTCACAGATGCGTGGAAACGGATACCACCTTTGTACGGACCGATAGCGTTGTTGTGTTGAACGCGATAACCCATGTTTGTCTGGATGTTACCCTTATCGTCCATCCAAGTCACGCGGAATTGATAAACACGATCGGGGATGCAAAGACGCTCAATTAGATTGACTTTGTCAAATTCCGGGTGTTTGTTGTACTCTTCTTCAATTGTAGAAAGTACTTCTTCCACTGCTTGATGATACTCTGGTTCGTTGGGGAACCGTCTTTTCAAATCTTCTAATACCTTAGCTGCATTCATAATCTATTTCTTTTATTGGTTATTTTTTTAAGTTGACGAGGATTTGAGTTAACAAGTTGACAAGGCGTTTGTTTGTACATGGTAGGAAATTCCTTGTATCTTGTTTCCTTGCTTACTTGTCTTCTCTTTCTCTGTTGCGGTTGCAAAAGTACACATAAAAATGAGACAAACAAACAATTTATAAAGAAAATGCGGGATAAAACAACAAAAATATTGTTTTATCCCGCAAAAAGGAATAAAAAGATATTATTTATCCTCTCTTTAATGATTTTATTACCGGAATGAATACTAACGCTGCCGAAATGACAAGTGTCATAATGACTGGACCGTCAATTCGTTCGGCAGTTGTTAGAACTATGTAGCAAAGTGCTGCCCAAAGCAGCACAATGCAAACACTTTGTGATTTCGATAACGGGCGTCTCATTTACCTGCTTTCTTTTTATCCACGATGGCGTCGATGACCGCTACTGCGGTGATGTTCACAATGTCGCGTACGGAGCTTTCGAAGTCGGTGAAGTGGATAGGCTTGTTCAATCCCATTTGTATCGGGCCGATTAGCTCCATTTCCGTATTCATAGCTTGCAACAGTTTGTATGCAGAATTGGCAGAACTGAGGTTCGGAAATACAAGGGTATTCACATCTTTACCTTTCAGACGGGTGAATGGATACTTGGCGTCACGCATCTTGCGGTCCATGGCAAAGTTCACCTGCATTTCACCGTCAATGGCAAGATCAGGATAGTTCTGCTGCATATATTCCACGGCTTCGTGTACACTTACCGGACTACCTTCGGTGTCTGCACCGAAGTTGGAGTAACTTAACATGGCCATTACCGGAGTATGGTTGAAGAAACGTACGGTATGCTCTGACAGTTTGGCTATGTCAATCAATGTTTCGGCATTGGGATGACGGTTGATTAGTGTATCAGCCAGGAAGTAGGTACCTTTCTTGGAGTTCAGGATGTGCATCGTACCGAAATGCTTGTATTGCGGTTGTATGCCGATAACTTCTTTGGCAACTTTGATCGTATTGCTGTATTTGGTATAAAGACCGGTGATGAATGCATCTGCATCGCCTGTTTCCACCATCATCATACCGAAGTAATTGCGTTCGAACATCTTATCGTTGGCTTCCTCATAGGTAGCACCTTGACGGGCACGCTTTTCGGAAAGAATGCGGGCGTAGCGTTCACGGCGTGAGGCTTCGTTCGGATGGCGCAGGTTGACGATTTCGATGCCTTCCAGGCTGAGGTCGAGTTCTTTTGCCAGTTTTTCGATGGTTTCATCGTTACCTAATACAATCGGATGACAGATACCTTCGGCTTTGGCTTCTACAGCGGCTTTCAGCATATTGGGGTGAGAACCTTCGGCAAATACCACGCGTTGCGGATTGCGACGGGCGGTGTCGTAAAGCTGGCGGGTCAGTTTGCTTTCGTAACCCATCAGTTCGCGGAGCTGTACGCAGTAAGCATCCCAGTCTTCAATGTTTTTACGGGCTACACCGCTTTCCATAGCAGCCTTGGCTACTGCACAGGAAACTTCAGTGATAAGACGCGGGTCAACCGGTTTCGGGATGAAGTATTCCGGACCGAAACTAAAGTTGTTAACATGATAAGCCTCGTTCACAACATCGGGTACAGGCTGTTTTGCCAAGTTGGCAATGGCATGTACGGCGGCAATCTTCATTTCTTCGTTGATGGCTTTAGCCTGAGTATCCAAGGCACCACGGAAGATATAGGGGAAACCGATTACATTATTAATTTGGTTCGGATAGTCCGACCGTCCGGTTGCCATCAGTACATCGGGACGTGCTGACATAGCATCTTCGTAAGAGATTTCCGGTGTAGGATTGGCCAGTGCGAAAACGATAGGAGACGAAGCCATGCTGCGTACCATGTCCTGCGACAGAACGTTTCCTTTGGATAATCCCAGGAATACGTCGGCACCTTTGATGGCTTCTTCCAAAGTGTGGATATCTGTGCGATCGGTAGCGAAGTAGCGTTTCTGTTCGTTGAGATCGGTACGTGCTTTGCTGATTACACCTTTACTATCCAGCATCACGATGTTTTCCAGGCGAGCGCCCAGTGAAACATACAGTTTTGTACAAGATACGGCAGATGCACCGGCACCATTCACAACGATTTTTACATCTTCAATTTTCTTGCCTGCCACCTGCAAAGCGTTCACAAGTCCGGCACTGGAGATGATGGCCGTACCATGCTGGTCATCGTGCATCACAGGGATATCAAGCTCTTCTTTCAGGCGACGCTCTATTTCGAAGCACTCAGGTGCTTTGATATCTTCCAGGTTGATACCACCGAAGGTAGGAGCAATGGCCTTTACAGCTTCGATGAATTTTTCGGGATCTTTTTCGTTTACTTCAATATCGAATACGTCGATGCCGGCATAAATCTTGAACAGAAGTCCTTTACCTTCCATTACGGGCTTACCGCTCAACGCACCTATGTCGCCAAGACCGAGTACGGCAGTACCGTTGGAGATTACAGCAACCAAGTTTCCTTTCGCTGTATATTTATAAGCATCCTGCGGATTCTTTTCTATTTCGAGGCACGGCTCCGCCACACCGGGAGAGTAAGCAAGCGAAAGATCGGTTTGGGTACTGTAGGGCTTGGTAGGCACTACTTCTATCTTACCTGGTTTGCCTTGTGAGTGATACAGCAAGGCAGCTTCTTTAGTTATCTTAGCCATGGTAGTTGATTATGAGTTGTTAGTTAAAAGTTATAATTTTGCCGCAAAGGTAGGAATAAATGTGATAAAGTGTAAGTCTGTGTGCAATAAAAACTATTAAATAGTACTTATTGACAGGATTAATTTGAAATGGTGTAGAAATGAACTAAATGCTGATAATTCTTTCTCCGCTATCTGGCAGGTACGGAAAAAGGGATTGAGGATGTGATGTTAATCAAATGATTTATAGGGCAAAGAAGTAGGATAATACGACTGTCCCGAATTGCATAAAAAGTGTATGATTGGGTAGTTACTTTTATTTTTTAACTATCTTCGCCTTAGAAAATCATTATTATTGCTATGATAAGATTACAACCATGAAAAGAATATATCATTTTTTTTTAGTATTGCTCATTCTTTGTTGCACACAGATTTTGTTTGCCCAAAATAATGTAGATATGCTGTTCACGTCTGTAAGCGAAGGATTGGCGGGGCATCCGTCGGAACTTGTGTACCTGCAAACAAACAAGGGTATCTATGAAACAGGGGAAGATTTGTGGTTCAAAGCCTACGGGCTGGATGCGCAGTCTTTCGGATTGTCTGACCGCAGCAAAACGCTGTACCTGCAAATGATGGACGCTAAAGACAGTGTGGTATGGCGGGAGAAATATCCTATCGAGAACGGGATTGCGGACGGTCACGTGTACATGGATGAAAAGCTGGTGGAAGGGAATTTTTCTCTGGAAGCATATACCCGGCACTCGTTTTTCAATGACACGACGGAAATGCTGGTGGCACGAAATATCAAGGTGGTTAAGAATATCGCCCATGACAGCGGACAAGCGGAGAAAAGAAAAAAAAGGGAATTGAGATTCGACCTTTTTCCCGAAGGTGGAAATTTGGTTGCCGGGTTACCTTCCCGTTTGGCTTTTAAGGCAACGGACGGCAACGGTTATCCGGTAGATGTGGAAGGAA
>ENA-ORUA01003397-ORUA01003397.1-human-gut-metagenome-genome-assembly--contig:-NODE-3397-length-10992-cov-7.000000_pt1 | contig 10992 bp, 8 predicted proteins | sample MGYA00242076_ERZ509201 | MGnify/ENA primary metagenome ERZ509201 (study PRJEB26280, sample SAMEA2338863) | human gut metagenome | biome: human gut; feature: human-associated habitat; material: faeces...
TTAGAAGAATTCTGGGAGGAATATGTAGAAGATGTATCGATTGATTAAACAGGAAGGACGCGCCAAAAGAGGAGAATTTACCACAGTGCATGGCGTGATCCAGACCCCTGTATTTATGAATGTGGGAACGGTAGCGGCGATCAAGGGTGCCGTATCCACAGCAGACTTAGAGCAGATCGGAACCCAGGTGGAATTATCCAACACCTACCATCTGCATGTCAGACCCGGTGATAGGATCATCAAACAGATGGGCGGACTTCACAAGTTCATGTCCTGGAATAAGCCGATCCTGACAGATTCCGGTGGATTTCAAGTCTTTTCCCTGGCGGGACTGCGTAAGATTAAGGAAGAGGGTGTTACCTTCCGTTCCCATATTGACGGGCATAAGATCTTCATGGGACCGGAGGAGAGCATGCAGATCCAGTCAAATTTGGGTTCTACTATTGCCATGGCTTTTGATGAGTGTGCTCCCAGTAAGGCGGACCGGATGTATGTACAGAATTCCGTGGAGCGTACTACCAGATGGCTGCAAAGATGCCAGGTGGAGATGAAACGCCTGAACAGTTTAGAGGATACTGTGAACCCGCATCAGCTGTTATTCGGTATCAATCAGGGTGCCATCTATGAAGATATCCGTATCGAGCATGCCAAGCGGATCGCTGAGATGGACCTGGACGGTTATGCGGTAGGCGGTCTGGCAGTTGGCGAAACCCACGAGGAAATGTACCATATTCTGGATGAAGTGGTACCTTATCTCCCGGTGAACAAACCAACCTACCTTATGGGCGTGGGTACCCCGGCTAATATTCTGGAGGGCGTAGAGCGCGGTGTTGATTTCTTTGACTGTGTATATCCGACGAGAAACGGACGCCATGGACATTTATATACCAACCATGGAAAGATTAATCTGTTCAATGCAAAATATGAGCTTGACAGCAGACCGATTGAAGAAGGCTGCGGCTGTCCGGCCTGCCAGAGATACTCCAGAGCTTATATCCGTCATCTGTTAAAAGCGAAGGAGATGTTGGGCATGCGTCTTTGTGTACTCCACAATCTGTATTTTTATAATACCATGATGACGGAGATCCGTGATGCCTTGGATGCAGGCCGCTTTGCAGAATATAAAAGACACAAGCTGGATTCCATGGCTACACCGTTGGAATAAGCTGTAACTGTCGGAGCTTAGAGGAATTTCATACAATTTTATGCAAAAAGACTTGCCCCTTAAGCTATTTTTGTGTATCATACTTACTTGTACAGAAAGTTTTACAGGCGTAATACGCCGGAATGGAGGAACAAATGGGTATTTTATTAACTGAGTCAGAGGCTGCTGCAGCAGGTTCCGGAACCAGCATGATCGTTATGCTTCTTGTATATGCAGTATTGATCGGTGCAATGTGGTTTTTCTTTATGAGACCGCAGAAGAAGGAACAGAAGAGAGTAGCTGCAATGCTGTCCAACTTAGAGACAGGTGACTGCGTTCTGACCACTTCCGGTTTCTATGGTATCATTATTGATATTACTGATGATACCGTTATCGTAGAGTTCGGTAATAACAAAAACTGCCGTATCCCTATGGAGAAATCTGCCATCAGCAAGGTTGAGAAGGCTGGAGAGAACTAAGAAGCAGTGAAAAAGGAGCAATGCCGGGATAAGGTATTGCTCCTTTTTACGTGTATGACACACTTGATAATTTGATCTATTTTAATGTGCATAATTGCATTTATGTTAATTTTCAATGTTGAAATTTCATATAGTATCAGTTATTATGAAATAAGTATTTTACGTTAAAATACAGGAAATATCACAGGAAACGAGGAAAATAACACTATGGAGTTACATATTACCTGTATTCCCGGTGACGGCATCGGACCGGAGATCGTCAGGGAGACGAAAAAAGTTTTAGACAAAGTTGCGCATAAATATGGTCATAAAATGATCTATAAGGATATTTTAATGGGTGGAGCTTCCATTGATGTCCATGGAGTCCCTCTGACAGAGGAAGCTATTGCGGATGCCAAAGCGGCAGATGCGGTGCTGATGGGATCCATTGGTGGTAATACCACCACTTCCCCCTGGTACAAATTACCTCCCGAGAAGCGCCCGGAAGCAGGACTTCTGGCAATGCGCAAGGCGTTGAATCTGTTTGCTAATTTAAGACCGGCAGTACTCTATGATGAGCTGGCAGCGGCGTGTCCGCTGAAGGAGGAGATCAGCAAAGCGGGATTTGATATGCTGATCATGAGAGAATTGACCGGCGGACTTTATTTCGGTGAACGCAGGACCATCGAAGAGAACGGCGTGAGAAAAGCTATCGATACCCTGACCTATGATGAGAACGAGATACGCAGGATCGCCATCAAAGGCTTTGATATTGCCAGAAAGCGCAGGAAAAAGGTAACCAGCGTGGATAAAGCTAATGTATTGGATTCTTCCAGACTGTGGAGAAAAGTTGTGGAGGAGGTAGCAAAGGACTATCCCGATGTGACACTGGAACATATGCTGGTAGACAATTGCGCCATGCAGCTGGTGAAGGATCCTGCACAGTTTGATGTGATCCTGACAGAGAATATGTTCGGAGATATCCTCTCCGATGAGGCAAGTATGGTGACCGGTTCCATCGGAATGTTAGCCAGTGCCAGCTTGAATGATACAAAGTTCGGCCTCTACGAGCCCAGCCACGGATCCGCTCCGGATATTGCCGGCAAAGATATTGCAAACCCTATCGCCACTGTATTAAGCGCGGCTATGATGCTTCGTTACAGTTTTGATCTGGACGAAGAAGCAGATGCTATCGAGGCAGCGGTGAAGAAAGTATTGCAGGACGGCTTCCGCACCGGTGATATCATGTCTGAGGGCTGCACGCGGGTAGGATGTACCGAGATGGGCGACCTTCTGGCAGAGAGAATCTGATGCCATTTGCCCCGGAAGCACATTTATCCGGTATAGAGAAAATAAGGAAGAGAAAATAAGGAAGAGAAAATAAGGAAGAGAAAGAGAGATATAATTATGAGAAGTGATTCCGTTAAGACAGGAACTGCCCAGGCACCTCACAGAAGTCTGTTCAATGCCCTGGGATTTACCGAAGAAGAGAGAAGACGCCCCATGATCGGTATCGTCAGCTCCTTCAATGAGATCGTACCCGGACACATGAATCTGGATAAGATCACAGAAGCTGTAAAAATGGGCGTAGCCATGGCAGGTGGTATGCCGGTAGTATTCCCCGCCATTGCTGTATGTGACGGTATTGCCATGGGACATGTGGGAATGAAGTATTCCCTGGTGACCAGAGATCTGATCGCCGACAGCACCGAGTGCATGGCTATGGCACACGGATTTGACGGTCTGGTATGTATTCCCAACTGTGACAAGAATGTTCCCGGACTTTTGATGGCGGCAGCCAGAGTGAATATCCCTACTATCTTTGTATCCGGCGGTCCCATGTTAGCCGGACATGTACACGGACAGAAGAGAAGCTTATCCTCTATGTTCGAGGCAGTGGGAAGTGTGGCAGCCGGTACCATGACTATGGATGAACTGGCTGAGTTCGAGGAAAAGGTATGTCCTACCTGCGGCTCCTGTTCCGGTATGTATACCGCGAACTCCATGAACTGTCTGACCGAAGCCATCGGTATGGGACTTCGCGGCAACGGTACGATTCCCGCCGTATATTCCGAGCGTATCCGTCTGGCAAAGCATGCCGGCATGAAGATCATGGAACTGGTAGAGAAAAATATCTGTCCCAGAGACATCATGACTCCGGAAGCCTTCAGAAATGCCCTGACTGTGGATATGGCACTGGGATGCTCTACCAATACCATGCTGCATCTGCCCGCTATCGCAAGAGAAGCAGGTGTGGAACTGAACCTGGAGATCGCCAACGAGATCTCTGCCAAGACTCCGAATCTGTGTCACCTGGCACCTGCCGGTCCTACTTATATGGAAGACCTGAACGAAGCAGGCGGTGTCTATGCGGTAATGAATGAACTGTCCAAAAAGGGACTTTTGAACCTCGACTGCCTGACTGCCAACGGTACGACCGTAGGAGAGAATATCAAGAATTGTGTCAACAAGAATCCGGAAGTTATTCGTCCTGTGGAGAACCCCTATTCCCAGACCGGCGGTATTGCCGTACTGAAGGGCAACCTGGCACCGGACAGCGGCGTGGTCAAGAGATCTGCTGTGGCACCGGAGATGTTGGTGCACGAAGGCCCTGCCAGAGTATTTGACTGTGAAGAAGATGCGATTGATGCTATCAAGTCCGGTAAAATCGTCGCAGGCGATGTAGTAGTGATCCGCTATGAAGGACCTAAGGGCGGTCCCGGCATGAGAGAGATGCTGAATCCCACCTCTGCCATTGCAGGCATGGGACTGGGCTCCAGCGTGGCACTGATCACTGACGGACGTTTCTCCGGAGCTTCCCGTGGCGCATCCATCGGACATGTGTCTCCGGAGGCAGCAGTGGGTGGCCCGATCGCACTGGTAGAAGAGGGCGATATCATCCGCATCAACATTCCGGAGAACAAACTGGATGTACTGGTCTCCGACGAAGAACTGGCAGCCAGAAGAGCAAAATGGCAGCCCAGAGAGCCTAAGATCACGACCGGCTATCTGGCAAGATATCATGAACTGGTGACCAGCGGCAACCGCGGTGCGGTACTGGAAGCACCTTCTCAGAAGAATTAAGCAATCATTAAAATAACCGGAGGGATTTTGAAATGCAGTTAACGGGATCGGAAATTCTGGTAGAATGTCTGAAGGAGCAAGGGGTAGATACCGTATTCGGTTACCCCGGCGGAGCAATCCTTAATATTTATGACGCACTTTATAAGCACAGTGGGGAGATCAGACATATTCTGACTTCGCATGAACAGGGAGCGGCACATGCGGCGGACGGCTATGCGAGAGCTACGGGAAAAGTAGGTGTCTGCATGGCTACCAGCGGTCCCGGCGCCACGAATCTGGTCACCGGTATCGCTACGGCTTACATGGATTCTGTACCGATGGTAGCGATCACCGCCAACGTTACCTTGCCTTTACTCGGTAAGGACAGCTTCCAGGAGGTGGATATCGCCGGCGTGACCATGCCCATTACGAAGCATGGCTATATTGTGAAAAATGTGGAGATCCTGGCTGATACCATCCGCAAGGCATTCCATATCGCCAGAAGCGGAAGACCCGGCCCTGTCCTGATCGATATTACGAAGGATGTGACGGCAGCTGCCTGTGAATATACTCCCATGACGATTCAGCCGGAGGAGAGAGTGACCCGTTACACCAGGGAAGAACTGATGCTGGTAGCGGAGATGATCCACAAGGCGAAAAAACCATACATCTATCTGGGCGGCGGAGCCATCATTTCCGAGGCAAGTGCTGAGGTGGCAGAATTCGCAGAGCTGATCGATGCACCGGTATGTGATACTTTGATGGGTAAGGGAGCCTTTGATGGGAAAAGTGAGCGCTATACCGGCATGATCGGCATGCATGGCACCAAGACTTCGAACCTTGGAGTCAGCGAATGTGATCTGTTGGTGGCACTGGGAGCCAGATTCTCCGACCGTGTGACCGGTAACCCGAAGAAATTCGCGGAGAATGCAAGGATCATCCAGCTGGATGTGGATGCTGCGGAGATCAATAAGAATATTCGTGTGGACGCTTCTCTGGTAGGAGATCTGAAGAAGACTCTGACAGAATTAAATGCCTGTCTGTCCAAACAGGAACATCCGGAGTGGATGGCACATATAACGGAACTGAAGGAAAAATATCCCCTGAAATACGATGACGAAAATCTGTCCTGCCCTTATATCATGCAGGAGATTGACCGTGTAACGAACGGCGAAGCCATCATCACCACAGACGTGGGACAGCATCAGATGTGGGCGGCACAGTATTATCATTATACGAAGCCCCGTACCTTCCTGTCTTCCGGAGGATTAGGTACCATGGGTTACGGTCTGGGAGCCTGCATCGGTGCGCAGATCGGACAGCCGGATAAGGTCTGCATCAACATTGCAGGCGACGGATGTTTCCGCATGAACATGAACGAACTGGCTACTGCCAGCCGTTACAACATTCCCATCATCCAGGTGGTCATCAACAACCAGGTGCTGGGCATGGTAAGACAGTGGCAGACACTGTTCTATGGGAAACGCTATTCCCAGACAGTACTGAAGGATAAGGTGGATTTCTGCAAGGTGGCAGAAGGACTGGGCTGTACCGCCATCCGCGTGACCAAAAAGGAAGAAGTGGCACCCGCTATCGAGAAAGCCATTGCCCTGAAGGCACCGGTAATGATTGAGTGCATGATCCCGGAGGATGATAAGGTATTCCCCATGGTTCCGGCAGGAGCCCCCATCAGCGAAGTATTTGACGGAGATGATTTGAAAAGGCAGTCCTGATGAATAAGACGACGAAGAGATTACTTTTTGCGGTGCTGATATTACTGCTTTTTTTGCTGACAGTATATTTTGTCCTGGCATTATACTACAGGGAAGGTTTTTCTCTGAATACCTGGATCAACGGAGTATACTGTACCGGGAAAACGGTGGAAGAAGTGAATTCGAAGCTTTTGTCACATACAGAAGCTCCGGATGTTGTCATCGTGGATAAAGCGGGAGAGAAATACACGATTACTCTCGCTGATGTGGATTATCACGCGGACTTTAGCAGCGCACTGGAAGCATACAGACAGGAACAGAATCCTTATCTGTGGGTAGACAATGTTCTGTTTCATTCCAGGCGGACCCTGGCACCTGCGGTGACTGTGGATGAGGAGGCGCTTCGCAGAGCCTACAACGCCCTGGATTTCGTACAGACGGAACAGAAGAGAATAAAAGATTACAGCCTTACCAGGGATGCGGAGGGTGCCTATGTCTTCACGGACGGACTGAGCGATCGTATCGATCTGGAGAAGGCTTTTTTGGCGTTAAAACAAATCGTGGAGAATGGGCAGGAAACACTGAATCTGCAGGAGAGCGGATGTTACTATGAGATAACACCGGATGAGAGTCAAAAAGCCCTGCGGAATCTGTGGAAAGAGATCGAGAGATTTCAGACCTGCGATATTGTCTACTGCTTCGGCGAAGAGAGACATCCGATGACAGCAGCGGACTGTGCTTTTTTTCTGACAGCGGAGAACGGACTGCCGGTGCAGGATGAGAAGGGAAGCTTTGTACTGGACGAGGAGGCTGTGACGGCGTATGTGCAGAGCCTGGCGGAAGAATATGACGGCTATGGACGAACCAGACAGTTTCACAGTACCCGTGGGGATGTGATCACCATCGATGGCGGAACCTATGGCAGCAAGATGGACCGGAAAAAGGAGACTGCCTACCTGCTGGAGCATCTGCTGGATCCCGGTGTACATACAGGCACGCCGCAGTCACATATCCCTAGTTATGAGAGAGAAGCCTTCTGCTATGGGAAAAATGATATTGGTGACACCTATATCGAAGTGGATATGACAGAACAGAAAATGTACTATTACGAAAAAGGTGTATTGAAGCTGGAGACGGAGATTGTGACAGGCAATATGCGGCGGCGCATGGGAACGCCGGAAGGCGTCAATTTTGTCTATAATAAGCAGAAAAATCGTGTCTTACGGGGACCGGGGTATGCATCTCCTGTGAAATTCTGGATGCCTGTGAAGGGCGGTATCGGTATTCATGACGCCGGATGGCGCAAAGAATTCGGCGGGGACATCTACCAGACTGCCGGTTCCCACGGCTGTATCAATACACCAAAGGACAAAATGGAAGAATTGTTTGATTGCGTGCAGATCGGCACCCCTGTCGTAATGTTTTATTAATGGCACAGACATTTTCAGACAAATTGTCCTTGATAGACGAACAAATTGAAAATAATTTAACAATGTAGTTGACTAAAGCAAATGAAAAGCTTATTCTATACCTATGCTTTTTATAAAAAATTTAGAAAATATCGAGGAGGTCTTTGAAAATGGCAAGAGTGTATAACTTTTCCGCAGGCCCTGCAGTACTCCCTGAGGAGGTATTACAGGAAGCAGCCGATGAAATGCTGGATTATAGAGGAACCGGCATGTCCGTAATGGAGATGAGCCATCGATCTAAAGCCTATGATACGATCATTAAGGAAGCGGAAGCTGATCTCAGAGAGCTGATGAATATCCCGGACAACTATAAGGTACTGTTTTTACAGGGTGGTGCGAGCCAGCAGTTTGCCATGATCCCCATGAACCTGATGAAGAACTGTGTGGCAGACTACATCGTAACCGGTCAGTGGGCGAAGAAGGCATACCAGGAGGCTTCCCTGTACGGTAAGGCAAATAAGATCGCTTCTTCCGAGGATAAGACTTTCTCTTATATTCCCGATTGCTCCGATCTGCCCATCAGCGAGGATGCAGATTACGTGTACATATGCGAGAATAATACTATTTACGGTACGAAATTCAAGACCCTGCCCAATACCAAGGGTAAGCCCCTGGTTGCAGATGTATCCAGCTGCTTTTTATCCGAGCCGGTAGATGTGACAAAATACGGTGTGATCTATGGCGGCGTACAGAAAAATATCGGACCTGCTGGTGTGGTTATCGTAATTATCCGTGAGGATCTGATCACCGAAGATGTACTTCCCGGTACACCGACCATGCTTCGTTATAAAATCCATGCAGATGCGGATTCTCTGTACAATACGCCTCCCGCATACGGCATCTATATCTGCGGCAAGGTATTTAAATGGCTGAAGAAGATGGGCGGTCTGGAAGCAATGAAGGAGCGCAATGAGAAAAAGGCGAAGATTCTGTATGACTATCTGGATGAAAGCAAGCTGTTCAAGGGTACCGTGCGCAAGGAAGACAGATCCCTGATGAATGTTCCGTTCATTACCGGAAATGAGGAGCTGGATGCCAAGTTCGTAAAAGAAGCAAAAGAAGCCGGTTTCGAGAACCTGAAGGGTCACAGAACCGTAGGCGGCATGAGAGCAAGTATCTACAATGCAATGCCCATCGAGGGTGTGGAGAAGCTGGTAGAGTTTATGAAGAAGTTTGAAGCGGAGAACGCTTAAGGGGGGAGAAAAATGTTTCAGATCAATTGCCTGAATCCCATTTCCAAAGTGGGACTGGATCGTCTGACAGCAGACTATAAAGTAACCGATAATATGAATGACGCAGAGGGCGTTCTGGTCCGCAGTGCTTCCATGCATGAGATGGATCTGCCGGAAAACCTGCTGGCAGTAGCGAGAGCCGGTGCCGGAGTCAACAACATTCCTCTGGATAAATGTGCCCAAAAGGGTATCGTAGTATTCAATACGCCCGGTGCCAACGCCAATGGCGTGAAGGAACTGGTGATCGCAGGCATGCTGTTAGCTGCCCGTGATGTGGTAGGCGGTATCGAATGGGTCAAGGCATCCAAAGACAACGCTGACATTGCCAAAGCCGCAGAAAAAGAAAAGAAGAAATTCGCCGGTACGGAAGTAATGGGCAAAAAGTTAGGTGTCATCGGTCTGGGTGCTATCGGCGTCAAGGTGGCCAATACAGCAGTAAGCCTTGGTATGGAAGTCTATGGCTATGATCCTTACGTATCCGTCAATGCTGCTTGGAACTTAAGCCGTTCTGTCAAGCATGTGATGAATGTGGAAGAAATTTATGCAGACTGTGATTACATTACGATACATGTACCGCTTCTGGATTCTACAAAGGGTATGATCAACAAGGAAGCCATCAGCAAAATGAAAGATGGCGTGGTCCTGTTGAACTTTGCAAGAGATCTTCTGGCAAATGAGGCAGATGTCCTGGAGGCTTTACAGAGTGGCAAGGTAGCCCGTTATGTGTCTGATTTCCCGAATCCTACGACAGCAGGACAGCCCGGCTGTATCGTGATCCCTCATCTGGGCGCAAGCACCGAGGAATCCGAGGATAACTGTGCGAAGATGGCTGTGGAAGAGATGATGGATTACCTGGAGAACGGCAATATCCGTAACAGCGTAAATTATCCTGCCTGCGACATGGGCGTATGCAGCCAGGCCGGAAGAATTGCCATTTTCCATAAAAATATTACCAATATGCTGAATCAGTTTACTGCAGTGATCGGTGAGAAGAATATCAATATCTCCGATATGACCAACAAATCCCGCGGTGAAGTGGCATATACCATGCTGGATATTGAAAGTGCGGCAACGCAGGATCTGGTAGAGGCTTTGCAGAAGATTGACGGTGTCTTCCGTGTACGTGTGGTAAAATAGAATATCAAATAAAACATGCAGGAAAGTTACAGACAGGCATTGGGTGGAATATATCCGGTGCCTGTTTTATTTTTCGCAAAAGCGTTGTATGCTATGAGGGAATCTGTTATACTTGGCATGGGCCAAAGACGTAAGCCACAAGAGAAAGAAGGAACAAAACAGATGAAATTTGATATGCATTGTCATACAAAAGAAGGATCTATGGATGGAAAGGTTCCTATTGAGGATTTTATTGCGGAATTGATCCGCAAGGGTTTTGACGGTATGCTGGTCAGTGATCATAATTCATATAATGGTTACCGCGCGTGGAAACGAAACATCAAGGAACAAAAATATAAAGATTTTGTAGTGCTGAAGGGAATTGAATACGATACCATTGATGCCGGACATATCCTGGTGATCATGCCTGAGAATGTTAAGCTGAAAATTCTGGAGCTTCGGGGATTGCCGGTACAGATCCTGATCGATATCGTGCATAAGAACGGTGGGATATTAGGACCGGCACATCCCTGCGGAGAGAAATATTTAAGCTTCACCAATACCCTGAAGAAGCGGAATCAGATGGCTGTGATGAATCAGTTTGATTTCCTGGAAGGCTTCAATGCCTGTGAGAGTGTAGAGAGCAACCATTGCGCCAAGGTACTGGCGGAAATGTACGCGCTGCCAACCTTCGGTGGAAGCGATGCTCACAAAACGGACTGTATCGGTATGGCGTATACCGATATACCAGAGAAGATCAGTTGTGAATCCGATTTGATCCGGGCAGTGAAGCTGGGA
>ENA-ORUA01003419-ORUA01003419.1-human-gut-metagenome-genome-assembly--contig:-NODE-3419-length-10936-cov-1.980425_pt1 | contig 10936 bp, 14 predicted proteins | sample MGYA00242076_ERZ509201 | MGnify/ENA primary metagenome ERZ509201 (study PRJEB26280, sample SAMEA2338863) | human gut metagenome | biome: human gut; feature: human-associated habitat; material: faeces...
AGAGTCTCTCTAATTTTCCTCCCTGTTCGCCGCTCTTGCCTGCTAGCTGAACACCCCTTGAGGCAGGATTCTTTATAGACTATCCTGCTAAAAGTCTGTCGCTCTACGCTGCTCGCTTTATCTCTGGCAAATGTTTAGCAAAGCATTTCTTTTCTAAAGTTGCTCTATCTACTATTGTAATAGATTCATAATTACTATACTTATCAGATAACTTTGTATTTAGTTTAGTAACTACTTCGGTAAGTTGTTCAATAGGTAGATTAGAGTAGCTTGTTTTAAACTCTTTATCGTTTGTAGTAGCTATAACTACTTTATACGGTCTTTGTTCTAAATACTGTAGCTTCTTAGACATCTTGAACTCTGCAAGTTGTTTAGCTACTTTCTTAATTTTCTCTTCGTGAGCTGCTTTATAAGCTTGTTGTTTAGCAATACTTTCTGCTTTATTGCTACCATATAGATTCTGTACCAATTCTTTATGGTAACCAGAATAAGGACGTTCTTCTAATAACTGTTTTTTATCCTTTTTATCAGATACCTGTGTAGGTTTCTTAGGAATACTAGCTATGCCTTTTTTAGTTTCACGATACTCCTTTCGTGCATTAGTAGCTTCAGGAGTCCACTTATAAGTATATACTTCTCTACTTACTATTTTATCATGACGACGAGTAGTTACAAATTCCTTTGTCATAGGTTTAATATTTTCTGACAGAGATATTCCTTTACTACACATAGATTTATAATCTGAGGATTTAGTTAATCCGTAACGTTTCTGTAAGTTTTGCTGGTATTTAGCATTTTTCTTATTTCTAGTATCTTGATTCATAACAATTGATTTTAATAGTTAAAAACTAAAGGAAGCTGAATAGGTTAATGTTTTAAGATTTTCCGTACGTACTCTCCCTATTGCCTCCTTATTATATTTTAAGCGGCTAAGCACATTGGAGCAGCAGAATCATCAAATTCTGTTTCTTCATTGAACTTAGTAAGTTTCTCTTTTAATTTCAGAATCTCTAAATCGAGTTCTTTTATTCGTGCTTTAACCCAGTTTGAAGTTAAAACTTCAGTCTTATTTAGAGCTTTTTTACCTTTCTTAGACTTAAGAACAGGATTCAAAGTTCGTATACGACTTAGATGTACTTTCATTTCTTGTAATTCACATAATTTAAATACATCTAATTGATTACAATCAGCTGGTAAATCACTAAATTTCTTTATACCCATATTGATACATAGTATCTTTAATTTAACAATTACTCGATCATCTGTAAGACCTTTGATTGTATTATAAAGTTCTTTCAAATCGTAAGTACGTTGATAATTACGATTTACTACATTCTCAATAGAAATAATATTCCAATACTTAGTAATATCTGCTGATAGTTTATCACGCTGTTCAATAAATTTATTTGCTTTCATATATACTTGATTTTAAATAATTTGACAATTAGTTAATTACATATAGTATATTAGAAAGTCTACCTATGTAGTTAATAGACCGATCAAAGTCTAATAACTTAAAATATCAGCTATCTTCACAGACCGCTGATATAAATAACAATAAAATTAAGAAATAAGACAGACAAGATCAAAGAGTTAGCGCCTCTGTCACATCTCGATACGGCATCCGATTCTTCTTCTCTCGGCTTTCCAACACTTAGTTACCTTAGTAACATTATCAGAGGCAAGTAAGTAAGAGTATACACGAACCCAACCAAATGTATATACTCTTACTGATTTTATGTTGATTTTCAATTATTTTCTACTTAATACGAACCCAACCAAATGTATATATTCGACTATAAATCTCCTTCAACATGTAAACTGACGGGTATTCTTTCATACCCAAAATCTATGCAAGCATTTGCTACCCCAACCATTTTGCGTCGCTTGCTGTTATTACCCATATTTTTGTCAAAGCCTGGGTCATCTTTTGTAATATCATAGGTCAATTTCAATGGACTGTTTTCATCAAGTAATGTACAATAATACAATAATAACTCAATTACTTTTTCTTTTTCATCTTTCTTAAGTACTTTATCAATTGCTTCTGTCAGAAACCCAACCAAACCTGACTTATCGCAATTGTTACTTTCTACACCTGTGATGATAAAAGCTATTCTTTGTACTAAACTAAAAAAGTCTATTACATAATAGGAATTAAACCACTTATTTACCCAACCATATTTGTGGCGTCCTATTAATACTGTTCCATCATATTCAACTTTAATTGTTTTGCTCCCATCCATCAGCAAATTATTTTGAATACGTGGATCTGACATAATTAGCTTTAACATTTGCAAGTGATATGAATCTATTGGCTTCTTATTTGTTGCCATAGTTTATATACTTAAGAATTGATTACTCGTCAATGCTTTTATAGTAAGCTTCAGTGTCGTCCTTAGTAATTTTGTTGATTTGTTCCAAAGAAGCACCTTGGTTTGCTAACTCATCAATAAAATTGTTAAGATCAGTTAAATTGCTTTGATTTAACTGAGTGACAACTTCAGTTACCATCTTCACATTCCAGAAGAAACTCCGTTCTCCTGTTGCTTCAAATTTCAGAATAGCGTCCTGAACATCCTTCGGACCAGCTTTCAGAATAGTATCTACGTCAGCCCGTAAGTCAAATTGCAATTTTTCATCATTATTGAACATAATGACAATTTTGCCATTTGCTGTCCGCACGATATCTACATTGAATAAATCAACAGTTTCAATCATGTACTTTTTCATAGGATTTGCAAGTACTAGACCTGTCATATCGCCAGCTAGTTTCTTCTTGTAATTCAAATCCAAATTATCACTTACAGGAATAGCTAACCGCCGACCAACTAATGCCCGGCTGTAAGCAATTACTTTAGTACGTAATGATGCTACTTCTTGCTGAGTAAATCCTTCAGGATTCTTAAACACGCTTTCATAATTTTTATCCATAATTTTCTCCTTTCTTGATTCCGTAATTGATTTTACCTACGGAGTTAGTTAATACTATGTTTATTTAAAAAGTTGAGCTATAGAGTTCTTCATATAAGTAGTAGAGTATCTTATATCTCTCGTTTAAAATTAAACTTCAAATGCTACTTTTGTATTCAAACAATATGAACTCTATAACGTAATTTTGCTAAGATTTGATATTAATCTGAAAAAACTATAAAATAAGTCTTCATATTACTAATATTACTACTAGAACGTGATGTTATTACTTCACTCGGCATTCCCCGTAGGACTTTACTCATTAGACAGATGAGTCAGCCGTTCTTCATAAGATTATTAATACTAAACTAAAGAAATATGTAATTCGACATCTGAAAATCGAATGTTATGCTAGTTAATACCTAAAGAGGTACAACGGGACTCCAACGGTAGGAGATTTATACCCATCAAATAACATTATAACTGAAATTATCTGAAAATCGAATGTTATGCTAGTTCCTGATTATTTTAAGAGCCTAACAGTCACTATAGCGTGCTCTTTTCCTGTTATAGTGAGGAGTACTGCATATGCTTTATAACTTACAAATGTTATAATTAGCTATCGGTAATGCTTCTACCGGTTTTATTACTGAGCTGTTTATGTTTCAAAACACCCACTCTATAGCCTTGTTAGTTTACTCTAACTGCTGCGTGTACTTACGACTTTGTTCTTATTCTGCACATAATTCTTAGGATTTCCACCTATCATCCTTTAATGTAAGGAATCAGCGTCACTTTACATATATTGTTGCGCAATATACTTTAAATGTTTCAAATGTCAGCAATTATATCGTACAGTCGAGGGTGGCTCGGATTTACTTTCGTCATCTTATCACTACTCGTCCTAAAACCTACCATTGAACTTCCTCATTAGTTAAGTTAAACATGTTAATTCTCTCGTAATAAAGACTTCCTAAATAGATTTACATTCTGTCACTTCCCGTTAAGACTACTATCTAGTGCAATACACAGATTTTTCTCCGATCTGCTTCGTGTCCGTCTTTTAATGTGTCCGCTTCTCTTCATCCCAGGAGTGGGGCGATGCTCACCTTCACATATACTCTTAAGGATAGAGTATCTCACCTTGTGCAAATTTGATAAAACTCCAGTTATGCTTCTGGATAAGAATAATTTAGTACTTCTAAACTTTATGTCTTCTGCTTAGTATTGAAATAGTGTTATTGCGCACTTCATCCGCTAGTTATCTTTATATTCCTGTTGCAAAGCACTCTAGGTTTATACTCAGATAGATAACAACTGAGTTTATTATAATATTACTTGAACTCACATACTCCTTATTTCCTAAAGAGGTCCGTTGCAGGATTCCTTATTTATTAATATTGGATCATTGCTACTCAGCCAATAGGCACACAATCTACTACTCACTTTATCACTCTATCTCTCTATACTGGAGTGTATAGTAATACAAGCTTAGGATTAGTTATGAACTGGTATCATAACATTGTGCATAGGCTTTACACCTAATCCAGGTAATCTATCAATATTTTTTCAATAAGTAGTGCTATAATATTATAATTAAGTACCTTCATATATACTATCTCTAAACTTATTAAGTTACAATATAACTGTTTAGATAAGTATAGAACACTATACTGACATTTTTATACGATCTATGCCGTAAAGGGGAGTTTGGAGCTACCCTAGAGCGTTATATGCTCGATAATGTTCAGCACGTAGTCTTGGACACTACGATTTATTGGGCATCATCGTGTTTATTACTCCTTCTTGATTCAAACTATGATAAGTCTGCGAGTAACTTAAGAGGATTTCGTTCCCCTTGTACTGTTTAATTTTGTAGACTGCTCTCTACTAATTGCGTCTTCTGTTTCTGTCTCCAGTCGGTTCTCACCAAAAACAAGAGGGTTGTACACGCTCTCCCTCTATCTTATTGCTTCTTCAGTCTATAGATAGTATATAGACACAATAAGTTATTATACTTTCAGTAATAGCCTATAGTTGTAGCTATACTCTATTCCTACTAATATTCTGTACTATCTTAATTTTAAGAAAGTAATCTAACCATTTACTCTCTAATCCTTTGATTTAGACATCTCTGGATATACACCATTATAGCTCTATAATCGCATTGGCTGTTCTAGTTGCGACTCAGATTTATCTTCTCTGATTGTTGTTGTTTCAGTCTTTGGAGAATATCCGTACAAGTGGTTTTATTCTCTTTAACTGATGGCAGTTCTCTTACCTTAATATATTTAGGTACTTCCTTCTCTACAACAGAAGTTAGATAGATGATACTGTCTTTCTTTTTGATTTCAACATTGATATTTTGTTCTGGGTTGCTTTGTCCATTTAATTTTATAGCGTTATTGTTCAAATTAATATCAATATTAAAGTCTTTTGCCCGAGGTACATCTGTGAACTTCGGAATCACATACTCATGTGCGGTGGCAGTATTCGTATAGTTAGTTACAAATCCTACATATCCACCGAAAGCTAGCATTGCTAGCGTAAACAAAACTGTTGGTTTTTTACTCATTTTGATAATGCGTTAGTTGTTACTTTTTAGTAGCATACGCAGATTTCTCAATATAGAAAGTAAGAGGATTCAAAGAGGTTGATGTATACAAGCTAGATACTTTCTGCATTACTTGTTTCAACATCTTGTCATTCATTTCTGCCCCATAAGCAATCCGTAGATTGTTTACAGTTTTTATTGCTGAAATGTGTTTACCTTTAAGATTCAGACCCTTGATTTCCGGATATACAAGTTTGTCTTCATCTTTACCTTCATTGTTAGCAGAAGTAATAATACGATTGATCAGATCGTCATTAGTTCCACTAATTAATTGAGAATACCGTTTTGCTTCTTCTTCGTAATTATTGTTTTTTGCAGTTTCATCAGTAATCTTCTTAGCTAAGAATACTTTCACAACATTAGCAACTTGCGCATCGTTGTATGTTGTTAATTGATTCTTAAGCCAAGCATGAGATGCTAAAACTGACAAATTACCTGTTAGGTTACCCCAAATAGCATTTGCACAACCTTCAAGCAATGTAGCATTCCGTCCTGCTTCTTTCATCTTAAGCAATACAGTTGCTAATACTTGCGCTGGTTCTGCATCTTTGTCAAGTTTATAGGCTTCCCGTGCAAATTCAATCATATTTGCTACATTCTTACCTATACCTCCTGATTTCTGCTTGTGCCGCATGTTCATAATAGTACACATTGCTGCTACTTTCTGTTCATCTGTGACACATTCTTCAGGTTTTGGCATTTCCTGAGTCTGCGGAACTTTAGCATCTTGTTCTAAAGCTTTCTGCATTTCAGGATTTGTCTTTGCGACAGCATCTTTGAAGTTAATCTCAAGCTGTCCATCTGATGTCTTACTAGGAAGTAAATTAACACCGAGGAACAAAGAAGCTGTATCATTTAAGTAATTAAACATTTCTTTGTTCACAGCAAAACCTTGTTCTTTTGCATCATTTTTGAACTGGTTATTCCACTTCTGAATCAATACAAACATCATAAGGTCTGCCTGTTTTCCTGTTGCTTGATACATTGCTCGATCGTCTTTAATCTCTTCACGGCGTTTCAGAATTGCGTTCATCAAATCTACTGAGTGATTTGCATCAATTCTGTCACTGTTTTGAGTTACGATATTAGGCGCAGGAGCTGCTGCTGGTTTAATAGTTGGAGCACTGTTGATGTCAATTTCTTCAGCTTCTACTTCTTCTATTTTTTCCTTCTTTGGCTTCTGCTGTTTAGGTTTCTTTTCAGTAGGTGTAGATTTAGGATCTTCCTTCTTTGGCTCCTCAACTGGCTTAGTTTCAGGAACTTCAGCAGGAATAGGATTCTTAATTCCTTCCTTAATCCGTTTGACGTCAATTCCGTCTCCCTCCTTTACATTAGATACTGGGAAGAGAACACTAGTAGTTTCACTAGTTTCATTGTTCTTCCACTCGGCTTTGATATTTTCAATGCCTTTACTGTCTTTCTCAATCTTAAGAGAAAGTAGACTCATATACGGTGATTTTGTGCACAACATATGAGTTTCATATGCTGATTTACCCATTGGAGTCTGATAGACACCACCTTTCTTTCGTTCAGCTGGTTTCTCTTCAGGCTTCTTTTCTTCTGGTTTAGAATCTTCTACTTTTGTTGTTTCTACTTTAGCTGAAGCTTCTACTGCTTCTTTAGCTTTTTTCAAAGCTTCTAAATTTCTTGCTGCTTTTGCACTTGGAGTCTTTCCACCTTTATTTCTTTTTGCCATATTGATTATGATTTTAAATAAATTAATAACTTAACAATTAATACACTCAAATTATGAAATTGAGTATAGTCAACTGTCATCTTCTATCTCTGCATTGTTAGGCATGGTAGGTATATCTTCTCTATCAGTTGTTACTAACGTCTCACCTCCGTCTTCCTGACTCATTTCGTAAGATTGGTTATCTACTGTCCCTACAAAAGCAGTAGAACCTTGAAATGTGGGATTAGGAGCCATAGTAACAACTAACTCTTGAGAAGGAGTATCTGAGGTATTTGCAACTACCTTTTTTACTCCAGTACCTACAACAAAGCCTAGTAAAAGTACGCATACTAAGAATACGTACAAACTAGCACTTTTACACATTCTAGAAATGATAAAAGATGCTAATGCTCCTAAAAGGAGTAAACAAAAACTAGTCATATTGTTGAAAGTGTTTGTTAATAATCTGTTTTCTGTTTAAGTTTTTGTCTTGCTTTGTTTAAATTACCTTTTACAGCTAATTCATTCATTGCAAGCTTACTAGCTATCTCTTTATAAGATAAACCATCTATGCGAGCATTAATCAAATCTCTATATTTCTTCTTAAGAGTAGGTATAGCTTGTAAGACTATATCTAGTTTTTCCTTTAGAATTAAATCTTCTTCAGGACTTCTCTCTAAAGCAGATAGTTGAATTGGATTTTCATCCTCATCAACATAGTTATTTAATTGCTCTTTTTTGTTTCTACGTATATAGTCTATTGATGCATTAACAGCAATAGTCTTTAACCACATATTAAATGAAATATGTTGAGTATACATAGATAATTTCTCATAAGCTTTAGTAAATACTACTGAAGTTAAATCATCAGCAACATCTGTATTCTTAACTACACCCATAATAGTATACCAAATATCAGTTTTATACTTATAGTATAATTTACTAAATGCTTTCTGAGAACCTTGTTTAGCTTGCTCTACTAGATCTATTATTTCTTGTGTCATATAGCTAAACTTTAGTGGATTGTAGTTAACCCAATAACTACAATCCTTAAATTTAGAAGGGAAGTTTTATGATTTCTTTACAGTAATAATTATTTACTGTTAGACATCTTTTATAGAATACATCTGAGATATGTTCTCTCCATTCTTCTTTCTCTTCTTCATTGAGAGGATATGCCATTTTTAATGACATATTAATAGCAATCCTTACTCTTACTAATCTTGTTTGAAGACTTAATATTTTATCTTCTAATAGATTATTAAGAATATCCATCCATAGTCTTCTATTTATCCACTTATTGATACTTAGACAAGTGTTACTAGTAACTATCTTAGATTTTAAATCAGGTGGTATATTTGCCCAATCATCTAATACACTATCTGCATATCCTAATACTTTAGTATCAAAATTTGCAGAAGATATAATCTTGTCTAAAGTAAACCTATAAGGTTCCTCTAATTCAGCATTGAGTGCTTCAATAAGTCTCTTAAAATCGCTCATTATGGTTCTCTGTTTAGTGCTTTACAAATTACAGTGAATACATAGTTAGCTTGAGACATTTTTAGGCTGTATTTCTTCTTTAAATGCAGTCTAGTTCTTACTTTAGCTTGTTCTATACCATATAATGGTAAAGTTGATTTATAGTAAGCAATACCTTCTTCGATGATTTTATCTTTTCTAGAATCTTCTCCTAAGCCTTCTAGAGTCTGTAAATCACCAATACCTACATTATCAACTACTTCAGTAATAGATGGTAATGCGAATGTATACTTTTCAGGATACATCATAATATCTACTACTTCAGGACTGTCTTTAGTAAGATCTTTAGCTTTACCATTCTGTTTAAAGTAATTAAGATCAATTGCACCTACTACTTCTAATAATGGTTCTACTCCGCTTAAAAGGAGTAATACATTAGTTTCTGGACCTTGCGCGATCCACATACCTGCTTTTAACATAATCCTTTTGTTTTAAGTATTTTGATAAATTCGTTTTTGAATCTTTTTACTACAACTGCTGCATCCATTGGACTAATGTTGAATTCAGAAGCTACTTTTTTTCTAAATTCCATTTCTCCACTGCATTGCTGCATTACTTCTTGTAGTCTTTCTCGCTCTCCTGGTTCAGTCCAGCAAACATATTGAACAATTTCCATGTTAATTCATTTGATGTTCAAGATCTTTAATTTTATTATAGATGCCTACCCAATATATCAAGCCTTCTTTACTTCTTTCGGCTTGAAACATTTCATAGATTTTGCATCTATTGTATCCGACTGTAATGTTATGTACACCACGTCGCCAACCTCTACCTCCCTTCATTACTGACGGAGTTGCTTCATATACATACTCAATGAACGCAGTAAGTTTACGTTCTCTTGTAAGAACAATTTCCCAAGTCTTAGGCAATTTATTCCTAATAAAACCTCTTAAGCCTTTTTTATTCATGTTTATATTTGAATATTATTGTATTACGTCCAAATTCAAACTTAATTGTATAAATACTATTTTTAACAGTTGCTTCATCAAGTGCTATTTTAACTTTTTCTATAAAGTTATTAAGATAATATGTATCATTAATATACCATGCGACTACACTATGATAGTTTCTTCCATCATTACTACTAATCCATGCTTTTGCATAATAATTACGCATACTATACGCTAATATATCTTTACTTATTGTTAATAATCTATAAAGCTCTTTTTGTATAAAGTCTAAGATTTCTGCTTGAGTATTGAATTCTTTTTCTTTACTCTTTTTATGCCGACCACGATTCATAAGTAGTTTCTTTAATTGAAGATCTAAGTCTTTCTATAGCTGTCAACAGTGTATCTATTCTTATTACTACTTCTGTATCTCTAACAGAATGTTTAATATATTTCAGATTAGTAATCATACCTGCTAAAAGCATAAGAGATAAGTTCCTTCGACTTGCCTTTAATTGATTTAAAGTCTTTTTCATCTGCAAAATATTTTTAAGTATTGTTCATAATGTTTCTTTTCATTTATTGAAGCTAAAGCGTCTAATTGATTATAATTCTTTTTAGTTAAAGTAAAATCATAATCTAATAATGCTTCTTTCAGATTGTAAAATACATTATAATCAAACAAATCTCTGTTGCTTATTTTGATTTGTTCAATGAGAGCTGTTTCAAATATAGCTAGTAATCTCAGAATATATTTATTATTCTTTTTAACTGCTAGTCATAAACCTTTACTTCCTTTACCATAATCTAAAGGAATAATTGATACTTTGTTATAATCTATTCTCATACTCTAAAGTTTGTTTTATAATACTTTTTGATGATTCTTACAGCTTCGTCAAATTCTTCTTTATTATCAAAAACATTACAAAAAGTATAATTGTTTTTATTTAAGAATATAGGATGAAAATAAGCTACAAAGAATGTTTTAAATAATCTACTCTTTTTAATAGGAATTAAATTATCTAAAGTAATATCACTAGTTATATTTACTACCCAAGCTATATTTAGTTCTGCATCTATTTTATAGATTACTCCATAATGTTCACACACTCCTATTTTTGCTCTGATAATATCATATTTTTGTAAAGGTATCTGATCTACACCTTGACCTAATATTTCTGTAGGTAAAACTATATTTTGTTTAGGAACACGTGAAGATTGTTCTACTAAACTATTGATAGATAAAGATGAATTAAATGCATCTACTATACTTATTACATCTAATATTTTATTATCATCTGT
>ENA-ORUA01003424-ORUA01003424.1-human-gut-metagenome-genome-assembly--contig:-NODE-3424-length-10925-cov-3.112511_pt1 | contig 10925 bp, 6 predicted proteins | sample MGYA00242076_ERZ509201 | MGnify/ENA primary metagenome ERZ509201 (study PRJEB26280, sample SAMEA2338863) | human gut metagenome | biome: human gut; feature: human-associated habitat; material: faeces...
CCAACAACCTGCGGTACTGGTTCAGAAGTTACTCCTGTCTCCGTTCTGACCCGTCACGACACACAGACAAAGAAAAGTATTTCCTACAAGATTTTCCCAGACATCGCCCTTATTGACGGTAAATATTTACTGTCCGCAAGTAAAAATCTTTTAATCAACACTTGCGTTGATGCCCTTGCACACGCAGCCGAAAGCCGCGTAAGCATCCAGACAAACATCTATAACCAGATGTTCGCAAACTACGCATTGAAACTGTGGGGAGACATCGTTCCATTCCTTCGTTCCGATGAAGAATTAAGCGAAGAACTCGCAGAAAAACTCATGCTGACTTCTACAATCGCAGGAATGGCAATCGCCCAGACCGGAACTTCCATTCCACATGCATTAAGCTATGATGTAACTTACCATAATGGAGTAGCACACGGAAAAGCCTGCGGAATCTTCCTTGCTGCTTACCTCCGCGTTTACGCAGAACAGAAACCAGAAGATGTCGAAGAAATCCTTACCCTCTTAGGTTTCAAAACCCTCGATGACTTCGCCTCTTACTTAACTGAAATCCTTGGCACAGTCAGCTTAACACAAAAAGAAGTCACATTCTACATCGACAGGATGATGGAGAATACTTCGAAATTGGCTACATGTCCTTTTGAATTAACAAGGGAGGATATCGAGAAGATTTATCGAGAATCTATCGTGGTTGAATAAACAGAAGCCATAAGACTGAATCCCCCCTTCGCCTCCACAAATCGCTCAATTTTTTTACCCGACGGCCCACATAAAGCCAGTTTAAAGCTTGCCAACAAGCAGAAGAACCCCGTATATCCAAGATTTAACGCAACAGAATAAAATTCCTTCTTGGATATACGGGGTTCTTCGTCTGTCTACCAAGTTCTACTCGGCTTTATATTATCGTCCCAAAATCTGAGCGATTTCAAACTCATACTGGTCTACGTCTTTAGCCATTCCGAGTGCGTCTTCGATATCGTAGTCAATATACTGACCATTACGGTATCCTACTACTCTGTTTGTAGCGCCGCTGCAAAGCAGGTCTACTGCTAAAGCTCCCATGTAAGAAGCATATACTCTGTCTTTTGCTGTTGGGTTTCCACCTCTCTGCATATGACCTAAGATACTTGCTCTTGTTTCTACACCAGTTGCCTGTTCGATTCTCTTAGCCATTCCATAAGAATGTCCAACACCTTCTGCGTTGATGATAAGGTGATGTTTCTTACCAAGTGCTTTTTTCTCAAGAATGCTTTCAATTAATTCATTTTCAAGTTTTGGTCTGTTACCATCGAAACGCTCTGGAATTAAGATATCCTCAGCTCCTGAAGCAATACCACACCATAATGCGATATAACCAGCATTTCTTCCCATTACCTCGATGATAGAACATCTTTCATGAGATGTGGATGAGTCACGAATCTTATCAATTGCCTGCATAGCTGTATTTACTGCAGTATCAAAACCGATTGTATATTCTGTACATGCAATATCTAAGTCAATTGTTCCAGGAAGAGCTACTGTGTTAATTCCCTGTGCAGATAACTTCTGTGCTCCACGAAAAGATCCGTCACCACCGATAACAACAAGTCCGTCGATGTTATGACTTCTTAAGATCTCTGCTGCCTTTTCCTGATACTCTAACTGTTTAAATTCTTCACATCTTGCGGTAAATAAAGCTGTACCACCACGAGAAATGATGTCACATGTGAATTCCTTCTCCATATCAAAGATCTCATCGTTTAACAGTCCGCTGTAACCACGATAAATTCCTTTTACATCAATACCTCTTGCCCATGCTGTTCTTGCTACTGCTCTTAATGCAGCATTCATGCCTGGAGCATCTCCACCACTTGTTAAAATTCCAATTGTCTGAACTGCGCTAGTCTTATTCATCTAACGTTACCTCCATTTCATAATTCCCTAAGTATACTCCCTAACGATTACATATATTATCTCTTTTTTTGGGATTTTTCAATACTCTTCTCGCGAACCTTTACATTTTTTTCACCAAAAAGTGATTTTAACTCGCTAAATACGTCATTTTTCGCGGAAATATTTTCGTATGCTGGAAGTCTTTTTATTGCTTTTTCTTTTTTGGAAAAAATAACAATTTCATCTTTACCGGGATATTTTCTGATAATTTTATACAAACCCTGTTGTTTATCTGTAAATTCTCCAATGTTCTCTGTCTGAATCCATACTTCCTTTGGAATCTGGTCAATCGGCACAATATATTCTGCAATCAGTTTACCACTTTCTTCAGAAACGGATGCCCGGCCTTTCACATAAAGTCCATTATCTTCGATGAGATACGACTTTACATTTTGATATATCGTCGGGAATACAATGATTTCTACAGTACCATACAAGTCTTCCAACGTAACAAATGCCATATTCTGATTATTTTTTGTAAGTTTGGCTGTGATATTACTAATAAGACCACCGACAACATAATGCTGCCCGTCTCTTACGATTGCACGTCCGCTTTCCTCATCCGGTTCGAAATCTGTCGATCTGGCAGTTGTCTGCTTCTCAATGGAATTCATATATTTTTCCAGTGGATGACCGCTGACATAAATACCAAGCACATCTTTTTCAAGTGCAAGTTTCTGCGCATCGTCATACTCCCCAACATCAGGATACTGCATCTCATATTCTTTTTTCTCTTCTTCGGAAAAGAAATCAAACAATGACATCTGACCACTCATAGACTCTTTTTTCTCCCGGTTTACTTGTTCAAGTACAACCGGATAGACAAGCATCTGCTGTTTTCTCGTCTTACCAAAACTGTCCAATGCTCCGGATTTGATAAGGTTTTCTATCGTTCTCTTATTGATTTCTTTCGATGTGAGACGCCCCATGAAATCTTTTAAATCTTTGTACTTTCCGTTTGCTTCTCTTTCCTGTGTCATTACATCAATCACATTTTTTCCGAGACTCTTAATCGCTGCAAGTCCATATCGAATAGAATCACCTGCAACAGAGAATCCGGCTTCCCCCTCATTGATGTCCGGCGGCAGGATGGAAATTCCCATCACACGGCAGGTATTGATATACTCTGTAATCTTTTTCGGGTTAGTAATTACTGAAGTAAGAAGCGCAGCCATAAATTCTACCGGATAATAGCAGCGCAGCCATGCTGTCTGATACGAAACAACCGCATAGGCAGCCGCATGAGATTTATTAAATGCATACTTGGCAAAGTCAATCATTTCATCGAAAATCTTATTGGCGGTTTCTTCTGGAATTCCCCGTTTGATACAGCCTTCTACGCCTTCTTCTTCATTACCATAAACAAAGTTCTGACGTTCCCTCGCCATGACATCTCCCTTTTTCTTGGACATCGCACGACGCACTAAGTCACTTCGGCCAAGTGTGTAACCGGCAAGACGCATTACAATCTGCATAACCTGTTCCTGATAAACGATACATCCGTAAGTCGGTGCCAGTATTTCTTCCAGTTCCGGACAGGTATACTGAATTGAATCCTGATTTTGCTTTCCCTTGATATACTTTGGAATAAAATCCATTGGTCCCGGACGGTACAGAGAAATTCCGGCAATAACATCCTCAAGATTCGTTGGCTTTAATTCCTTCATGAAAGACTTCATTCCAGCACTTTCTAACTGGAACACACCCTCCGTCTTTCCCTGCCCGATCATCTCATATACTTTGGCATCATCATAATCAATTGTATCAATACTAAAATCATAGCCAAGTTTCTTTCCAATCATTCGTGCGGCATCCTGAATTACGGTCAGTGTACGAAGACCTAAAAAGTCCATTTTCAGAAGTCCCAATTCTTCGATGGTTGTCATCGTAAACTGTGTTGTGATGACATTATCTGCACCTCTTGAAAGTGGGACAAATTCATCCAGCGGTTTTGAACCAATTACGACACCAGCGGCATGAATTGATGTATGTCTCGGTAATCCCTCCAGACGCATCGACATATCAATAAGATTCTTTACAACATCATCACTCTCATATGCCTGCTTTAATTCCGGATTTGATTTTAATGCCTTTTCAATCGTGATACCAAGCTCCATCGGAATCATTTTTGCAACATTATCAACCTGTACATAAGGGATATCAAGGACACGTCCAACATCACGAACTGCCATACGCGCCGCCATCGTACCGAAAGTTACAATCTGCACTACCTTATCTTTGCCGTATTTTTCATAAACATAATCAATAACTTCCTGCCGTCTCTCATAGCAGAAGTCAATATCAATATCTGGCATGGATACACGCTCTGGATTTAAGAAACGCTCAAAAATAAGCTGATATCTGATTGGGTCGATATTCGTAATCTCAAGACAATAGGAAACAATACTTCCTGCCGCACTTCCTCGTCCCGGGCCAACAGCGATTCCCTGACTCTTTGCAAAACGGATAAAATCCCACACAATGAGAAAATAATCAACATAGCCCATATTTTTAATAGTGCTAAGCTCATAAGAAAGTCTTTCCTGCAATTCCTGTGGCGGCGGGTCCCCGTATCTTTTCACAAGACCAGTCTCACAAAGCTCTTTTAAGTAAGAAAATGCATCGTAACCTTCCGGCACATCAAACTTTGGCACTTTCTGCTCACCAAAAACAATCTCCACATTACATCGCTCGGCAATTTTATGGGTATTATCCATCGCCTCTCTCGCATAGGGAAATACCTTCTGCATCTCTTCTTCCGACTTCAGATAATACTGCCCGCCTTCATAGCGCATTCTGTCCTGGTCTGAAACCTTTTTTCCAGTCTGTATACAAAGAAGCAGGTCATGTGGAACCGCATCTTCCTCTCTGATATAATGCACATCATTTGTGACAACCATCGGAATCCCAAGTTCCCTGGAAAGACGAATCAGGCTGGTATTTACCTGGGTCTGCTGACGAATTCCATGATCTTGCAACTCTAAGAAAAAGTTATTCTCTCCAAAAATATCACGCATTTTGTTTGCGGCAGCTCTTGCTCCATCAAAATCCTCTTTTAAAATCTTATTCGGAATCTCTCCGGCAAGACAGGCACTAAGTGCGATAATTCCCTCATGATATTTTTCAAGCACTTCATAGTCTACCCTTGGTTTGTAATAATATCCTTCTGTAAACCCTCTTGTCACAATCTTCATCAGGTTTTTATAGCCCTGATTATTTTCCGCAAGCAGTACAAGATGATAATATCTATCCTCTCCTCGTCCCTGCTCCCTGTCAAACCTTGACCCTGGTGCAACATAAATCTCACAGCCAAGAATTGGTTTAATTCCTACTTCTTTTGCCTTTTTATAAAAGTCAATCACGCCATACATAACCCCGTGGTCTGTGATGGCCAGACTATCCATTCCAAGCTCTTTTGCCCTCGGCAGAAGTTCTTTAATCTTACTAGAACCATCCAGCAGACTGTACTCCGTATGCACATGTAAATGTGTAAATGCCATAGGTGTCTTTTCCTCCTCTTACAACATCTCGACGAATGCTGTCATTCTCGTGTTAAGCTGTCCGATATCCTCCTGTGAATAGTCGGTCTCCACATGAATATACGGAACACCTTTTCCTTTTACAAACTTTTCAATACTCTTTGCCTCCACATTGTAAGTATGGCAGGCCTGCAGTGTCATTTCCACAACACCATCTACTTTATATTCCTCTATTAATCTTCCAAGAAGTTCATAACGATTCTTATTTGGTGTCATAACAGAACAGCCAATCTGAAGATATCTTTCCGCGATCGCCTCATAAATATCCTCTGCAGATTCATCTATTAAACGGTCAGCCGACTTTGTACCGCCACAGTTTTCATAGGCAACAACAACCGCTCCATTTTCTTCCAATGCTTTCACAACTTTCATTGGCGCACCGCTGCTTGGACATCCTGTTAAAAGAATTCTCTTCTTTTTCGGCTGTTTCTCACCCTCTCCATACTCCTTCATAATCTTTTCACGAAGCACATTGATTTCTTCTGGAACCTTTTCTTTATCAAAACGGAACTGACTTCCATATAATACATTAAACAATTCCTGTCCATTCATCGGTGCCGGATCATTTTTCATAACTTCATAAAGATTTTTAAGCGCAATTCTATTTTCATTCATCATATGAACTGCCTTACGAACGTTCTCCTCTGTAATCTCCACTTTGAAAGTCTGCTCCAGATAAGATTTGAACTTAAGAATCTCTTCTTTCCAAAGCTTTAATGCAGTTTCACTCTGACTGTTTGGAAGCTCCATAACATAAACATTTTTAAACTCTCCCATCAGTTCATACATCTTTTTCTTCCCATCACAGGTTGTCTCCCCAACTACTACGTCGGAAAAATAAAAGAACGGACATTTATCCGATACTGCAAAACCATAACTTGCCTTTACCATAGGGCACAGATTTCTTGGCAAATCCTTCTCTGCCACTGGTATTGTCTCGTCTGAAGTAGAACAAAGACCTACTGTAACTGCTCCCATCGCCATTGCGATTTCCTGTGGAAAATATGTACAGTAAGCTCCAACAACCGGAACATCCCTATCCTTCAATTCCTTCATCGTCAGAAAGGACTTCTTTCTCTGCTCCGCAAAATCTTCAAAAATCTCTGGTAACGCTTTGATCAACTCCATAATTAATACCTCTTTCATAACGTATTTGTAATTAGTTTTTACCTTATTAAAATGTCTTATAAAAAATGATACTATCTGGAGTTGTTTGCTGTCAAATTATAAATAAAAAGTATTTCCAAACGATATTTTACCACAGTAGCGGATCACAATCCAGATTGAAGTTAAATAGGAATTTGCCGCAGGCAGAGAGACGGCCCGGCAAATTCCCATTTAAGAACGATATTTTTATAACAATTTCTCTATAATTTATTTCTTTTTTTCCTATTCCTTCCTTGATATTTTGCCAAACAATATGTTATACTTTTTTTAGAAAGAAAGAGGTGTTTCAAATGACAGAACGTCAGTCCAAACTCATTAAATTGGTAAATCTTTATCAAAAAATCGAAGTGAGTCGTTTAGCTGAACTTTTAGATGTGTCTCAGGTAACCATCCGTAAAGACCTTGACCATCTTGAAGAAGAGGGACTTTTATCAAGAGAGCATGGCTACGCTTTAATTAAGAATGCCAATGATATTAACACACGTTTAACAATAAATTATGATAAGAAGCTTGAAATCGCCACAAAGGCTGCTGAGATGGTTTCTAATGGCGAAACAGTTATGCTTGAATCTGGCTCTACTTGTGCTTTACTTGCAGAACAGCTTGCAAAGTTAAAAAAAGATGTCACCATCATAACAAACTCTGCTTACATAGCGATTCGTATACGCGAGCTTCCGATTCGTAAAGTTATCCTTCTTGGTGGCGAATATCAGAAGGAATATCAGGGTATGGTAGGACCATTAGTTCGCAAATGTGCGAAGGAATTCTATGTAGATAAGTTCTTTGTAGGCACAGATGGATTTATTCCAGATGCAGGTTTTACTTGTGATGACCTGATGCGTGTGGAAACTATGAAGTATATGGAAGACTCCGCAAATCGTATGATCATTCTTGCTGACTCCAGTAAGTTCAGCCAGAAGGGGGTTGTAATTCAGACTACTTTTTCTGAGATTGATACGGTATGTACCGATGCGGAGATTCCAGAAGATGCATTAGAGAACTTAAAGAGACATAATATTAACGTAGAGATTGTGGAATAACTACTAATTTGTAGATTTCGTATAGACGAAAAAAGAAATAGTGTCCTAAATCTACAATTTTATTAAAGAAAATTTAAAAACCCCGAAAGACACATCCGCTATACCTGTGACTTTCGGGGTTCTATTTTTGTCTATCTTATTTTGAATTAATAACAATTAGTATGCAATTGTTTTCTTTTCATTATATACATCTCTGTCTAATTCACCCAGTTTATTTGCTGCTAACATACCAACCATAACATCTACATCTACATTTTAAGAAGGTTTCCAATGTTAAAATCATATGATAAGGTATTAGACAATGCCGCCTGGATAAAACAGGCAACAATATACAAAGAAACTACCGTTACAACAAAAGCAAAAATATTTTATTTCCATGGCGGAGGTCTTCTTTACGGTTTCAGAAAAGACTTACCAGAAAAACATATTTCCGTTATTACTCAGGCAGGTTATGAAATTATTTCCTTTGATTATCCCCTTGCTCCAGCAGCAGATCTTGAACAAATTGTTCCAGATATATGTGATTCAGCATGGCGGTCTGTTCCCTCAGTAACCTGCCTGATTCCAAAAAGATTCTCACTGACTTTTCCTCTATTGGTCATTCTTCTGGAACGGATACTTTATGCGGTATCGCATATATTTTTCAAAATCTTCATTATCTGATTTAAATATAAATAATAATAATAAAACGGATACAGAAATAATATAACTTTCTGTATCCGTCTTTTTATTGTGCATACTTTGTCAACGTAAGCGGCAGCTGAATTTGAAAACAATTAGAAACATCTAAAAGATCCATTTATAAATATCTACTGTTTCTCTTGATTGTCACAGTATAACACCATCATATATAATATGTATCGTTCCTAACTGCCAAAAATTATTCTTTTATTTATTCATAAAGGACAAATATAGGGGAAAGGCTCTCTTTGCAGGCGTACGTTTCGCTCTGCAAAGTACAATTTTTTCTACTCTTTCAGGTAAAAGAATTCTTTCTGCTGATTGTCTTTTCCAAAAAGATTATTGTATTCGAGCAAATTATACTCATGTATCAAATCATAATACGGAGATTTTTTATCATCAATCTCGTAAAATTTACCATTTTTATCCCAATATCCAATCGCATTGATTGCAGGAATTTCTTCTCTGAGTTTTGTTAAATATTCAAGATAACCTGTCTTTTTAATTCCTGCAACTTCTGCAAGATAGGTAGACAGATAATTGTTACTGGTTTTTTCTACATTTTCCTCTTTTATATCATAGTTTGCCCAGATTAAAAATGGTACTTTGTAGAGCTGCTCTAAGTCCTCTCCCTCTAATTTCTGAATATCTGTATGAAGCAGACGGTTGTAAAATGTCTCTTCTAAATCTGGCTGATGATCTCCGAAAAATACAATGACGGTCGGTTCATCTACTTTTTCAAAATAGTGAACCAGTTCCTTTAATGCTTTATCAGACATTTTTATCATGTTCAGATACTGCTCTGCTTTCGAATAAGACTGTAAATCCCCCTCTATCTGCACTTCATCTCCCGTTTCCAATGTACTTCCATCGTAACTTCCATGATTCTGCATTGTTACATTGAATAAATAAAATGGTTTATCTTTGTCGGTACGATTCTCATAAAGGCTGATAAGCTTTTTATAATCTTCTGAGTCTGTGATATGATAATTCACCGTATCTGTAAATACGGAAAAATTATCCGATGTATAAAATTTATCAAATCCCATCAGCGGGTATACTTTATATCTACCATAACCTGTCTTATAAAATGGATGCAATGCATAACACGGACTATATCCCTGGTCTTTTAAAGTATAAGTCAGACCCGCTGTTTTACTTCGCAGGAAAAGCTGATATGGAACAGAATTATCCGGCAAGAATGCAAGTGTATTTCCCGTCATAAATTCAAATTCTGAGTTTGCCGTATTTCCACCAAATACGGAAGAATATGTGTAGCCCTTAATCGCATTTTCTTTTAATTTACGGAAAAATGGCATATAGTCTTTGGATGTCTGCAAATCTCCTACTGCTTTTAAATCTGCAAAAGATTCATTCATAATTGCAATGACATTTGGCTTCTTTGTTGTTTTATTCTGCGTAGACGTATTTTTTTCCTGCGTTTCTGTAGATTCATTCTCTGTATACTGCTTTGTAATTTTTTTGACTGCATTAACAGAATACTCTTCTGGCTGTGTTACATGAAGATAGCCAAAAGTCCTCATCGTCGTAAGCAATGTTCCATAATATCTGTACTTATACTGCGGTCGATACACACGGAAATCAACACCGATATCTTCCAGATAATCGCTATATACATACACCTGTGTAAATCCGGCAAATATCATGCATGATACGATCGCGTACACAATTCTTCCCTTCCATTTAAACAGCTTCACCTTATCAAGCTTTAAAAGAAGCGCAACAAGCACAAGTGCCATCATAAAAAATTCAGCCGTATCCACATCAATCTGCACCTGGTAGGTATTTGCCACCGAAACGGCCGTCACAAAGGAATAAATATCTGATGCAATAAATGACATACTTCTAAATAATGTCAATTCATAGTTGAAAATTCCAAATACGGCTGTCACAACAACCATACAGATTGATGCTGCGCGTATGCTATTAAAAATCAGCAAAAACAGCACATAAATAACATAATAAACAATAATATCCAGCACCAGATATAAAAATGGAATGCTGAAAATCGGAACCCAAAACTGTGCATCATTATAAAATTCTAACCACAAAAAAGCGATAAATGGAGTAGCAATTCCTGCGATATACGTCAGTATTCTGTTTACCTCTGCCGAAAAATGAATTTTTTTCACTGTGAGGAAAACAAGTACCGCCCACAACCCGCCACAGATTATTAGGGAATCTGCATAAAAGCGATCAAAAAAATCTGGAGCTTGTGGATTATAATACAAATCTGGCTGTGCAAAAAAGGCAATTGCTAACAGGACATCTAATGCCAGCAAAAAATTTCTTCCGTGTTTCCCCTTAAAGAAATCCTTGATTCCTGCCTTTTTCTTTTTTAATTTATTCATCTCAATTCAATCCAACCTTTCATTTTTTCTTCCCCTCATTTTGAAGAAAAAATCTTTTTCACCTGCCCTTTTAACGACAATCCAAATAATAACACAAAATAGTTGAAAACGAAATAGGAATTTGCCGCAGGCAAAATAAATGCCACCGAAGAGAGCCTATCCCCTATATTTGTGACTTTAGTCGCGGC
>ENA-ORUA01003425-ORUA01003425.1-human-gut-metagenome-genome-assembly--contig:-NODE-3425-length-10925-cov-3.068353_pt1 | contig 10925 bp, 6 predicted proteins | sample MGYA00242076_ERZ509201 | MGnify/ENA primary metagenome ERZ509201 (study PRJEB26280, sample SAMEA2338863) | human gut metagenome | biome: human gut; feature: human-associated habitat; material: faeces...
TTAACATACAATTTTTCATATTGATTAGTCTTCTTACTAAAGTTTATTGGATAAAAAATATTAATCAGTACATTTGTATCAAAAATCACTTTATCTTCTGCAACTGGTACATAAGAACTAATTAGTAATTTATTCTTATTTTTCATAATTATCGATCACTTCCTCAATAGCATTTTCAAACCTTCTTTTATCTGAATAATATGATTTTGCATTATCAATTACAATTTGAAATTTTCGCGTTGTCATATCAGGTCTGTTTATAATTTCTAACTTTTTCTGTAATTCATCACTACTAAATTTCTCATATAATTTTCCGATTGAAACATTTAAAAAAGGAGTAATAATACTTTCTATCTCACCAAAATCCAACACAACCTTTTTTCCTTCCTTTAATAAAGGTACAATTTCATCAAATACTATTGCTCCTTGTTCTCTTGTAAGTGCAGATGGGCTACCAATCAATTCTGCTACATTTAAAACTATATCCATTTCTATACCTCCTAAAAAAATATTATGTTTTCTTTTTTGCTATCAAGTAAGTAAATTGAATTATCTGATAAATTTATTGTTACAGTTACTATTGTTCCTGGAAATTTCTTGTTTAATACAGTAAATCTCTCATTTTTCCTATTTAAACTATAAAATTCATTATCTGATAATAAATCAAAACTGCCATTATTTGACCGCAAAAACTCTAAAATCACACCAAGACCTAAACCTCCTGGTGCACTATTTACTTTTGTTGAATTACCTAATTTAATTGCCCATTTTAAGCTATTTTCGTTAAATTCTTTTTCCGAATTTCTGAAATATTCTACAACATTTTCGTTAATAGTTTTTCCTATATCTACAATTGTAAATGTTAAATTTGCACTTCTAGGAAAATACTGTCCACATGCATAAACATTTTCACTATGTGCATGATCTATTACATTATTAAATATTTCTAAAAAATTATCAATAATCTCCGTTTTAAATGCCTCATCCATTATTGGTAGCTCTTTTCTTGAAAAAATATTTAATTGTAAATATTTTTCAAACTCAACCAACTGTTCTGTATTCGCTTTAAATACTTTATAGTCAACTGTACTATTGTATGTATCATCAATGTCTTCCCATGTAAAGTATCTATTAAAACCATTTTTTTGCATAATACGCTTAATTTTTGCATTTAAATTTAATAATGAAATTCTTTCTTTATTTTTTGCAATTTTATTATCAACACATGCTCCTAAAATCGAAAGTAGATTTGCTGATATAAATGAAACCTTTGTAAAATCTAACAATATGCGCTTACTTTCTTTTAAGTTAATAATATTATACAAATCAATAAAAGATTCATACGACTTAATATCATTTTGAATATTTCGTTCAAAAACAAAAATTTCATCAAACTCACTTATAATTTTTTTCCTATCCATATATAATTCCTCTATTTGTATTATATATTTTCACATTTTAACAATACAATAAAAACAAATTAACTTTTTCCTTATCACATTTACTAAAGCGGAATAACTGCTATACAAAAATACTTACTACTGATAATAGTTAATTATTATATTATAATAGTAATATTTCTGATAATGAATTTAATTGTAAAAATGAGACAGTAGTTGCAAAACATACAAAACTTAAGAAATATCACACAAAAAAGTAACGCCCCTGCTCTGACAAAGTAAGGCGTTACTTTTTATATAACACTTATCATTGCCGGCGGCTAGTCTGCACCTAGTGTTCGGCTCTCTTGTTAAATTCATTATATACAAATCTAAAAATAATTGCAACTATTAAATTAAAGATTCACATATAAAGTACTTAAGCATCAAAAAACATTCATGTCCTTGTCGGATTCCGACAAGTTTTATGTTATATTTACATATGCCAGACAATCTGATAAGATAATTTTTATTTAAATGCAATCCATATCTTCTCACAAGTCCTTATTTTCAAGCCTTTTCACAATATTACAGGTTCTCGACTACGGTGGTCCGGATGGCGAGGCTGGTGCCGCTATGCGTTATCTCTCACAGCGTTACAGTATGACCGACCGCCGTGTCATGGGTGCTCTTACTGACATCGGCACCGAAGAACTCGGTCATCTTGAAATTGTTGCTACCATTATCAGACAGCTTACAAAAAATCTTACACCGGAAGAAATCAAGGCATCCGGCTTTGATAAATACTATATTGACCACACACTTGCCATATGGCCGCAGGCAGCAAGTGGGGAGCCTTTCAGTGCGAGCCAGCTTCAGAGCACCGGTGATACCATAACCGATCTTTATGAAGACATGGCGGCAGAGCAGAAAGCCCGGAGCACCTATGATAACATCCTCCGGCTAGTAAAAGACCCTGAAGTTGCAGAACCTATCCGTTTCCTCAGAGAAAGAGAAATTGTTCATTTCCAGAGATTTGGCGAATGTCTCAGACGCACTCAGGAAAACCTTGACTGTCGAAACTTTTATGCTTTTAATCAGCAGATTGATAAAAAGAACTGTGGAAAATAATCAGCATAACCGGTTTTAAGAAATAAATAAACAAGCCGAACGCAGATACTTTATTCTGTATTCGGCTTGTTTTAATGCTTATTTAACTAAAAGTCAGTGATACACTATACAAAATATTCTCTTTACACTATCTGTTAAGATTTTAACCCTCGTAAACAGTAATTCCTGTCACTGCAGGTTTTCCTGCAAATGTTATATAGAGGCATGGCTCTGTCTCAAGTGCTTTTAACAATGTATCATTAAGCACTATTCCTTTTCCATGGAATTCTGAATACTTAAGGTCATATGTATTCTTTCCGCTTCCGCCAACTTTGTCTGATGTTCCAATAGTCACTGTTCCGACAAAGTCTTCTGTATCTGATATATCTAAGAAGTTAAATGCAACAACCGGCTTCTTATACTTAGATAAATCAATCTTTAAGAATGCCTGATAGCCCCAGTCATTAAAGCCAAGCTCTGTTGTATCTCCGTCAATTGATGATTTTGATGATGACTCAGGTACAAATGCTTCAACAGAACCTTTTGTTACCTTTGTTCCACCTTCTTCTGTTGTGTATATATCATCTCCTACGAGGTTTCCACCGCCGTTCTTATACCACTTTCCTGTCCATTCAAAGCCTGCTTTGAGGTTATTTACATTTGTTGTTTCAAGATAATCTGCGATTGAACCGTCTGTTGTTGTTCCGTTTGTATTTATCTTTGAACTTGTATCACCTGTTGAACCTGTGATTGTATTGTAGAGTACGGCAATGTCATTGTATCTCATCTTACAGTTGTCTTTATCCATGTACTGATTTGTCTCCCAAAGTACAGGTAAAATATGATGTTTAGCTGCAATAGTCATTGTATCATTTAACCACTGTGCAACACCCTCCTGCTTTGGATTGCAAACACTGAACTCACCCATGATGATTCCGTATCCTGCATTGTAGAATTTATCCATCTTTGTGAAGTATGTTTCTGTTGCTTCTTTGTCTTTCTGTGTATAGATACCGCTGCCACCATCTCCACAGAAATCCCATGGTGTGTAGTAATGAACTGATATGCTGAGTTTTGTAGTTCCGTTTTCTGCTGTATCTGTTGGCATCTTAAATTTGTCATCACAAGTCTTGTCAATGTTTGTATCATAACCTGCAATAAGAAGATGTCTGTATGCGTTGTTTCCGCCTGTACTGCGGACAATGTCTACAAATTTCTGGTTAATCTTATTTGCCATTTCGTATCTCTCATACTCTGTAAGATTTCCTGAGATACTCTTTGTATCATTGTCATCTTTTGGTACACAATAACCACTTTCATAGATTGCATCGTTTAATCTGTCACCAAGTTCCTCGTTTGCACCTTCAAAAATGAGATGATCTGAATAATCCTTAAATCTGTCACAAATCTGTGTCCAGTATCTCTCATATCTCTTCCATGCCTCTGCACGTTTTGTCTCATCGGCAAACTTATTTCCGTCAGCATCTTCCTTGCACGCACCAAACTGTCCCCACCACTGAGAATCCCAATGATCATTGACAATTACATACATACCACAGTTTAATGCGTAGTTTACAACTTCTTCCACACGACCAAGATATTTTTCATTGATAGTATATGTTCCATCCTCTGAATCCATGTTTGACCATGCTACAGGAATACGGATAGTATTAAATCCATATGAACGGAGTGACTGGATATAAGCTTCTGTTGTAATAGGCTGCCCCCATGCCTGCTCAAATACTGTAGCATCTGTAGCAACAACCTTGTCAGCATAAGTTCCTAAAGTAGCTTCAAGAGTATTTCCGAGGTTTACACCCTCCCCCATCTCATTTTCAATGAGCCACTGTGTAGAAACATCTTTACGAACAGTACCATTATCTTTAACAATCATGTTTGCTGAAGTACCGCCCTTTATCGAAACTGTTCTCTCTTCACCGACATTTGTTGAAGTCTCCGGCAGCTTCACACGGAGTGTAATATCTTTATCTTCGAGATGTCCGTAAAAACCGCCATCTGCAACTGTTATATCTTTTGTAATAGTCTTTGTTGCTGTTTTTCCATCCATTCTCTTATATGCAATCTTAAATGTAACCTTTGCACTTCCGGCAGCTTCACCAAATATCTCAGCAGAATATGTAAGACCTGATGTCTTCTCATTCTTAATTTTGATTATTTTTTCATCTGCACTTGAAGCAGTAACCTTTGTCACACTCTTAACATTTTCAGCAGTAATTACAACAGTTCCAGCTTTTCCGCTCACAAGTCCACTTGTAGCATATTTTGTGGCAAAAATAGGTGTATAAACCTTTTTAATGCTCTTAGCACCGGCTGCCTTAATCTTTTTAGCATTTGCATCAACTGAACTTCCTGAAATGCTAATCTTTTTAGTACAACCTTTAAATGCATTCTTTGCAACAGACGATAATTTACCGTTTACCACAAGTTTTGTAAGTTTCTTGCAATTTGCAAATGCTGAAGATGCAATCTTTGTCACACCTTTTCCAAGTGTAACAGATGTTGCTTTTGCTGCTTTGAAAACATTTGCATTAACAGCAGATACCGTATATGTCGCGCCTGATGCCTTAACTGTATTTGGAACTGATAGTGTCTTTGCTTTCTTTCCCTTTGTAGAAAGCTTTGTAATTGCAACTTTGCCATTTGTATCTTCTGTAGCGGCAGTTGTTACCTTATATGTATAATTTCCGCTTGTAAATGTAGCTCCAGCCTTTTTTCCATATGTCTTTGTAAACTTAGGAACACCTGTTATCTTAAATGAAATCTCAATATCGGATTTAGGCATTGTTGTAAGTTTGCCCTGCTTGAAAGGAATATTGCTTGAAAGATTCCATCCGTCATAACCTGTATAGCTGAATACGTTATAACCGTTTGCCTCATATGATTTTGTATGTGGAAGTTCTACTCCTGCTGCTCCCTCTACCTCATTACCATCAATTTTTAATGTTGCATCTGTGACTTTTATGCTGTCTGCTGATTTAAGAGGAATATCTGTCGAAATTCCCATCATGTTAAACGCATCTGCTCCTGTAAGGTCAACACCTGAAATCTTAACAGTGTACTCTCCGTCACCTTCTTTTAAAAGAACATCCGTAATCTCTGCTTTTTCTGTCACATCCTGACCACCAGCCTGCACATACGAATACTCTTTTCCTGTTTTAAGCGGATCTCTGTAATCCCATGTCTTTGTCTGATAATAAAGATAAGCGTGATAACCGTCTTCTTTCCAGACAGAACTTACTGCCGCACTTGCCGTCTTTGCATCATTTGCTGCACCAATGCCCGTAAATGATGTAACAACCATAGCCATTGACAATACCGCAGCTAATAATTTTTTAGTTGTTTTTCTCATATAATTCTCCTCTCACATAATTTTAATTCATTTTATACCTTTTATAAGTAACAGTTTTGTCATAAATATAGCAATAGAATTGGCAAACTCAAATATTGCAATATATTTTTATAGCTGAACTGTTATTATTATGTTCATATTTTATTATATTTTTGTTAATATTTATATCCTGACTTTTAGATATATTATACATGTTTTTTAATATATACGGCATTTATAAACACCTGTTGCATACTCAATCGGACATCTTCAATCTACTCTTTATCTGTTCATAACACAAAGAGAGCACACCTATTGGTGTGCCCTCCCTGAAAGCTCTTTCGATTTGTTTTCCTTAATTGTGGGAATTCAAACTTATTAAATATTATTTAACTACTACGCTGACTTTTGCGGACTTCTTACCATATTTAAGTGTAGCAGTTGTCTTACCTTTCTTAAGTCCCTTAACCTGGAATGTTACCTGTCCTTTTGCAGTCTTTTTAACTGTGACTTTTGCAACTTTCTTGTTCTTTACAGAGACTTTAATCTTCTTAGCCTTAACTTTCTTAGTTATCTTTGCAAGTGCAACTGTGTAGTTTGCTGTCTTTTTCTTCTTAACATTTGCTGTCTTAGCAACAGTTACTTTAATAGTAGACTTCTTAGAACCAGCCTTAAGTGTGATTGTAGCTGTCTTGCCCATAACTGCTGTCTTCTTAGCTGTGATTGTAACATTCTTCTTAGATTTGTTTACCTTAACTGTTACAGCCTTGTTGTTGCTTGTAGCCTTAACTGTTGATGTACCCTTAACTGTGTACTTAACTGTTGCAGACTTAGATGGAGCAACCGAAACCTTAGACTTAGCAGCCTTGATAGATAATGTTGAAGAAGCTTTCTTTGTTGTTACATTGAAGTTTACTACAATTTTATCATTAGCTTTAACAGGAGCTTTGTTTAACTTATCAATAGTTGTAACTTTTTCATCCTGCCAGTTAACACCAGTCTTGTCAAAGAGACCATTCCATGGATTTACGATGTTGAATCTGTAGTTCTCTGAAACTGTCTGATCTGCAAATCCCCAGCATCCTTTGTTATCTATAGCGTATGTCTTGTCACCAATCTTTACATTCTTAACTGTGAGTGCAAAGTTGTCTGAAAGACTTCCATAATAAAGGTCTGTGTCAAGCATCATTAAGTAGATTCCTTTTGAATCACTTGTTGCTGTGTATTCGATAGAGTAATCACCATCTTTTGTTACATTAACACTCTTGTCACCCCAAGACTGCTCGCCCCAAGTATCATCACCAACATAGTCGAATGAAACATTGAAGTTACCCATCTGACCTTTAGCAACCGGTGCCGGTGTCTCTGTTGGTGCAGGTGTATTCTTAAGCTGATTCTCAAGAGCTGCTTTTGATGCTGCAAGTGACTTATTGTCTTTTTCAAGGGCTGCTTTTGATGCTACGAGTGCTGAGTTTGATGCTGCAAGTGCTTTGTTCTCTGTCTCAAGAGCTGCCTTTGATGCTGCAAGTGACTTGTTGTCTTTTTCAAGGGCTGCTTTTGATGCTACAAGTGAAGCATTGTCTTTCTCAAGGGCTGCCTTTGATGCTACGAGTGAAGCATTGTCTTTCTCAAGGGCTGCCTTTGATGCTGCAAGTGCTTCATTCTCTTTCTTAAGAGCATCTAAATCTATAACACCATTCACTTTATATGTAAATGTAATCTCATCGCCTTTTTCTGCAGTAAATTTTTCAAAATCACCTACACTAGTTGTTGCGATATTTTTTGAATCAGCATATTCACCATACACTGCTTTTTTACTTAACACATCCTTGTCTCCAACTTTAACTGAAACAATCTTTAAATCGAAATCTTCAGTAACATTTTCAACAGTAGTTGTTGTCTCTCCAAAATTAGCTCCAGCAAGAGCACCTGCTGTAGCTGCATCTGCAAAAGTTGTTGTAACTTCAACTTTTCCGTCTGCTTTAACAGTAGCCTCTTTTTTGTTTAAAGTTTCACCTTTAAGTGTTAATTCAACACCGTCTTTGTCGGCTGCATCTGCCTTTAATGTTCCAACATTTGCACCTGTCAATACTAATGCTGTTGAAAGTGCTAAGGAAAGAGCTTTTTTTGTTCCCTTTGTTAATCTCATTAACATATCCTCCTTCTCCCTATCATATATAGGGTTGCATAATTTTTGAAACGATAAAGTTGTAGTCCGCACTCAACCCTATAAGCCATTTCGTTACATCTAACATAGTAACAGAATAATATTTTCAAATAAACAGTAAAAATGCACAATTATTCCAGCTTTTTTTGTGCATTTTGTATATTCATCAAATGATTACACCTTGATTATGTGTTTTTTTTCAGTGATTTTTCCCATATTATCAACATTATAGTTAAGGCTAATTTTTGACAATATTTGGAATAAAATTTTTGAAAAATCGTAATAGTTCCGCCCTAAATTTACTATAACCAAAGAAAAACAGAGACGGTTTTTTACTTCCGCCTCTGCTTTTTATTTCAAAAATTATGCTTTGGAAAATTTTATTATGTTATGGTAATTATTTTACTTTAACTGTTACCTTAACTGATTTCTTACCAATCTTGATTGTAAGTTTTGAAGTACCTTTCTTAGCACCCTTAACTGTTACTGTTACTTTGCCCTTAGAAACTTTCTTGCCTGTAATCTTAGCAATCTTTGACTTAGAAGATTTAGCTGTTAATTTATCTGTTGTTGCTTTCTTCTTATTCTGAGCTGTAACCTTAACTGTTATTTTTGCTTTCTTGCCCTTCTTAATCTTTACTGTTTTCTTAGCTGCTTTTGCACTCTTAACAGGGTTTGCAACCTTAACTGTGATAGTTGCTTTCTTTCCTGCACTTGTAAGTGTAATCTTAGCTGAAGAACCCTTTGTTGCTTTCTTAGGTACTGAAATCTTAATTTTCTTGCTGCTTGTTACTTTTACTGTTGCAAGTTTCTTATTAGAAGTCTTAGCTGATGCCTTAACTGCTTTTCCTGCCTTATTAAGTGCTTTATAAGAAACTGTTGTTGACTTTCCTGCTGCTACTGTTACTGTTTTCTTAGAAACTGTTACTTTAGCTTTTGATTTTGCACTAGTGCTGCTCTTCATTCCTGATACAGTAAATGATACCTTGATTGTATCTCCCTTCTTTACAGGTACTGTTCCAAGTCCATCAATAGATGTTACGGCAGGGTCAACATATGTTACACCATCTGAACCAATAGGTCCGTTATATGGATTTACAATATTGTATCTGTAAGCGTTTGTTTTTTCCTGGTCTGCGAAGCACCATCCGCCTTTCGCATTTACTTTGTAATCTGTCTTTCCAACAGAAACAGTTGTAGGAACAAGCTTAAAGTCTTTGTTTAATGAACCTTTGTAAAGGTCTGTTGAAAGAATCATCATAAAGATGTCAGTTGTATCAGACTGAGCAGTGTAGCTGATTTCATATTTTCCATCACCAGTTACATCAACTGACTTGTCTCCCCATGACTGCTCGCCCCATTTGTCATCTGCTACATAGTTAAATGCAACATTAAATTTATCCATATTTCCCTTAGGAGCTTCTGTCGGAGCTGGTGTTGCATCGCTTGTTGGTGCTGGTGTATTTGATGTTACAGGTGCCGGTGTATTTGTTGCTCCGCTTGTTGGTGCTGTTGTTGCTCCATTTGTTGGGGCTGTTGTTGCTCCGTTTGTTGGTACTGTTGTTGCTCCATTTGTTGGGGCTGTTGAAGGCTCTGTTGATACTGCAGGTGCTGATGAAACTTCTGCTGTTGGTGTCGGTGTTGCTAAAGCTTCTTTAACAACGAGAGCACAATCTTTTCCACCTGATAATTTATATGTAGTTCCATCAATATCTGTTTTTGTTCCCATATAAATCTTAGGTGTATCTGCATTCATATCCGCATCATCACTTGCTGATATATAGAACTCATCTGTCTCATCATCAAACCAAGCCTTTACACCTTTGATAGCAGTATATGTTTTGTCATATGCCCATCCGTCAAATTCAATAGTTCTTGTTGAATTTGGTTTTGTTACAGGTGCAGAAATCTTAATTGTCTCTCCACGATGAATAGTAATCTCATCTTTGACATTGGACATATCAATAGTCGGTTTTGCTGAACTGTCATAATACTCTACTGTAACTGTATAATTAACATCTGACCAAGTATCACCAGACTCATCTTTAATATTTAAAAGGAATTTGCTTCCGCTGTCTTTTATTGCATCTGCGATAACCTTTGATGAGTCACCATCTCCTACATAACTCCAAGAACCGCAAGTATCACTTTCTGTTCCGTCAAACTTAGTAACAACACTTCCACCATACCAGTACTGATTGCAATCATCTGTACCTGCTAATGTGATAGTTGGTGTTGTATAACCTGTTGTCTTAGAAACAACTTCAGAAAAATCAATCCCAAGTCCATGTACTGTTTTTGCATTTTCCTTATCTGTTACATAAAACTTACCATCATCGGCTGTACCATTGTTAAATACTTTCTGGCTATCTGTAACATCTTTTCCATCAAGAGTTACTTTTGTTAATTTGTTCTTTTCTACTGTTGCGACATATGAATGTGTCGCATCATCCGCTTCCGCTGCCTTACTTTTTGTACTTCCAATATTTGCACTGGTAATAATAAGTGCTGTTGAAAGAGCTAAAGAAAGGGCTTTTCTCATTCCTTTTTTTAATCTCATTAAGAAATCCTCCTTCTCCCATCTCTATGGGCAATAAATTGTTAATTTACTTTTGCTTAAAGCAGAAATCATTGGTCTTTATTGCACCCCTCAAACTGCCTTTAACATTTGAACAAAATATTAACACAGTGTTAATATTTTTTATACCTGCAAATTTAGCAATTTTATACATTGATATTTTTTAATTTTATAATTTTTATGTTAAAGTTGTATTATTTTTACAATTTTGGTAACAGTTCAGCCACAAAAATGTAATTGGCAATACAATAAGCTTGTTCATTGTATTGTTAAGTACATTTTTATGTTAGAATAGCCTTTCATTTCTGAAATGAGGGCAAAGCCCTCGCGAGCACGCTCAGA
>ENA-ORUA01003436-ORUA01003436.1-human-gut-metagenome-genome-assembly--contig:-NODE-3436-length-10889-cov-5.787428_pt1 | contig 10889 bp, 10 predicted proteins | sample MGYA00242076_ERZ509201 | MGnify/ENA primary metagenome ERZ509201 (study PRJEB26280, sample SAMEA2338863) | human gut metagenome | biome: human gut; feature: human-associated habitat; material: faeces...
ACACAAAAAGCAGACCGCTAAGGTCTGCTTTCATAAATGGTCGTTTTTTCTACATGAACTGTTCTGATTAGATTGCAAGCAAGTTCTTAATTGCTTCCATGTAAATCTGTACTGCTTCTTCAACTTCAGATACGAGTGTGTACTCGTCTGCACCGTGGATGCGGTAATCTACGCCCGGTTTCTCCGGTCCGAATGCGATGATATTTTTTAAGGACTTCGCATATGTTCCACCACCGATTACTAACGGTTTGTTCTCTGTATCTCCTGTTACATCTGTATAAGCTTTGTACAGTGCCTCTACAAGTGGAGACTCTTTCGGGAAGAACAATGGTTTTGTAGTTGTGTGGATCTCAATGCGTCCGTTCTCGTCTTCGAGCTTTCCTTCGCACATCTTGAGCATATCTTCTACAGAATATGTTACCGGGAATCTGATATCGATTGTAGCGGAGATCACACCGTCTTCTTTCTTAACGATTCCGTTACAGAATGTAAGCTCTCCAAACTCATCTGCGCATTTCAGTCCGATTCCTGATCCGTCACATGCTGTACCAATGTGTGAGTTATAGAATTCTACGAAATCATCTTCAAATCCGGCTTTTGCAAGACAGTCAAAGATAACACCTGCAGCATTAACTCCAAATGCCGGTGTACTTGCATGTGCAGATACTCCCTTTGCATAAATAGTGATCTTTCCATCTTCCTCTGTTACTTTGTATTCCTGAAGTTTTGTCTCTGCGAAAGCAGCTTCCAGTCTGTCTTTCAGTCCTTCTTCTGCCGGAATCTCTGCTGTACATGCATCACATACGGCATTGAATACAAATCCACCATTGATAGAAATAATCTTTGTATTCTTAGAAGTTGCCAGCATGCCAAGCATACCTTTCTCTCCGTGAATACATGGGTAATTTGCATCCGGTGTAAATCCACAAGATAACTCTTCTGCCACTTCATTATAATGCTCCATACATCTGGAACCATTTTCCTCATTACATCCCATGATCAGACGAACTCTCTTGTTGAGCTTCACACCTGAATCACGAAGAAGCTTCATTGCATAAAGCGCTTCCATAACAGGTCCTTTATCATCTGTTGTTCCACGTCCGTAAACATAATCTCCTTCTCTTGTCAACTTGAATGGATCATATGTCCAGTCACCGCCCGCCGGTACGATATCCAGATGTCCTGCGATACCAACGATCTCTTCGCCTTCTCCCATCTCTGCATATCCACAGTAGTTATCCAGGTTCACTGTCTTGAATCCGAGCTCATCTGCAATCTGCAGTGCTTCGTGAAGAACCTTTGCCGGTCCCTCTCCAAATGGCATTCCTTCTGCCGGTGTTCCAAGCTGTGAATCTATCGCTACAAGTCTTTCCATATTGCTTAACAATTCTTCTGTTGTTGCATGAATCTTTTCTTTGATATCCATTATTTTCATCCTTCCTTTTTTACGTTACTGTTCACACGATGTGCGACCAGCAACGCATCTCGCCATTTTAAATCGCCTTTGGCGATGGGGCGAGATGCATTCAAGCCAAAACATGCATCCTCCGTGTCAATCAGCGGAGTGATTGACACGGGAGTGAACAGTAACTTTTTTACTGCCTTCTATCATATGATGCGAGTGTCAAAAGTAAATTTTGACACTTACATCATCATATCATGTATCGTGAAAAATTTCCAGTCTTCCCTTAACGAAATTATCAACATTTTGTCTATAATCTGGATTAAACAATTCTTCCGTTTTAGATTATATTCTCTTAATAAATTTTACTTTTCTTTAGCTTTCGTGACACGAGGTGTTCACAATTCTTCCGTATAATAACATCATCAAGTTGATACAAATGAATTACAAAAGTATTATACATAGAAAAGAAGACGGTGATTGTATTAGCGACAGATCTTTTATGATTGCCGGACTTCGACCAAAAATTACGAATAGTTTATATAGATAATGGCCCGGTGCAGTGCACCGGGCCACGTTTTTGTTATTATATTTTCTTAACCTCTTTTTCCATTTTTCAGATCTTCCACGATTTCATTGTAACGTTTTTTATTCAAACGATAGAAGAACAGAACAACTGCTGTGACAATCTACAAAATTCCTGGAATTGTTGAAAATGAATGTTTCATAACTGCAATTACTTCCGGATTCTGTACCTGATTTGCCACATATCCGTATTTACCAAGCAGAGCTGCAAGGAGTGCAGTTCCTATAGCCATTCCGATTTTATTTCCAAGAGAAACAAATGCATACTGGAATCCATCATTTCTAAGTCCTGTTTTCCACTCACCGTATTCCACACAATCCGGAATGATCGCATAGATTGCAGTGTTAAATCCTGAAAAGAAGAACTGTGTAATACCTGCCAATGCATAGAATACAATTGGAGATTCTTTTACATTAAAGAAGAACATTACAAGCATAGCGATTCCTGTAAGTAATGCAAAAACAGATGCTGTTCTTCCTTTATTATTCAACTTGCGGAATACCGGCTGGAAGCAAGCTGCACCGATAATTGAAGGAATAATAATACACATGGAATATGTTGTATAATAGGAAGCATCTCCTTCTACATAAGTGAAATAATATAAAATATCTGCATTTCTTCCATATAATGTGAAACCAAACAGCACCTGTCCAACTAATGCAAGCAGATATGGTCTATTCTGCATAACGGCCTTCAGCTGTACTTTAATGGAGATTTTTTCTTTCTCCGGAATTGTCACCTGCTCTTTTGTCTTTGCAAAACAGAAGAAATGACATGCAGCAAAGATGCATCCGTAAATAATTGCAACAAACAGATAACCGTTCTTTACACTGTTGCTTCCAAGCCTGCTGATCAGTGGCACTGTTACGATATTGATGATTCCGATTGCGATCATTGCTGCTACGGAACGAGATGTATTGATCTTGGCACGCTCATCAATATCCTGTGTCATAGCACCGCAAAGTGTTCCATATGGAATGTTTACACATGTGTATCCTAAAACGAGAAGACAGTATGTAATTACCATGTAAACTATTTTCGATGTATTTGACCAATCTGGGTGCGCCCAGAAAGAAAGGATCAAAAGCACTGATGTGATCGGTGCTGCCACCAACAGCCATGGACGGTATCTTCCCCATCTTGTGTTTGTTTTATCTGTTAATCCACCTACGATTGGATCATTGATCGCATCCCAGAATCTTGAGAAAAGCATCAATGCTGATACTGCTGCCATACTGATTCCAAATACATCTGTATAGAAAATCATTAAAAAGTTACTGACAAACATCCAGCTAAAGTTACATCCTACATCTCCGAAACCATATGCAATCTTGCTGATCAGAGGCACTTTTCCATTATTGCTCTCGTTTTCCATTAATACCTCCTTGCCAGAGTTTCTGATAAAACTCTGTTCTCTCTTGATTCGATCACCTATTTCTCCTGCACATTGATGATTACTTTCATCGTTGTCTCGCGGTTATCATCAATATACTGATATGCTTTCAGATAATCTTTGAATGCAAATGTCTTAGAAATCAATGGTCTTAAATGAACTTTTCCTTCATTTACAAGTTCTATACCATCTACATAATCATCATGACGATACATCATTGTGCTCTTGATATCCAGTTCGTGATCATTTGCAACTGCAAGGTCTACTGTTGCCATTCCTGCAAATACGGCAACAAGAACGATGATACTTCCTTTTCTTGCGTATTTAATTGCCTGTCCCATTGTGATATTATTTCCTGCGCAATCATAGATCACATCTGCCTTGTCAGGACCAAAAGCTTCAACCATTGCCTCTCCAAAATCCTTCTCCATAGTATTAACGCATACATCAATACCACATTCTTTTGCCTTATCCAGACGAAGGTCGCTGACATCTGTGATCATTACCTTTGCGGCACCCATTCCTTTTGCTGCCTGTGCAACCAGGTTACCAATCGGTCCTGCACCAAGAACTGCAATATTCAATCCCTTTACATCTCCTACCTGCTTCACTCCATGCACTGCAACTGCCAGAGGCTCGATCATGGCACCTTCTTCATAAGACATATCTTCCGGAATCGGTGTTACTTTAGAGGCATCTACTGCAAAATATTCTGAAGCTGTTCCTGTTGTCTGGAATCCCATAACCTTAAGTTCCTCACAAAGGTTATATTTTCCATGGCGGCACGGATAACACTGTCCGCAGTAAACCTGTGGCTCGATCGTAACTTTCTGTCCTTCATGAAATTCTGTAACATCTTTTCCGACCTTGGCAATCTCACCGGATACCTCATGTCCCTGAGTCACCGGGTATTTTGTAAATGGATGTTTTCCATGATATACGTGAATATCAGATCCACAGATTCCTATATTCATAATCTTAACTAGTACCTGATCATCTTTCACTTCCGGAACCGGTACCTCTCTGAAAATAATTTCTCCCGGGTTTGTCATTACCTGCTGTAACATAATGTTTTCCTCCTTTATTGAATATCTTTTATTAAATGTTTTATTAAAGTAATTACATTATTGTTCAGGAAGCGTATTTTGTCAATATGTTATTGTTCAATTCTGCCTATTGCACAAGATTTCGCTATAATTTTTATGCACTTTGCGCAAAAAAAGTCCAGGGAAGAAACATGTATTAAAAATGTTTCTTCTCTGGATTTTCTAACTTTCCATCATTCTGATCGTTATAATGTTTTAATAAAAGCCTGCAAATAATGTTTTGCCACACCAACTGCCGAGGCTTCTCTCTTATATGAACAAACTTTCAGGTATCTCGCATCATGCTCAAATCCATTATATTCCATTACTTTTTTCCCTAAGGTTATCATATGATCTGCAAGATATCCCCCTACTTCCCCTCCAAGAATAATATCCATATCATATGCCATTCTCAGATTTGAAATAAGGATTGCCAGATTATTAAGATACTCTTTCCAAACCTTCACAGCCTGTCCGTCCTGCTCTTCCACCTTCTTCATAAACTGTTCCAGTGTCTCTTTGGTATCATCTGTCAGCACACTCGCCGCACAGTAAGCATCCGCACAGCCTTGTTTTCCGCAATAACATTTCTTTCCGCCCGGAACAAGGATCATATGTCCAAATTCTCCGGCTTTCTGATTCGCTCCCGGAATCAATTTCCCGTCAATGCAAAATGCTCCTCCGAGTGTGTTATTCAATGAAAGATACAATGCATTTCTATAGTTATTTAAATCCTCTGCCATCATTGCCGCATTGGCATCATTTTCAAAATAAACCGGAAGTGAAAAGATCTGTTCCAAAAAGCTTAAACTATAATTCTCCAATTGGAGCGCATGAGATTTGATCAGCATTCGTTCTTTCGAATTAACAATTCCCGGAATTGAAATTCCGATTCCCAAGATTCGTTCTCTGTGTTCTACATCTGAAAGAAATCTTTCCAATGCTTCGCTCAATTGTAAGTAGTAAGCGGCCTCTGTTGAAAATTCTAAGCGGATCCTTTCATATTTCTCTATCTCATAGCTCAAATTCACAAGTACAAATCCTGCATGCTTCGCAGTGATCCTTATCCCAACCGCATAACGGTACGCTGGATTAATACTGATTCGTTTTGCTTTTCGCCCGCCTGTAGATTCATATTCTCCGGTTTCAACCGCAATTCCATTAGCCAAGAGCTCATTCACATTCGACAATACAGTCGGCATACTAAGATTGAGATCCTTCGACAATTCCACTTTAGACGTTGCTTCGTGATTTATAATATAATTTACTATTTTTGATTTTGTAATATTTCTCTTTTCCGCTCCAGCCATATCCAAGGCTCCTTTTATAAATTGTTTTATAAAAGTATCTTATCTCTTCTTTGCCGCTTTGTAAAGGTTACAAATGCATTTTATTCTTCTACTTCCACCGGATTTGTCACACTGACCTTGTGATCATACCATGTTCCCTTTTTTCCGATCAATGCAAGATCAAATTCTTTGTCCAGTGCCGGAACCGGAACGTCGAATCCATAGACCTCTTCAGATGTTCCATCGCTGTAATTAATAGTATCTGTTGTAGGCTGAAGCAGTTCTGCGCCGTCCTTCTGTGCATCCTCGGCAGTTCCTTCGAACAGATTGACAATATTTTTAGACACCAGACTGATATGAATTGTCATTTTCCCATCCTCTACTGTCAGTGTTCCTTTTCCATCCATTGCTTCATTCACATGGAACATAGAACTGTCCGTCTGAAATTCTGCTGTATATGTTCCGTCTTCCAGTGCTGCCTGCTCCTCATCTGCCTTATCTGCAGAATCCTCTTTTGTATCCGCCTGTTCTGTCTGTGCTTTTCCACTGTCTTTCGTCTCTGTGCTATTTCCACATCCTGTAAATACAGATGCGATCATAGAAACAGAAATTAATACCATTAATAACTTCTTTTTCATCTAAATCCTTCCTTTCATTAATTCAAAAAAGGTCATGCAATTCCCTTTTCTCTGAACAAGCATGACCTTCTCAATAATATCTTCTTACAAATTACTCTGCATCAATTGCAGCCTGTGTATGTGCTACATACAGCTGCTGGATTGCCTGGATCTCTCCTAAACCTGCAATCTGAGTATCAATGCTGTCAAATGCTCCTGATGCCTCAAACTGGCTCTTCCAGGAATCATCGTCATCTCCGGCCATATCGTTGTTTGCATGGTCTCCTGCAACAACCATCAGCGGACGAAGGATTACTTTCTTATATCCTGCTTCTTTCAGTTTCTCGATCACTGCTTCGCAGGATGTATCTTCCGGTTCACCTTCTACAGTTCCGATAAATACATTGTCATATCCAAGCTGTTCCATCTGTGTCTGCATCTGAGAATAGCTAACCTTTGCAGTATGAGATGTACCATGTCCCATGAATACAAATGCTGTTCCGTCTTCTTTCACTGCATCTAAACTGTCAAATCCGGCGTCTTTCACTGCCTCTGCTGTGATTGCTTCCGCTACTGCTGCCTTGTCTGCATTAATAACAGTTGCATCAGCTCCAACCTCTCCGAGAAGTGGCTCTGCAATCTTAACAGATTCAAATTTATCTTTATATCCCTCTACTGCTGCTGTAAGTTCATCATATTCTGCTCCATGCATCAGATGTGTCGGCTGCACAACAAGGTTCTTCACTCCATTGTCTACAGCTCTCTGCAATGCCTGATCCACATTGTCGATCTTCTCACCATCACGAGCCTGTACATGATTGATAATGATCTGTGCTGTAAATGCTCTTCTTACAGACCAGTCCGGATTTGCTGCCTGGATTGCTTTCTCAATACCACCAATATCTGTCGCACGGCTGTCATTGAAGGATGTTCCAAAACTTACTACAAGGATTTCATTTTCACCAATCTCATCAGCATTGAGCGGATCATCCTTGGATGCATCTCCTGTATCTCTTCCGAAATAATCTGGATCCGCATTCTCTCCCTCAACAAGTTCTTTCTGTGCATCTGTCAGTGCATCCCATGCTTCTTTCGCTGCTGTACACTGCTCATCTGTCTTGTCTGTTCTTTCCTGAACATAAATGTCATCAATCAGCTTCGCAACTTTATCTGCTGCTTCCTGATCACTGTCCTGTTTAGACTCTGTCTTTGTTGTGTCAGTGTTGTTGTCGCCCTTTGATCCACATCCTGCAATCATGGACACACTAAGTGTTGCTGCCAGTAAAACCATTAATACTTTCTTTTTCATTGTCATCCTCCTGATTTCTTATTCTCAGAAATGAAAACACCCTCGAATCAAACGAGGGTACGCAAAGAAAAACCGGTGATCATTTACAATCTATCTGTAAATAATTACTGCAGTCTAAATCATTTTCTTTCGTACGGCCAATTCCTCGTGGCATGAATTCTTCATTCCTGTACTGCGAAAGGCAGGTCTCCCGGCTGATCGTTCAAATGCTTCTGCTTCACCTTCCCGGTCTCCCAGTGGCCTCAAAACACAAGCTCACGAAATACGGTGACGAGTTCGTACAGGATTCTCACCTGTTTCCCTTTTCACCAGTCCAGATTTTCCACGTCGTTCCTCTGATCATTCATAATCAGGACGCCATCATCCATCTGACTGACACCTCACGCATCTGTATTAAATTATATGTTACAACGGGGTCATTCTATCACACTTACACAAATGCGTCAAGAAATGTTATAAATTGGAGGATTTGGCCTCATTTCCGACTTTGATTTCCTCAGCAAAAATGATACAATATCCCTCAGAGACAAAATTTGTAACTAAGGTGGTTTATTATTATGAAAGAATCTAATAGCCAGGCATTTCGTCGTGGTTTTCGCGATGGAATTCCGATTGGACTTGGATATCTTGCGGTCTCCTTTTCAATCGGTATTGCCGCAAGAAATATCGGCCTGAATGCATTTCAGGGATTCCTTATGAGTCTGTTAAATAATGCATCTGCCGGAGAGTATGCCGGACTGACTGTAATTGCTGCAAACTCTCCTTATATTGAGATCGCAATTGTCACATTGATCACGAATGCACGTTATCTTCTGATGAGCTGTGCCATGAGTCAGCGTTTGAGTCCCGACCTTTCGTTAGGACACCGTCTGCTGATGAGTTATGATATCACAGACGAACTTTTTGGAATTGCGATCAGCAGACCAGGTACTTTAAATCCTTATTATACCTATGGCGCGATGGTAACTCCGCTTCCGGGCTGGGCTTTTGGAACTATGCTCGGTGTCATTGCCGGAAATATCATGTCACCGCGTATGGTCAGTGCATTTAGTGTTGCCCTCTTTGGAATGTTTATCGCTATCATCATTCCTCCTTCGAAGCAGAATAAAGTCGTTGCGGGACTGGTTACTCTTGCATTTATCTCAAGCTTCGCAGCAACTTGCCTGCCTTGGATCTCCACTCTGTCGGATGGTACCAGAACAATTATACTGACCGTCGTACTTTCAGCCGGAGCAGCGTTCTTCTTCCCTATACCGACAGAAGATGAAACTTCAGCTTCAACTAAGCAATAATAAAAACGTAACTGTTCAGTTACTTAGAAGGAATAAAAATTATGACACACAATATTTATATTTATATTCTTATCATGGGCGGTATCTCTTATTTAATCCGCGTACTGCCGATGACCTTGATTCGAAAACCTTTAAAGAACCAGTTTCTTCAGTCCTTTCTATACTATGTACCTTATGTCACACTAGCAGTGATGACATTCCCGGCGATCCTTCATGCCACACAGTCTCCAATCTCCGGAGTCCTCGCTCTCGTTGTTGGAGTTGTAGCCGCATGGTGCGGTGCAGGACTGCTGCCGGTCGCAGTTCTTTGCTGCGCAGTTGTATTTATTGCAGAGCTTTTCTTGTAGAGTGATCTTATAGATTTTAGTAACTGTCGATGCCCTTTTTTCTGCCATTGATGCTTTTTTCGCTACCGTCGATACCCTTTTTCGTTTGGCGAAAGAAATTTTCTTAATTTTCTGACATTTAAGACAATTTCTTTAAAAAGTCTAACGCAAAAATATCAAAAAAGGGGTTGCATTTTTCTGTAGCTTTGATATAATAACCATGTTGTTTGAAACAAGCAACAAACAAAACTCAAGTAATGCGGAATGGTGTAATTGGCAGCACAGCAGACTCTGACTCTGTTAGTAGGGGTTCAAGTCCCTTTTCCGTAGCTGGGAATTTGCAGTTGCAAGTTCCCTATTTTATCGGAGTGTGGCTCAGCTTGGTAGAGCGCTACGTTCGGGACGTAGAGGTCGCAGGTTCGAATCCTGTCACTCCGATGTCAAAGGATTACAGATTTCTGTAGTCCTTTTTCTTTGCTCCGAAACATTCAGCAGATTTCTCCCGTCCCTATGACAAATTTTTAATCCATCTTTTTCGTCTGCCTGGTAAATCTCATCTCATACGAGCCTGCAGGGGTATGTGCAACAAAAAGAAGTATCTTTCAGAACTTTTTGCATCCTGAAAGATACTTCTCTTTTTCTCTTTTTATTCTTCCCATACTCCGTCAAAAACTACTTTCGCCGGACCAGTCATAAAGACTTTATTTTTCTCACGATCCCACTCAATTTCCAGATCTCCTCCGAGAAGCTTTACTGTAACTTTCTCTTCTGTCAACCCGTTCAGAATACAGGCAACGGCTGTTGCACAGGCTCCGGTTCCGCATGCCAGTGTCTCTCCTGATCCGCGTTCCCACACCCGCATCTCTACAGTATTCCGATCAAGTACTTTTACAAACTCTGTATTCACGCGGTTTGGAAATCTTTCATGCTTTTCAAATAATGGACCAATTTTTTCAATCGGAAGATTCTTCACATCATCCACATACACGATCGCATGCGGATTTCCCATGGAAATGCAGGTCATCCGGTACTCTGTCCCGTCCACAACGATCGGCTCATCTACTGCACGTTCTCCTTCCGCTACCACAGGGATCTCTGCCGGTGTGAGAATCGGACTTCCCATATCAACCTTTACTTTTGCGACCTTTCCATTTTCTATGAAAAACTGTAGATATTTAATCCCGGCAAGCGTCTCTACGGAAATTGCCTCCTTATCTGTCAGCCCATAATCATACATATATTTTCCAACACAACGGATTCCATTTCCACACATCTCTCCGCGTGAACCATCCGCATTATACATTTCCATCTCACAATCTGCCACTTTCGATGGGTTGATCAGGATCAGACCATCCGATCCGACCCCGAAATGGCGGTCACTGATCCTGACCGCCAGTGCTGATGGATCTTCTATCTTTTCTTTAAAGCAATTTACATATACATAATCATTTCCCAGTCCCTGCATTTTTGTAAATTTCATCTTTTTCTCCATTCCGCTGCCTGTTGCAGCCTTTTAAGTATCTTTTCAGTTTTAAGATGTCGGGGGCAAAAGCCCCCGACTTTGATGCCTACGGATTGCTCCGTGCTACG
>ENA-ORUA01003443-ORUA01003443.1-human-gut-metagenome-genome-assembly--contig:-NODE-3443-length-10855-cov-3.196759_pt1 | contig 10855 bp, 8 predicted proteins | sample MGYA00242076_ERZ509201 | MGnify/ENA primary metagenome ERZ509201 (study PRJEB26280, sample SAMEA2338863) | human gut metagenome | biome: human gut; feature: human-associated habitat; material: faeces...
TAAAAGAGCCTTTCAAAAACTGCTAAGGCAACAACCTTTTAAGGTTTTTAATAAAAAATCAGGAGGATAACATCATGAAGGTAGGTATTATTGGCGCCGGCACAATGGGTTCCGGCATCGCACAGGCTTTCGCTCAGACCGAAGGCTATGAAGTATTTCTTTGCGATATCAACGAAGAGTTCGCTGCAAACGGCAAGAAGAAAATTGCAAAGGGCTTTGAGAAGAGAATTGCAAAAGGCAAAATGACTCAGGAAACTGCTGACGCTGTTCTGGCTAAGATCACAACAGGCGTTAAGACCATCTGCACAGATTGCGATCTGGTTGTAGAAGCTGCTCTGGAAAACATGCAGATCAAGAAGCAGACATTCAAAGAGCTGCAGGACATCTGCAAGGCAGACTGCATCTTTGCTACCAACACATCCTCTCTGTCCATCACAGAGATCGGCGCTGGCCTGGATCGTCCGGTTATCGGCATGCACTTCTTCAATCCCGCTCCTGTTATGAAGCTGGTTGAGGTTATTGCAGGTCTGAACACTCCTGAAGAGGTTGTGGAAAAGATCAAAGCAATCTCCGTTGAGATTGGCAAGACTCCTGTACAGGTAAACGAAGCAGCTGGTTTCGTTGTAAACAGAATCCTTGTTCCGATGATCAACGAAGCAGTTGGTATCTATGCAGATGGCGTTGCAAGCGTAGAAGATATCGATACCGCTATGAAGCTGGGTGCAAACCATCCCATGGGACCTCTGGCTCTGGGCGACCTGATCGGTCTGGATATCGTACTGGCTATCATGGAAGTCCTGGAATCCGAGACTGGCGATCCGAAGTATCGTCCTCATCCCCTTCTGAGAAAGATGGTTCGCGGCGGACAGCTTGGACAGAAGACCGGCAAGGGCTTTTACGACTACACGAAATAAATAATAATAGGAGTGAGGCGGCTGCCTGATCAAGACAGCCGCAAGCTCACAAGGAGGAATATAAAATCATGGATTTTACTTTGGACAAAAAGCATGAGATGGCGAGACAGCTTTTCAGAGATTTCGCCGAGAAGGAAGTAAAGCCTCTGGCAATTGAGGTTGATGAGACCGAAGAATTCCCCAGAGTGACTGTTGACAAAATGATCAAAGCCGGTTTCATGGGTATCCCGGTACCGAAGGAATACGGCGGACAGGGCTGTGATCCTCTGACCTACGCTATGTGTGTAGAGGAGCTTTCCAAGGTTTGCGGCACCACAGGCGTTATCGTTTCTGCACATACCTCTCTTTGCTGCGATCCGATCATGACATTCGGTACAGAAGAGCAGAAGCAGAAATTCCTGGTTCCCCTTGCAAAAGGTGAAAAGCTGGGTGCGTTCGGCTTAACGGAGCCCGGTGCTGGTACAGATGCTCAGGGTCAGCAGACCAAGGCTGTTTTAGACGGCGATGAGTGGGTATTAAACGGTTCCAAGTGCTTCATCACAAACGGTAAGGAAGCTGACGTTTACGTTATCTTCGCTGTAACCGGTGTTGTTGAAAAGCGCGGCCGCAAGATGAAAGAAATCTCTGCATTTATCGTAGAGAAAGGAACTCCCGGCTTCACATTCGGTACCAAAGAGAAGAAGATGGGTATCCGTGGTTCTTCCACATACGAACTGATCTTCCAGGATTGCCGTATCCCCAAGGAAAATCTGCTGGGTCAGCAGGGCAAGGGCTTCAACATCGCTATGCATACTCTGGATGGCGGCCGTATCGGTATCGCTTCTCAGGCTCTGGGTATTGCAGAGGGCGCTCTTGAGAGAACCATTGCATATGTAAAAGAAAGAAAGCAGTTCGGCCGTGCGATCGGTGCATTCCAGAATACACAGTTCCAGCTGGCTGATATGGCAACCAAGGTTGAGGCTGCTCAGCTTCTGGTTTACAAGGCTGCTATGGCAAAGGCTACTCAGAAGTCCTACTCCGTAGAAGCTGCAAAGGCAAAACTGTACGCTGCAGAAGTTGCTATGGAAGTTACCACCAAGGCTGTACAGCTGCACGGCGGCTATGGTTACACCAGAGAGTACGAAGTAGAACGTATGATGCGCGATGCGAAGATCACTGAGATCTACGAAGGTACCAGCGAAGTTCAGAGAATGGTTATCTCCGGCGCTCTGCTGAAATAATCAATACAAAGTAAAGAACTTTGCAGGCAATAGACAAATTAAAATAAGGAGTGAATCATACAATGAAAATCGTTGTTTGTATCAAACAGGTACCCGATACCAAGGGCGGCGTTAAGTTCAATCCCGACGGCACTCTTGACAGAAGTGCCATGATGGCAATTATGAATCCCGATGACAAGGCTGGTCTGGAAGCAGCTCTTCGCTTAAAAGATCAGTATGGCGCAGAAGTTACCGTTCTGACCATGGGTCTTCCCAAGGCAGAAGAAGTTCTGCGTGAGGCTCTGGCTATGGGCGCAGACAAGGGCATTCTGGTAACAGACAGAGTCCTGGGCGGCGCTGATACATGGGCTACTTCCCAGACAATTGCAGGTGCACTGCGTAATCTGGAGTATGATCTGATCATTACCGGACGTCAGGCAATCGACGGTGATACCGCACAGGTTGGTCCTCAGATTTCTGAGCATCTGGATATTCCGGTTATCAGCTACGCTCAGAACTTAAAGGTTGAAGGCGATTCCGTAATCGTTGAGCGTCAGTACGATGACAGATATCACGTTCTGAAAGCAAAAATGCCCTGCCTGGTTACTGCACTGGCAGAGTTAAACGAGCCCCGTTACATGACTCCCGGCGGAATCTTCGATGCCTATGATGCAGAGATCACCGTTTGGGGCAGAAAAGACTTAAAGGATGTGGATGATTCCAACCTTGGTCTGAAGGGATCTCCGACCCAGATCGCAAAGGCATCTGATAAGGTTCGTAAGGGCGCAGGCGAAAAGGTTGCTCTTGATCCGGCAGAGTCTGTTGACTATATTATGGACAAGTTACTGACCAAACATGTAATTTAACAAATTATAGAAAAGCGTGGTGAATGAGATGAACTTAGAAGAATATAAAGGCGTATTTGTCTTTGCACAGCAGGTAGACAACAAGTTAAACGGTATTGCACTGGAGCTGGTGGGCAAAGGAAAAGATCTGGCAAAGGATCTTGGCACAGAAGTAACTGCAGTTTTAATCGGTAGCGACGTTATGGGTCTTACCAAAGAGCTGGCTGAGTACGGCGCAGACAGAATCATCGTTGTAGATGATCCTGAATTAAAAGAGTACAGAACCGAGCCTTATGCACATGCACTGGCTGAGGTTATCAAGAAGTACAAACCCGAAATCATGCTGGTTGGCGCAACAGCAATCGGCCGTGACTTAGGTCCCCGTGTATCCGCAAGAATCCACACCGGTCTGACCGCAGACTGCACACAGCTGGAAATCGGCGATTTCCCGATCAACCCGATCCCGGGCAGAGAACAGCTGCACAACCAGCTGCTGATGACTCGTCCTGCATTCGGCGGCAACACAATTGCTACCATCGCTTGTCCGAACTTCCGTCCTCAGATGGCTACCGTTCGTCCTGGCGTTATGCAGAAGGCTGAGCGTGTGGAAGGCGCACAGGCTGTTATCGAAGAGTTCAATCCTGGATTCGTTCCCAACAACAAATATGTTGAGATCCTGGATATCGTAAAGGCTGTATCGGACGTAGAAGATATCATGGACGCTAAGATCCTGGTATCCGGCGGTCGTGGTGTAGGCAGCGCAGAGAACTTCAAACTGCTGGATGATCTGGCAGAAGCTCTTGGCGGTACCGTAAGCTGCTCCCGTGCAGTTGTAGATGCTGGCTGGAAGTCCAAAGACCTGCAGGTTGGACAGACCGGTAAGACCGTTCGTCCTCATGTATACTTTGCAATCGGTATCTCCGGTGCAATTCAGCACCTGGCTGGTATGGAAGAGTCTGATATCATCATTGCAATCAACAAAGATGAGACAGCTCCGATCTTCGACGTTGCTGACTACGGCATCGTTGGCGATCTGAACAAGATCCTGCCTGCTCTGACCGAGAAGATCAAAGAAGCAAAGGCTGCAAAGAACTAAATTGTATATAGAATGTATACAGGAAAGACCCGTCGATGAGGCGGGTCTTTTTTCGTGGCGGCAAGGTGATCGCTGTTGCCCATAACGGGGAGGCAAAGCAGTGTCAAAATGCGATCATGTATGCCGTAGGCTTGTATCCTATCCCCGAATTTGATATACTTGTCGCTGGAAAGGGATGACAGAATATATGGCGAAAGAAAAAGAAATCAAAACAAACGCGATGCGGATTCTGGATCGGATGAAGATTCCGTATACCCATTATACCTACGAATGCGACGAATTTATCGACGGCATGCAGATCGTGGAAAAGCTGAACTTAAAACCGGAGCAGGTCTATAAGACGCTGGTAACGCAGGGACACAGCAAGGCCTATTTTGTCTTTGTGATCCCGGTGGCAGAGGAGCTGGATTTGAAGAAAGCGGCAAAAGCGGTCGGAGAGAAATCTCTGGAGATGATCCATGTAAAGGATATCAATCAGATCACCGGCTATATCCGCGGCGGCTGCACGGCAGTCGGCATGAAAAAACAGTATAAAACGGTAATCGATGCCAGTGCTCAGACATTGCAGACAATGATCGTCAGCGGCGGACGGATCGGATCGCAGATCGAACTGACTCCGGAGGATCTTGCAAAGGCAGCAAATGCGGTATTTGCGGAGATTATCGCTTGACCCGCAAGTGGGTAAGTGTTATTATTTTGGATGGTGAAGTGCGTGTTTTGTGGACGCGCACAGGTTTCAGAAGAAAAAATGAGGTGTAGAAAGATGAGTGCAAATTTTGAAGAACTGATCTCCAAGGTCAAAGAGTACGGCAAAAAGAAAGTATCTGTTGCTGTAGCAGAAGATGCTCCGATTCTGGAAGCTGTAGAAGAAGCAAGAAAACAGGGCTTTGCAGATGCTATCCTGGTTGGTGATGAAGCAAAGATTCGCGAGATCGCTGCAGGTTTAAATATCGACCTGACTCCTTACGAAATCATCAACGAGCCGGATCACTGGCAGGCTGCTTTAAAGGCAGTTAAGCTGGCACATGACGGCGTTGCTGACATGTATATGAAAGGTCTGATCGATACCAAATCTTTCTTAAAGAGCATTCTGGACAAGGAAGTTGGTCTGCGCACCGGCAAACCGCTGTCCCACGTATGCTGTTTTGAAGTAAAAGGCATTAAGCAGCTGTTGTTCCTGACAGACGTTGCATTTATGACATATCCTACCCTGGAAGATAAGGTACATATCATTGAAAATACCGTAGAGGTTGTACATGCATGCGGTATTGAGTGTCCGAAGGTTGCTCCTCTGGCAGCAGTTGAGGTTGTAAACCCCAAGATGCCTGTTACCGTTGAAGCTGCTGAACTGACCAAGATGAACGAAGAAGGCAAGATCACAGGCTGTATCGTAGATGGCCCTCTGTCTATGGATCTGGCAATTGATCCGGAAGCTGCAAAGCATAAGGGTGCTACTGACCGTAAGATCCAGGGCGATGCAGATATCCTGCTGTTCCCTGATATCCACGCCGGCAACCTGGTATACAAGACTCTGGTACACACTGCAGAGGTAAAGAACGGATGTATCCTCACCGGTACTCAGGTTCCCGCAATCCTGACCAGCCGTTCCGATACCTTCCAGACCAAGGTAAATTCCATCGCTCTGGCAGCGGTTGTAGCAGAAGGCTTAAAGAAAAACAAATAATTTCGCAGCATAACTGGAAGCTGCAAAAAGGAGACAGATATGGCAATCAAGAGTCTGATTATCAATCCCGGTTCCACTTCCACCAAGATCGGTGTATTCGAGGATGAGAACCTGTTATTTGAAGAAACACTGCGTCATTCCACAGAAGAGATTGCACAGTATGCGTCCATTATCGACCAGAAGGATTTCAGAAAGAACATTATCCTGGACTTCCTGAAGGCAAAGGATTTCGATGTTAAGAGTTTCGATATGATCGTAGGTCGCGGCGGTCTGTTAAAGCCTATCCCGGGCGGCACATATACCGTAAGCGATGAGCTGCTTGCAGACCTGAAAAAGGGTGTACAGGGTCAGCATGCTTCTAACTTAGGCGGTATCCTTGCACGGGAAATCGGTGATGAGATCGGTGTTCCTTCTTATATCGTAGATCCTGTTGTTGTGGATGAGCTGGAGCCTGTTGCACGCCTTTCCGGTATGCCTGAGCTTCCCAGAAGAAGTATTTTCCATGCGCTGAACCAGAAGGCTGTTGCAAGAAGATATGCGAAAGAGCACGGCGTAAAATACGAAGATCTGAACCTGATCGTAATCCACCTGGGCGGCGGCGTTTCTGTTGGTGCGCACAGCCAGGGCAAGGTTGTAGATGTAAACAACATCCTGGACGGTGAGGGTGCATTCTCTCCGGAGAGAGCAGGTACCGTTCCGGTTGGCGATCTGGTTAAAATGTGCTATTCCGGTAAATATACGGAGAAGGAAGTTTATAAAAAGATCTGCGGAAACGGCGGCTTAAATGCTTATCTGCACACCAACGATTTCCGTGATATGCAGAAGATGGCAGAAGAGGGTGACGAATATGCCGCTCTGGTAAGAGATGCCTTCTTCTATCAGATCTCCAAGGATGCTGGTGCAATGGCAGCAGTATTAAATGGTAAGGTTGATCAGATCATTCTGACCGGCGGTATTGCATATGCACCTGTTACCAGGAAGATGCTGGAAGAAAAGCTTGGCTGGATCGCTCCGTTCACTGTATATCCCGGTGAGGACGAGCTGCTGGCTCTGGCACAGGGTGGTCTGCGCGTTATCCGTGGAGAAGAAGCTGCAAAAGAATATTAAGCTGATACAGAACATTCCTGCGATCTTCTAAAAGGCAGCAGGAAAGGATCAAAAGATACTGCGGAGGTCAAAAAAGGCTTCCGCAGTTTTTTTGCGGGTCACAAAGCCGGGAATCATATATTAAGAATTTGTGAAAAAACTGTAACAACCTGTTGCCAAAGGGGTGCGCGCCTTGCATTTTCGGGCTTAATCTGTTAAAATAACCTTTAGTTTTTTAGTTATCGTGGCAAAGAGGGCTCTTTTTGCCCTGTTTTGGCAGGAGTAAGGCGTCCGGCGGGCGCATTTGAATGGAGAATAACGGATGAATGTCATTGAAAAAGTTTTTGGTACACACAGCGAAAGAGAGTTAAAGCGAATCCTTCCGATCGTGGATAAAATTGAGTCTCTGCGTGACGACATGATGGCGCTGACGGATGAACAGCTGAAAGATAAGACGAAAGAATATAAAACACGTCTGGCACAGGGCGAGACCTTGGACGACCTTTTGCCGGAAGCGTATGCAACGGTTCGGGAAGCGGGACGTCGTGTCCTGAACATGGAGCATTTCCGCGTACAGCTGATCGGCGGTATTATCCTGCATCAGGGACGTATCGCAGAAATGAAAACCGGTGAAGGTAAGACGCTGGTATCCACGCTTCCTGCTTACTTAAACGCGCTGGAGGGTAAGGGTGTACACGTTGTAACGGTCAATGATTACCTGGCAGCCCGTGATGCAGAGTGGATGGGAGCGATTCATGAATTTCTGGGCTTAAAGGTCGGCATTGTATTAAACAGCATGAAGCCGGAAGAGCGGAAGGCAGCATATGCCTGCGATATTACTTATGTCACTAACAACGAGCTGGGCTTTGATTATCTGCGTGACAACATGGCGATTTACAAGGAGCAGCTGGTACTGCGTGATCTGCACTATGCCATCATCGACGAAGTGGACTCTGTCCTGATCGATGAAGCGAGAACCCCTCTGATCATTTCCGGACAGAGCGGAAAGTCTACCAGCCTGTACGAAGCCTGTGACATTTTGGCAAGACAGTTAAAACGCGGCGATGACGTTGGCGAGTTTTCCAAGATGGATGCGATCATGGGCATCGAGCAGGAAGAAAACGGCGATTTCGTTGTAAATGAAAAGGATAAGGTTGTAAACCTGACTGCAGAGGGTATCGAAAAGGTTGAGAAATTCTTCCATATCGAAAACCTTGCGGATCCCGAAAATCTTGAGATCCAGAACAATATCATCCTCGCCCTGCGTGCACACAACCTGATGCACCGCGATAAGGACTACGTGGTAAAAGACGATCAGGTTCTGATTGTCGATGAATTTACCGGACGTATCATGCCCGGACGCCGTTATTCCGACGGTTTGCATCAGGCAATTGAAGCAAAAGAGCACGTTAAGGTCAAGAGAGAAAGCAAGACGCTGGCAACTATCACATTCCAGAACTTCTTTAATAAATTCGAGAAAAAATCCGGCATGACCGGTACCGCTCTGACAGAGGAAAAGGAATTTAGAGATATTTACGGAATGGACGTTGTGGAGATTCCTACCAATCGCCCGGTTATCCGAAAAGACCTGCACGATGCGGTTTACAAGACAAAGAAAGAAAAGCTTAACGCCATCGTGGAAGCGGTCAAGGAAGCACATGCAAAGGGACAGCCGGTTCTGGTAGGTACGATTACGATCGAAGCATCCGAACAGCTTTCCGGCATGCTGCGCCGGGAAGGCATTCAGCATAAGGTGCTGAACGCAAAGTTCCATGAGCTGGAAGCGGAAATTGTTGCAGATGCCGGTATTCACGGTGCGGTTACCATTGCAACCAACATGGCAGGCCGTGGTACGGATATCAAGCTGGATGAAGAAGCAAAGGCAGCAGGCGGTCTGAAAATCATCGGTAACGAGCGTCATGAATCCCGCCGTATCGACAATCAGCTGCGCGGACGTTCCGGTCGTCAGGGAGACCCCGGTGAATCCAGATTTTACATTTCTCTGGAAGACGATCTGATGAGACTGTTCGGCTCTGAGAAGATGATCAGCATGTTCAATGCGCTGGGCATTCCGGAAGGTCAGGAAATCGAGCACAAGATGCTTTCCAAGGCGATTGAAAACGCACAGAAGAAGATCGAGGGCAACAACTTCGGTATCCGTAAAAATTTGTTGGAATACGATCAGGTCAACAACGAGCAGCGTGAAATCATCTATGCGGAGCGTCGCCGCGTTCTGGACGGAGAGAGCATGCGCGATGTGATCTACAAGATGATTACCGACATCGTAGACAATACGGTGGATATGGTCATCGGGGAAGAAAACGATTCTGAAGAATGGAATCTGGCGGAGTTAAATTCTCTGCTGCTTCCGATCATTCCGCTTGAGCCGATCACAAAGGAACGGATTTCCAAGCCGAAAAAGGACAGCTTAAAGCAGCAGCTCAAGGAAGAAGCCGTTCGTTTCTATGAAACAAAAGAAGCAGAGTTCCCTGAACCCGAAATGATCCGTGAGGCAGAGCGAGTTGTTCTGTTAAAGGTTATCGACAGAAAGTGGATGAACCACATCGACGATATGGATCAGCTGCGTCAGGGTATCGGCCTGCAGGCCTATGGACAGAGAGATCCGCTTGTAGAATATAAGATGAATGCCTATGAGATGTTTGAAAATATGACAGAGAGCATTAAAGAGGATACGATCCGCGTGCTCTGCCATATCCGCATCGAGCAGAAGGTAGAAAGAGAACAGGTAGCAAAGGTGACCGGCACCAATAAGGACGAGAGCGGTCCGAGACGGCCTGCAAAGCGGGAAAGCGTCAAGATTTACCCGAACGATCCCTGTCCTTGCGGCAGCGGTAAGAAATACAAAAACTGCTGCGGAAAGAACCGGTAAAGGTGGACGAATATTATGGCAATGGTAGAATTAGATCAGATGAAGTTCGAGCTTCAAAGCTACGAAAATACCCTTCATGAAGTGAAGGATTCCCTGGATCTGGAAGGAAAAAAGAAGCGCATCGAAGAGCTGGAGATGGAAATGGAAGCACCCGGCTTCTGGGACGATCCGGATTCCTCCAACCGCAAGATGAAAGAGCTCAAAAATTTAAAGGATACTGCGGAGCTGTGCAATAAGCTGGAAACGCAGTATTCCGATATCGAAACCCTGATTGAGATGGGGCACGAGGAAGAGGATCCGGATATGGTAGAAGAAATCCGGGGCGAATTGGATGAGTTTATCGAAGAGCTGGATGAGCTGCGTATCAGCACGCTGCTGTCCGGCGAATATGATAAGGATAATGCGATCTTAAAGCTCAATGCGGGCGCAGGCGGCACAGAGAGCTGCGACTGGTGCGGCATGCTGTACCGTATGTATACCAGATGGGCGGAGAAAAAGGGCTTTTCCGTGGAAGTTCTGGACTATCTGGACGGCGAAGAAGCGGGCATCAAGTCCGTTACCTTCCAGGTAAACGGCGAGAACGCTTACGGCTATCTGAAATCGGAAAAAGGTGTACACCGTCTTGTCCGGATTTCCCCCTTCAACGCCCAGGGCAAGCGCCAGACCTCCTTCGTATCTCTGGATGTTATGCCGGATATCGAAGAAGATCTGGATATTGAGATCAACCCGGAGGATCTGCGCATTGATACCTACCGAAGCAGCGGTGCAGGCGGTCAGCATATCAACAAGACCTCTTCTGCGATCCGTATCACGCATCTGCCGACAGGTATCGTGGTACAGTGTCAGAATGAACGTTCTCAGTTCCAGAACAAGGATAAGGCGATGCAGATGTTGAAGGCGAAGCTGTATCTGTTAAAGCAGGAAGAAAACGCCGAGAAGCTTTCTGACATCCGTGGCGAGATCAAGGATATCGCATGGGGCAACCAGATCCGTTCCTATGTCCTGCAGCCTTATAAGCTGGTGAAGGACCTTCGGACAAATCAGGAGGTTGCAAATGCAGACGGCGTACTGGACGGCGGCCTCGATCCCTTCATCAACGCATATCTGAAGTGGATCAACACAAAGGATAAAGCGACGGAAG
>ENA-ORUA01003444-ORUA01003444.1-human-gut-metagenome-genome-assembly--contig:-NODE-3444-length-10853-cov-2.784868_pt1 | contig 10853 bp, 7 predicted proteins | sample MGYA00242076_ERZ509201 | MGnify/ENA primary metagenome ERZ509201 (study PRJEB26280, sample SAMEA2338863) | human gut metagenome | biome: human gut; feature: human-associated habitat; material: faeces...
GGCCGTGCTGAAAAAGGCCGCCGCGCTGGACATCGAGATCGTCTGCAGCCTGCACGGTCCCGTCATCCAGTAGTTCATCTCGGTGTTGATGTTGACCGTATAATCGCTGTGCCACGGCGGCAGCTTTTCGCAGTTCCAGAGTCCCTGCAGGTTTGCAGGCTGACTGCCGGGGCGGGAACAGGAAATCAGCAGATATCGTCCAAAATCAAACACCAGCGATTCCAGTGCAGTATCGTCCGGATCTTTTTCGTACTGCAAAATCCGTTCCCGCAGATCCAGCTGCTCCCTGCCGCTTTCAGGAAGTTCCAGTTCAACCCGGTTAAAAAGCTCCTGATACTCTGCAATATGTTCCTGCTTCAATACTTCAAACGAGCGCTCGCTCCCGTGCAGATCTGTTTCCAACAGCGCTGCCGTATCTGCTCCTTCGGTCTCCGGATGGCGGTCTGCCCCCGCATAGCTGCTGCGCACTGCCAGAAAAATCTCCAGCTCCAGCACATCCTTACAAACAAGTCCGTCCGCCTGCGCCTCGGTCGTTCCGCCTGCTGTGCGTACGCGTCCCCTGCCTTCATAACGCATTCCCATCTCTTCCGGGATTTCCGAAAAAACAAAGGATTCTACTTCTCCCTTGCCTGAGCCGACCGTCCGCAGACTTTTGCCGGGAAGCCGTCCAAACAGCGCAAATCCATCCGTCTCGTACCTCTGCTCTGTTAAAAATCCATTTTCCGCACTTATTTTTACGGTAAACGGTTTTTCTGCACAAATCCGCAGACAAATTTCCTGCGCCGGTGCGCTGGCAAAGCAGGTTTCCTCAAACGCATTATCCCTGTCCCGATACGTCACGTTCACACACGCCGTGTCCAGATCCAGGCTTCTTTCATACGCTGTAATTTCACGCTCTTTTTCAAATGTGAGCACCAGATCGCCGAACGGCTCATAAATCTGCACATCCCGCACGCCCTTATTGCTCTCTTTCAAAAGCGCGTCCGCCTCCCGGTACCTGCCCTGCTTTGCAAGCTCCCGCGCCTGATCGATCGCATCTTTCGTCATGCCGGTCTGTTCGTCTCCCGGATATCCGCTCCAAAGCGTATCTTCATTGATCCGCAGAAGCTCCCCGTCCGTTCCTCCGTAAACAAATGCTCCCAGTCGTCCATTTCCAATCGGGAAAGCCTCCTGCCAGATCGAAGCCGGCGTTGTAAATTTTAAAATTCTCTCTCTTTTCATATCAATCCCCATTCCGCAGGCGCTTTGCGCCGAAGGAACCGCGAGCAGAACATCCAGTTCTGCTCTGCAATCCATAGCTGCTTTGTGACGCCTGCGGCACAAATAGCTGTGTAAAAACAGGACGCCGTGCGGTGCAGGGCGTCCTATTTTCGATTCTATTCACTGTGCTGCCTTACAGCTCCTTTGTCTCGCTGCAGTGTACCTTCAGAACACTGCAGGTCTGTCCGGTCAGCTCGCTGCTTCTGCGATCCGGCTGCTGCATGCCGACGGAAACCTCGTAATCTCCTGCTTCCAACATAAAGTGTGCATCCTCGTCGTACAGGGCAAACGCCTTATCCGTCAGCACGATTTCCACTTCTTTTTCCTCGCCGGGCTGCAGGGAAAGCTTCTTCAAGCCTTTGAGCTGTGCGTTCGGTGTATTATCCCGAAGCGCTTTGACATAAACCTGAATGGTCTGTCCGCCTGCAAATTTTCCGGTATTTTTTACGGAAGTTTTGATTCGAAGCTGTCCGCCTGCCTCGATTTCCATACGGTCTGCGCTCGTCTTTCCCTGTTCAAAGGAGGTATAAGAAAGTCCGAAGCCGAAGGGATAAAGCGCTTCCTTTTCCATGTAGCGGTAGGTGCGTCCCTTCATCGCATAGTCGGTGAATTCCGGCAGCTCCTCAGAGGTGCGGTAGAACGTTACCGGCAGCTTGCCCTCCGGGCTGTATTCTCCGAAAATCGCCTCTGCGACAGCTTTTCCGCCTGCCGCGCCGGGATACCATGCCTGCAGAATTGCCTTGCAGTGCGCATCCTCCCATTCCAGCGCCATTGCAGAGCCGGTCATGGATATCAGGATCACGGGCTTTCCGCTGCTATATGCGACCTCAAGCACCTCACGCTGCAGACCGGGGAACAGCAGGTCTTTTTTATCGCCGCTTGCAAATTCGTTGCCGGCGTCCCCCTGCTCTCCCTCGATGCTGGAATCCAGTCCCATCACCGCGATAATCACATCGCTGACCTCGCAGACTGCTTTTGCTTCGGAAATCCGGTCGTCCGCCTGTGCCAGTCCACTGGTTCTGTCCTTCCAGAGGTCGCAGGCTTCGGAATAATAAACCTTTACATCATCCCCGACATAATCCTCAATGCCTTCCAGCACTGTGATATAGCGGGATGCGGTTCCTTCATAGTTGCCCACCAGCGCTTTTCTGGAATCCGCATTCGGACCGATCACGCCGATCGTATGAAGTTTGCTCTTGTCAAGAGGAAGGAAATTGTCCTCATTTTTCAGAAGGACAAGGCTTTTTTGGGAAACGGTCTGGTTCAGTGCCTTGCTGGAAGCGAGATCTACCTGATCGTAACCGATTTTATCCAGTTCTTCCTGTCTCTCATCGCCAAGGATTCCCAGCTTCATCCGACATTCCATCAGGTTTGTCACCGCTTCATCCAGACGCGCTTCATCCACATAGTCGCCGCGCACCGCATCTCTCAAATTCGGAAAAACGCAGCCGCAGTTTAAGTCACAGCCATTGTTCATTGCCATCGTCGCGGATTCCAGCGGTGTCTTGGTAATTTTATGGTTTTCGTGGAAATCCGCAATCGCGCCGCAGTCACTGACAACGTGACCCTTAAATCCCCACTCTTTTCTCAGGATATCCTGCAAAAGCGTCTTGCTTGCGCAGCAGGGCTCGCCATTTGTCCGGTTATAGGCGCCCATCACGGCTTCTACCTTCGCTTCCTGCACACATGCCTTGAATGCCGGCAAATAGGTTTCATACAGATCCTGCTTCGATACGACTGCGTTGAACTCATGCCGGATGCCCTCCGGTCCGGAATGCACCGCAAAATGCTTCGCGCACGCCGCAGCCTTTAAATGATCCGGGTCTTCGCCCTGCAGACCTTTAATAAAGCCGACCGCCAGACGGGAAGTCAGATATGGATCTTCTCCGTAGGTTTCCTGTCCTCTGCCCCAGCGGGGATCGCGGAACAGATTCACATTCGGTGCCCAGAACGTCAGTCCTTTGTAAATATCGTGGTCGCCCGCTTTCTGCTGTGCATTATATTTTGCACGCGCCTCGGTTGCGATCACATCGCCGACCTGCTTTAACAGCTCCTCATCAAATGTCGCCGCCATGCCGATCGCCTGCGGAAATACCGTCGCTGTTCCCGCTCTCGCAACTCCGTGCAACGCTTCATTCCACCAGTTATAGGATGGAATGCCAAGGCGCTCCACCGCCGGAGCGGTGTAAAGCGTCTGTCCTACTTTTTCTTCCAGATTCATCTGTGCAGCCAGGGCTGCTGCCTTTTCCCTGTATTTACTCATTTCCCTTGCCCTTTCCCATATGCCTTATGCGAACGGATTCTCTGTCGGATACATCATGCCCTTGGGCTGATTGAAGTTTAAGTCCTCTACCGGAACGCCGATGTATTTGAATACCTCGTACAGTGCTTTGCCGTAATGGCCGAAGGCAACTGCGCCGTGGTGCGGGAAGTTCTTCTCGATCAGCACATGGCGGTAGAAGCGTCCCATTTCCGGAATTGCAAATACGCCGATGGAACCAAAGGAATGAGAAGCAACCGGCAGAACCTCGCCCTGTGCGATGTAAGCCCGCAGCTTGTTGTCCGCGGTGGACTGCAGGCGGTAAAAGGTGATATCACCGGGGATAATATCTCCTTCCAGAGTACCGTTTGTCACTTCAACCGGAAGGGATCTCGCCATGATCATCTGATTCTTCATGCTGCAGAATGCCAGCTTTCTGGAGCAGGTATTGCCGCAGTGGAAGCCCATGAAGGTATCCTTATGGGTGTAATCAAATTTCCCCTGGATCGACTCTTCATACATATCGTCGGGCACGCTGTTGTTGATATCCAGTAAGGTTACAACATCGTCGCTGACTGCGGTTCCGATAAACTCACTTAAGCAGCCGTAAATATCCACTTCGCAGGATACCGGAATGCCCATACCGGTCAGGCGGCTGTTGACATAGCAGGGAACGAAGCCGAACTGTGTCTGGAATGCAGGCCAGCACTTACCGGCAATTGCAACGTATTCGCGGTAGCCCTTATGTGCCTCTACCCAGTCGAGCAGGGTCAGCTCATACTGTGCAAGCTTTTCCAGAATTTCAGGCTTTTTGTTGCCCTCACCCAGCTCTTTTTCCATCTCTTTTACCTTCGCAGGGATTCTTTCATCCCCGGCGTGCTTGTTGAATGCTTCGAACAGATCCAGTTCGGAGTTTTCTTCGATTTCAACGCCCAGGTTGTAGAGCTGCTGAATCGGAGCGTTGCAAGCCAGGAAATTTAACGGTCTGGGACCAAAGCTGATGATCTTCAGGCTCTTTAAACCGATGATCGCTCTTGCGATCGGAACAAAATCATGGATCATATCCGCACATTCTGCTGCGGTTCCAACGGGATATTCCGGAATATATGCCTTTACATTGCGAAGCTTTAAGTTGTAGCTTGCATTTAACATACCGCAGTATGCGTCACCTCTGCCGCCAACCAGATCATTCTGAGATTCTTCTGCTGCAGCCACGAACATGACAGGACCGTCAAAATGCTTTGCCAGCAGGGTTTCTGCAATTTCCGGGCCGAAATTACCCAGATATACGCACAGCGCGTTGCAGCCTGCCTGCTTGATATCCTCCAGAGCCTGTACCATATGGATCTCGCTCTCTACAATACAGACCGGACATTCGTAAATATCCGCAACGTCATAGTTTGCCTTGTAAGCCTCTACCAGAGCCTTTCTTCTGTTGACAGACAGAGATTCCGGGAAACAGTCCCGGCTGACTGCTACAATACCGATTTTCACTTTAGGTAAATTTTTCATGATAAAATCCTCCGTTTTTATGTCAGGCGCAACGCCTGAAGCTATGTATACAGGAACTGTTTTGCCTGTAATTTTTAATCTAATTTTAATCTAAGGAAAGGTTTTCGCCAATCAGTCCCATCGGGCTTCCTTCCGGCAGGCCGCCTTCGGGATGTCCCAGCAGCCATTTGTTTTTGGCAGTCAGATGACCGTCTTCGCCGTCCTGATGGTCTTTTTCCAGATCGAGATTCGTTCCTTTCGGAAGTACAATTGTGCACTGAAATCCGCCTTTTTCTGTATGGCAGGGTGCATAATGCAAGGTTGTCGCATACAGCTCTACCGCCGTCCCGGCAGGAACCCGGAAGGCTTTGACTTTCGAGGTGTCATAGGTAAACTCCTCTGTGATGTCCTGCTGTTTTCCCAGCATCAGCACCAGCTCTGTTGCCGCTACGTCCACCTCAGAGCTTCTGTGATATTCCAGCGCGTTTAATTTCCGGTTATGACCGTTGCAATAGCCGATCTGGATCGGAAGCTCGCCATAGGTTTTGTCCGTCAGCTCTTTCATGACCGCAAGCGCTTCCAGCTTCGGCTCGGAAGCCACATATACCACGTCCTCCGGCACCGGCGTGTGCTTCATCTCTGCCAGCAGCTCCGTCAGCTCCACGCTGTCGATGATTTTGCCATACTCCTTAAAAAGAGGGTCTGTCACTTCATAAATCTGCATGATCGTATCTCCTTTCTGTGTCTCACTTCAATTTTCCGAACAGCTCCTTCACCGTCGGATAAATCTGTTTGAACTGCGCGTAACGTTCTTCGTATTTCGCTGCAAGCTCTGCATCCGGTTCTACCGTGTCCACAACTTTTAAAAGCTTTTGCGCTGCTTCCTCCACAGATGCGTACTCGCCGCAGGCAACCGCCGCTAAAATCGCCGCTCCGTAGCCGGGTCCCTCTTCGGTTTCCGGCACGTCCACTTTCACATTCAACACATTGGCAATAATCTTTTTCCAGAGAAGGCTCTTTGCACCGCCGCCGCAAATCTTCGTCCGGTCGATTTGGATGCCGAGGGATTTTGCAATTTCAAAGGAATCCCTCAGGGCAAAGGCAACGCCTTCGAGTACCGCCTGCGTCATATCCGCGCGGCTTGTATCCATCGTCATTCCGATAAAAGTACCTCTCGCATCCGGATCATTATGCGGAGAACGCTCACCCATCAGATACGGCAGGAAGTAAACGTGATTTTCGCCAAGCTTCGTGATCGCCGTCTGCTCTGCCCCATAGTCCTTCGTGCCGATGATCTCGTCCATCCACCACTTATTGCAGGACGCCGCGCTCAGCATGCAGCCCATCAGATGGTAATGTCCGTCCGCATGGGCAAAGGCATGCAGCGCATTATTTTTATCCACTGCAAACTGATCGGAGGAAATAAAGATCGTTCCGCTCGTTCCGAGAGAAATATTGCACTGACCGTTTCCAACTGTTCCGGTTCCCACTGCTGCCGCCGCGTTATCCCCGGCACCTGCTGCTACCTTTACGGTTTCCGGCAAACCGAGGTTCTGCGCGATTTCAGGGAGCAGCATGCCGACTGTCTCATAGCTTTCATAGACCTTTGCAAGCTGTTCTTTATGAACGCCGCAGATCTCACACATTTCTTCCGACCAGCAGCGGTTCTTCACATCGAATAACAGCATGCCGGAAGCGTCCGATACATCCGTGCAATGTACGCCGGTCAGACGATATGCCAGGTAATCCTTCGGCAGCATGATCTTTTTGATCCGTGCAAAGTTCTCCGGCTCGTTGTTTTTTATCCACAAAATCTTCGGCGCGGTAAATCCGGTGAAGGAGATGTTTGCCGTATATTCGGAAAGCTTCTCCTTGCCGATCACCTGATTCAGATAGTCGTTTTCCCGGAAGGTTCTGCCATCGTTCCAGAGAATCGCGGGACGGATGACCTGATCGTTTTCATCCAGCACAACTAATCCGTGCATCTGACCACCGAAGCTGATGCCCGCCACCTGGCTCTTGTCGATTCCATCCAGCAGCTCACAAAGCCCGTCCATGGACTGCTTGTACCAGTCTTCCGGGTTTTGCTGCGACCACCCCGGATGCGGGAAGTACAGCGGATACTCCCTTGAGGTAACTCTTACGATTTTCCCGTTTCCTTCCATCAAAAGCAGCTTCACTGCAGAAGTTCCCAGGTCGATTCCAATGTAATACATACTCTGCTCCTTTATTCTGTTTTACGTGCCCGTGCACGCAATCACACACAAGGGATTGTGATATAAAGTCATGACACACTTTCCCTGTCGTTCTTTCACCATGCCTTTATCATAGATTTTAGACCATAAAAAATCAAGACCCCAATTTATTTTCAGAATTTTCACCAAAACCATACCGTTTCCTCCCCACGCCTGCGTTTCCAATTTGTGCATTTTCCCGTTTTTGTGCACGGGCACGCAAACCATGCCGCGATTCGTTGACTTTCCATTTTCATCATGCTACGCTAAATGTGCAGACGCTTCAAAGGAACTGTTACGAAAAGAAACAATGAGGTAATTGGTAACTATGGCAACCATTCGGGAAATCGCAGAACTGGCGGGGGTGTCCCGCGGCACGGTCGACCGCGTGCTCAATCATCGCGGCTCCGTCAACGCAGCCACCGCCGCTCTGGTCAATGATATTGCAAAAAAACTGGACTACAAGCCAAACCGCGCCGGGATCGCCCTGGCCGCACAGCGAAAGATGGTCCGGATCGGCGTCGTTTTGTTCGACACCGGAAATCCGTTTTTTGATGAGGTATGGAACAGCGTTCTTTCTAAAGAAGAAGAATTAAACAGCTACAACTGCTCCGTTCTCAAAAAAAAGACCGGATTTTCTGCCCAGGAGCAGCTGCAGGCTATCGCCGAGCTGGAAGCCGAAGGTATCGATGGACTCGTGATCAGCCCTTTTAACGACACAGCTGTGGCGAACAAAATTGACCAGCTCCAGAGCCGCCAGATTCCCGTCATCACCACCAACACCGATATCCGCAATTCCAGTCGTCTCGCTTTTGTCGGCAGCGACTTTTACCGCTGCGGGTCTGATGAATCTCATGACCTCCGGGGAAGTGCGCGCCGGTATCGTCACCGGTTCCTCCCAGGTGCTCTGTCATACCGACCGGATTGCCGGTTTCTGCGACCGGATCTCTGCCTGCTATCCGCGTATCCGGATCATCGCCGAGATTGAAAACAGCGATGATGATTTTGAAAGCTACGATAAAACAAGAGCGCTGCTGTCTGCACATCCAGACATCAACGCCCTCTACTTTACCGCTGCCGGTGTTTATGGAGGCTGCCGCGCGGTTCTTTCCCTAAACCGCACCGACATCCATATTCTTGCTTATGACAAAATTCCTGCTACAAAAGAGCTGATGGAACAGCACATTATTTCTGCTGTGATCTGCCAGCAGCCTGCCATTCAGGGCTCAAAACCCATCCAGCTGCTGTTCGATTATCTGACTGCAGGTGAGGCACCTGACCGTGAATTTTATTATACCGCTGTGGACATTCGGATTTTGGAAAACCTGTAAACGCACCGCCCTTTTAGTTTGCCGGCTGTATCACTTCACTCCAGTTCGTGATCCCGATGACAGATTTTGCAAACTCTGTATAGCTGTTGGAATTTACCTGATCGATATTTTTGTAAACCTCGTAAATATATTTATGCTGTCCGCCCTGAGTGGACAGTCCCAGTGCAAGTCCCTGTGCAATCTCTTCTCCCGCATCCGTCTGTCTGGACAAAAGGATCGCATTGATATAAGGATTGTTCTCTGCTGCATAGTAGGCATAGGCAAATGCCGCCGCCTGATTGATTTCTCCCTGGGAAGAGGAATATCCCAGCTCGCTCAGAATCACCGGGCGCACTTCGCCGTCCGCCGTCAGCATTTCTTCCTTCTGCAAAAAGTTCGTAATGACATTGATATTCTGCATTGTCACAATCGACGTATTTTCCGAATTGGTAATCAGCTTCTGAATCTTGCCGGACGAATTCCAGAACGTCGTATTCGTCAGCGGATACGCATAGGGGTGATCTGCAAGTCCCCAGTCGATATTTCCCTCGGAGGAAATCACCTGGTTCATCGAAACCAGCAGGTCACGCACGTCATAGCTGTTCTTCGACGACAGATCCCGGTTCCACTGCTGATCCATCGAAACATAGACTCTCGCATTCGCGTTCATACTCTTGATGCTGTTGTAAAAAACGCGCACCGCGTTCGCATATTCCCTCGCATAGGTATCCAGATCGACGTACTGCATATAATTCCAATCAGAACGGACGTTGACCTCGTTGCCGACAATCCAGTTCATGACAATCCCGTGGTCATTGTCCCGGTATCTCTGCGCCAAAAACGCGCCGACCGCTGCAAGCGTCTTCACGCCATCTGCTTCCGCTGCATTGAACGCATAATAATTAGCAGAGCCGCCCTGGGAAAGCGGATGGGTGAGCTCCGGATACGCGCTGCTCCTATTATTTAACAGAATCGCAGAAATCGTAATTCCCTTTGCCGTCAGTCTGGAAAAAATAGAATCATATTCCGCAATCCGCTGACCGTTAAACGCATAGGTTCTGCCGTCGTATGTATAATAAACCGTAGGGAACAGGCCGTTTGTCGTCTCCCCGAGAATATTTCCGACCGGAATATTGTACGCCGCATGGTTGACATGCAGCTCATCCAGCTCATCTACCCGAAGCGGATCTACTAAAATCCCTTTAATCGAAGAACGCTGCGGATATGCCGCCTGATAGGACGCAAGGGCCTCCGGGTTTGTCATATAGCAGGGATCACAGAGCGGAACATACGCATCCTTTAATTTTACCGCTACGACGAATTTCGACATCAGCCTGGAATCCACCTGATTTTCGTTGACATTTGCCGTCAGGGAAAATTCCTTGTCCTTCTGCACGGACGCGATCGGCTCTGCCCCGGCATCCAGCTCGGTATCGTACATGTTCATTTTGAGCAGGTAAAAATTATCATCATCGCTCGCCGGCTTTTCCTCCACCGACGCCTTTACCGAAAAGGTTCCCGTCCCCTGCACAATTTTGCAGGATTCCACTTTTACATAGCCGTCGATATTGTCCTCTGTCAGCTCGACAAGCATTTCGGTTTCCGTCTCCGTTTCTGTCTCCGTCTCGGTTTCCGTCTCCTGCGTCTCTTCTGTTTCTTCTATAGCAGCAGGAACTGTGCTTTCCTCTTCCGTCGTCGATTCCTGCGTGTTTTCCGCAATCAGCTCCTCTGTTACCCTCGTCGAATGCACCGCCCAGAATACCCCTCCACCGATCGCGCCCGCCGCTGCAAGCACCAGCGAAACATAAATCGCTGTCAGTTGTCTGACTGCTTTCGGATTTTTTCTTTTCCGGCTCCTTTTTTCTGCGTTCTGACTGTTCTGCCTCCCGTTTTTGTTTTCCTTCACAATACTCCTCTTTGCACCCATCCGGCTGCGGCCTGCTGCAACGGACTGAAACATGCGGCACTGAAAAAGTCGCGTCCTGCCATCGAAGCTGAGCCTTTCGCACAGCGCACATGTCATCCTTTTTTCCAAAAAACATCTGATTTATATCATAGCATCATCGAAATTGCGATTGCAACAGATTTTTGGGACAAATAGCATACTTTACGCCGTTTTTCCGGTATACAACTGCGAAGAACTGAATTTTTCGAAAGAATGTTTGAAAATAAATTGACTGAAAATACGGAAGATATTATACTATAGCCAGACAATACAATGCTAGGGTCAAAAGTTCTAAGCCCACATGAGCTTGCTCCTATGTGGGCGAAAAATCTTATGCCTCGGAAATATCAGCG
>ENA-ORUA01003447-ORUA01003447.1-human-gut-metagenome-genome-assembly--contig:-NODE-3447-length-10834-cov-3.268856_pt1 | contig 10834 bp, 10 predicted proteins | sample MGYA00242076_ERZ509201 | MGnify/ENA primary metagenome ERZ509201 (study PRJEB26280, sample SAMEA2338863) | human gut metagenome | biome: human gut; feature: human-associated habitat; material: faeces...
AGTAGGAGCGATGACAATTATTACAAGTGTCAGCCAGCTTGCAACATTACCATTACAGGGAATTTGTCAGGGCGGACAGCCGATCATGAGTTATAACTTTGGTGCAGGAAACAGAGATCGGGTAAAAAAAGCATTTTTTACACAATTTACAGCTTGCACCGTTTTTACGGGATGTTTCTGGTTGATGATGCTTCTGTTCCCGAAGGGATTTGCAGGTATTTTTTCGAATAACACAGAATTGATCACATATACTGCATGGGCATTGAGAATTTATATGGCGGGCATATTCTCTCTTGGCTTTCAGGTTGCCTGTCAGCAGAGCTTCATGGCATTGGGACAGGCAAAGGTCAGCTTATTGCTTGCCTGCTTAAGAAAACTGATCTTGTTGATTCCGTTGATCTTTATCCTGCCGCATTTTATCCAGAACAAAGTATTTGCTGTCTTTTTGGCTGAGCCGATCAGCGATATACTGGCGGCGGCAATCACAACCGCAACGTTCTTTCATCGATTTCATAAAATTTTAAATAGAAAATAGTTACAGTTCACTCGTGTTTTTTTGAAATTTTGGTCTGTCATACTGCACTGGTACACGAACCAGAAACTCCTTGACAAGAACCTCTATTTCCTGCTACATTTGGTATATAGACCAGATGAAGAAACCAAGATAGTCACATAGAATGAGGGCGGGGCAAATGGCAACAAGTTTAAGCGAACCAACAAAGAAACGCATCCTGCAGGTATGCGTAAAACTCTTCCTGGAGCAGGGGTACAAAAAGACAACTATGGCGGAAATCATCGAGAAGTCCGGCGTGTCCAGCAGCAGCTTCCAGAACATTTTCCGTGCAAAGGACGGCGTACTGACAGAGCTTGTGCAGTTCATGTTTGAGAATCAGTTTTCGATGGCAAGAAGTGCAGCGAGCACAAAGCTCCCTCCGGTCTATGTTTATGCAGTGGAAACGGCGATCCAGATGACACTTACAGAGCTGAATGAAAACCTGCGGGAAATCTATATTGAAGCCTATACCCAGAAGGAAGCCTGTGAATATATTCAGCGCGAAACAGCCAAAGAGCTGTATCAGATTTTCGGATCCTATCAGCCGGAGCTGGCAGCGCGTGACTTTTACGAGCTGGAGATCGGATCTGCAGGCATCATGCGAGGTTACATGGCGCATCCGTGTGATGCAGAGCTGACATTGGAGAAGAAGCTTCGCTTATTTTTCACGATGAGCCTTCGGGCCTATAACGTTCCAGAGGAAGAAATCGGGCGGGTGATTCGATTCGTGGAGGGACTCGATATCCGCACGATCTCTGAACAGGTGATGCAGAAGCTGTTCAAAGCACTTGCCATGCACTATGAATTTTCATTGCAGGGGATAATGTAAAAATGAAAAAGGAAAAGAGGGAGGAAACCCAATGAAGAGAAAAAAGCTGACAGCAAGTATGATCGCACTGGTCATGAGCGTAAGCCTGCCCATGACAACCTATGCCGCCAACTGGTATCTGGAAGATGGCAGCGTTACGGTAAACGCAGACAATTCCGGACAGACGGTAACGCAGGGCAGCGGCTCTGCCGTGCCGGATGAGGCTCCTGTGATTACGCAGCGGGAGAGCTCTGTAGAGACAGGAAACACAATTGCGATATCCACGTCTGATAATGCAGCTGCAAATGTGACCATTAAGGATATCAATATCAAAAGCAGCAATGATGCGATTGATGTGAAGGGAAGTTCCAGTGCCAACATTACACTGGAGGGAGACAACAAGATCTTCTCTGAAACCGGCTCTGCACTGCATGTTTCGGATGGCAATGTTACCATAAACGGAAGCGGTTCTCTGAAGGCCGAGATTCAGGATGAGCCTTTTGGCTATAACCATAATGCCAAAATCGGCAGCCATGAGAAGGAGGACATGTCCGGCAGCATCCATATTACAGGAGATGCAACCGTAAAAACAGATGGCAATATAGCACCGGACTGCGGCGGAGACGGAGCAGGCATTGGCACCGGCGAAAATGGGGAAATGTCCGGAAACATTGTCATTGACGGAAATGCGCAGGTTGAAGTATCCAGTAATGACAGGGGTGCGGGCATTGGCTCCGGCGATGATGGTAACCTAAGTGGTAACATTATGATTGGCGGGAATGCACAGGTTTCGGCAACCGGTGCTGAAGGCAGCGCGGGCATCGGCACCGGAGATGACGGCAATTTCACAGGCAGTATCACCATGGATGGAAACGCAAGGGTTACTGCCAAAGCAGGCGGAGATCACAATGGTTCTGACGGCTCCGGTATCGGCACTGGAGATGATGGGGATTTTACCGGGACAGTTACCATAGGCGGAAATGCTGCTGTGATTGCTGCAGGCTCGGATGAAGGCTGCGGAATTGGCTCTTCAGATGGTGAGAATATGAACGGCATCATCATCATTCGGGATCATGCAAAGGTCACTGCCTACGCCGGAAATCAGGGCGCAGCCATCGGTTCAGAGGATGAATGGGATATGACAGGAAAGATTATCATTGTCGGCAACGCCATTGTGAACACCGGAATGGTAGATGATGCAGGAAATGTTCTTTCGAACCGTATCGGCTATATTGGTGACGGGCAAGACTCCAACCATAATAGCAGTAAGGGACATTATATCCTTGGACCGGACGTAACAATCAACAGCCTGAACGGAAGTGACACAGAAGCACTGAAGCAGTACGTCAATATGCACCTTGACAGCGAAGGAAATCCGACGAACCTGACGGAACTGGATATCAGGATGGAAAATGGAGTTTTTAAGGCAGAAGCAACCGGCGCGGGCAGCGTAGAAAAGGTTCTCTACAATGGCAGCGAAACTGTACCTGTTGCTCCCGGAAGCTATCCGGTGACCTGCATAATCAAGATTGACGGAAGCGAAATGGAACTTCCGATCGGAACGCTGGTAGTACCGGAGCCGACATCTTCCGGTGAAACCGCAGCACCTGTGGAATACAGAATGCAGACATCTGCGTCAGAGCCGGTACAGGGAAATGGAAAAAGCACAGGATACAAGGCTCCCGTACAAGGACATTTTTATCAGGTAGTAGATCAGGACGGAAAAGATATGATTTTTGCTACCGCGCAGAAGAAAGACGTGCTGGCAATTGCGACGGATTCCGATTTTGCCATGCTGACGGGAAAAATGGTGGACATCGAAGCACTCAGGAAACAGGGCGTGAGAAGGATTATTTTCGCTACAAAGAGAGCGACCTCCACCTTCCTTCTTTCGGAGCTTCTTGAAAAGAGGGCATATGGAGAAACCTGGAGCCTCATCCACGATGGAGAGAACGTTGCGTTTACTGCAGTCGAAAAGATGATGGATATAAGCAGCATCCTTACCCGGCTGCAAACAAAATAAAACGGATATAACAGGTACCGGTATTTGAAAACCGATAGGACTGGAATGTGTGGAGACCGTGCTTTGCAGACTTTGCACAGATGATTTTCCGGTAAATTTTATAGAAGGATATCAAAGGAATCCCGGCAGTGGTCAGACAGCAGTCCTGACGCTGCCGGGATTGTTTTGCCCAAAAGTAACTGCAGGGGTGGATGATTGGACATTTGATATGGTATGATATAGACAAAGACATTGGAAACAATTTACAAAACGAATGGAGACTTTGGATCATGAATCTTGAATTTTGGATTCTGGACGGGATTCAAACCCTCAGAACCCCGGCAGGGGATGTGCTCATGCCGTTTATCACCAGCTTTGGAAACGGAGGTGTAATATGGATTGTACTTACAGTTATTTTGCTCCTGATCCCGAAAACGCGAAAAACCGGTCTGATCCTGGGAGCAGCATTGATTCTGGACGGGATACTCTGCAATCTGCTTCTGAAAAATCTGGTGAGAAGGATCCGTCCCTGCGATATCAATGATGCCGTCAGGCTTTTGATTCCGTATCCGTCAGATTATTCCTTTCCTTCGGGACATACTGCAGTGTCCTTTGCCGCTGCATCGGCGCTCTATTTTGCAGGGGAAAAGTACTTGTGGAAGGCAGCACTGGTTTTGGCAGCTTTCATCGCATTTTCCAGAATGTATTTGTATGTACATTATCCAACGGATATTTTGGGTGGAGCGCTTCTGGGAATCCTGTGCGGATATCTCGGATGCCGGATCGTGCAGAAAACAGAACAATATAAAAGGAAGATATAAGGCTATGAGGTATCAATTTTGGGGTTGGGAGCATGCAGATGCTCCGGCAATAACAGAAGAATATCCGGGGATCCAAAACCCGCGACAGCTGTATGACGCATTGTCGAAGCTCTGGTGTGCAGATACCTGTGCACCGCGGATGCGGAAAGATTGGACAAGTAAAAACCCTACCCTGGGGCAATGTTCCATTACTGCTTTTCTTGCTCAGGATATTTTTGGAGGAAAGGTATACGGAGTTTTGCGTCCGGGCGGGAATTATCATTGTTATAATGTAATCGGGGACTGGCGGTTTGACCTGACCAGTGAGCAGTTTGGAGGGGAAGCTTTGGATTATGAAAATAATCCGGAGCAGTTCCGTGAAGTACATTTTGCCAAAGAGGAAAAAAGGCAAAGATATGAAGCCTTAAAGGCTGCCTTAAAAGCGTATTGCAGCGCTGGAAACTGTGAAAACGAATTTTTGGATAAGCTTTTATAAGTTTACGATGCGGATGCATCAGAACGGGGGAAAAATGAAAAAGAGAAGGCTTATTTCTGTATTATTGTGCATTTCCTTAATTTTTGCCGGAGGCTGTGGACAAAAGACAGCAGAGAAACAGCCGGCGATACAGGAAACTGCAGAGCAGACAGCAAAAGAGACACACAAGGCAGAACGGGAAAACAAGCAGGAAACCGTGCAGGAAAACACGCCTGCAGACGAGCAGGAAGAAGCTGCCGCTGAAACTGGTGCAGCGACAGTTTTGCCAATGCTTGTCGATTATGATTATGAGGCAGAATATGATCAGGACAGCTATGAAACCCTCATCAGCATTGATATACCGAAGATCCTGGTTATAGAGGAAGGGCATGATGCTCTTTGCGCTTCCCTGGAGGAATGGAACCAGAAGACTTACAAAAGTCAGATGGGGGCCTACAAAAGTGTAATTTCGGATAACAGGGAGCTTTGGGATGAGGGAGTGGGAATGACAGAGCTTTCGATCGAAGGAAATATTACCTTCACCAGAGCCGATTCCCTTGTTTTGAGTTATTATATGGAAACCAATGAATGGCTGGGAGGTGCACATCCCTACAGCTTTAAGGAGACCTGTAATTATGACGTAAAATCCGGCGAGGATTTGAAGCTTTCCGATGTGGTGTCCGATTACGATACCTTTTATAAAGAGGTATGCGCAAAGCTGGAAGAAAGAAAAGACGAATACGGTTTCTATGAGGATTATCCGGATACCGTAAAAAATGTATTCTATGGCGATAAAGAGGAATGCGGGGAGCCGTTGTGGACGCTGTCAGGTGATGGCATTACCGTTTATTTTAATACTTATGTGCTGGCACCCTATGCGTCAGGAGAGCAGGCCGTAAGCTTGTCCTTTACAGAATATCCGGAGCTGATCCGAAAGCAATATCAGAAAAATTCGGATCAATGGGTGATTCCGATCGCAGAAGATGAAATCTGCCTGGTGGATCTGGATGGAGACGGTGCAGAGGAGGAAATTTCCTATTCTGCAGACCGGGATGAGTATGATTATGCGGACTCTATCGTGATTCACTGCGACGGCAACAGCTATGATACGGAGATGTTTATGGACTCCGATTATTATGGCGGATGTGGCTACAGCGCCTATGGATATCTGATCCGGACACAGAACGGGAAAACATGGCTGTATCTGGAAACAATGGGAGAAGGTGACGGTAAATATCTGCAGATTTTTGAACTGATGAAAAATGATCTGAGACTTGTAACAGCAGATTATCTTGGAATTGATCCGAATCAGCCCTTTGACCCGGAGAGCTTTGTGCTGAGCAAACGCTTTGATATTCTTGGAACCTATGAGGCTTACAAGAAATTCCATGTAGAGGAAGATGGAATTCCGAAAACAGAGGATTTGCTGTGGACAATTGTTTCCACTTATACAGACTGGAAAGTGGAGCTGACCTCGTCCATTGATATGGAGCTGTCTGTGCGGGAGGCGAATACAAAACGCGGCAGCGGACAGAAAGAGACGCTCCCTGCCGGAACGCATTTTGTCCTTCTGAAAACAGATGGCGAAGCATATGCGGAAGCAATGCTGGATGACGGACGAATTTGTGAGTTTGAGCTGGAGCATCCTTCCGAAGACGAGTGGGAAGGAAGAATTAACGGTGTTTCCATCAGTGACTGCTTTGAGTATGTGCCGTATGCCGGATAAAGGATCCGGCTCTGCATCAGGGATTTAAGGAGGAATTCATGTTTACGAGACCGGACAATACCTATAATGATATCAGGGAAAAGTCGCTGATGCAGTGGCTGGATGAAATGGAGCAGCATTCTGATGTGGCGGTGCGCGGCGGAGTGAAGCTGACCCGGGAATATGTGCAGCATCTGCAGGAGGAAATCAGACGGCTGGAGGAAGAAAACCGGCTGAAGGCGCAGTATCTGAAAAAAATGAAGGAGAAACACTGTAAATAATAATAGTAATAATTATTGTTATTATATTGACGATGGGATAGGATTCAGCTATAATACAAATAAAGAAATAGACGGGAGGAATCAAAATGAATAAAGAAGCGATGTATAAATTAAGCTATGGATTATTTGTTTTAACCGCGAAAGAAGGAAAAAAGGATAACGGCTGCATCATCAATACGGCAATTCAGGCAGCGTCTGCGCCGAATCAGCTGAGTATCTGTATAAATAAGGCGAATGCGACTCATGATATGATTGTGAACACGGGGAAATTCACGGTCTCAGTCCTCAGTCAGGCAGCAGATTTTGAGCTGTTTAAACGGTTCGGTTTTCAGTCCGGCAGGGATGTGGACAAGTTTGAGGGATACGAAGCCTGCAGGCGTAGCGAAAATGGAATTTATTATGTGACAGAGGGCACAAATGCATATATTTCGGCAAAGGTAGATCATATGGTAGACCTCGGCTCCCATACGATGTTCATCGGAGAGATCACGGATATGGATGTTTTGAGCAAGGATCCATCTGTAACCTATGAATATTATCTAAAGGAGATCAAGCCGAAGCCGGAAGCAGTCGGAAAGACTGAGAATGGTCAGACTGTGTGGCGCTGCAAGATTTGTGGATATGAGTATGTCGGGGAAGTGCTGCCGGAGGATTATGTATGTCCGATCTGCAAACACCCGGCGTCAGATTTTGAAAAGGTCGTTCGCTGAAAGATAGCGGAAGGAAAGCAAAAGTTGGAAAGATCAGGAGGAAATATCAATGGCGATAAATAGTAGAAAAGTAGCAATGGTAGGTTGCGGCTTCGTAGGATCGGCTTCTGCATTTGCACTGATGCAGAGTAAGCTGTTTTCTGAGATGGTGCTGATCGATGCGGATCAGAACCGTGCAGAGGGAGAGGCTCTGGATATCAGTCATGGGATGGCATTTGCAAGCCCGATGAAAATATATGCAGGAACCTATGACGACGTTTCGGATGCAGCCATCATTGTGATCACAGCGGGAGCGAACCAGAAGCCGGAGGAAACACGGCTGGATCTGATCCAGAAAAATGCAAAGATCATGCGGTCGATTGTCGGTGAGATCAAAAAGCGGGATTTTGAAGGTATTTTACTGATCGTTTCCAACCCGGTGGACATCCTGACCTATATTGCGCTGAAGGAATCGGGCTATCCCGCGAACCGAGTCATCGGCTCCGGAACCGTTCTGGATACCGGAAGATTTCGGTATGAGCTTGGCGAGCATCTGGGTGTGGACAGCAGAAGCGTGCATGCCTATATCATCGGCGAGCACGGGGACAGTGAACTGGCAGCATGGAGCGATGCCCGTGTCGGCGGACTGAAGATCAGTGATTTTTGCGAGCTGCGCGGACATTTTAACCACGAAGATTCGATGACGAGGATCTTCGATCATGTGAAAAACAGCGCATATGAAATCATTTCCAAAAAACATGCAACCTATTACGGCATTGCGATGGCGGTAGTCAGGATCTGCTCGGCGATCGTGCGGGATGAGAAGTCGATCATGCCGGTATCCAGCCTGATGACCGGAGAATACGGTCTCTACGACGTGGTACTCAGCATTCCGGCAGTGGTGGATGCAAACGGAATTGAAGCGGTTGTGCCGATCGAGCTGAGCGAAACCGAGCTCCTGGCGCTGAAAAAATCCGCAGAAATTTTAAAGGGCATTATCAAAGATAATGTATAACCGGGCAGTATTTGCCATTTTATGGCGGGATTTCCTGTGATATAATGAGCACAAGAGAGCGGGAACAGGCGAAGCCTGCTCATCGCGAACGGCGAAATTATTGAGTGAGCTGTGCTCACGATATAATGTGATAAGTTACAAAAGGAGACGGACAGGAGAGTTATACGGAGGGTGAAATACAATGGAGCACTTGAATAAAAAAGAAGAGATCTGCCGGAAAGTGGCGGAGAGCTTTCGGTTTGCAGGGAAAATTACAGAGATGAGTCCCTATGGCAGCGGTCATATCAACGATACATTCATGCTGACCTGTGAGCTTGAGGACGGCAGCAACAAGCATTATATTTTGCAGCGCATGAATGACGATATTTTCCGGAATCCGAAGGAACTGATGGAAAATGTTGTAAATGTTACAACGTTCTTACGGAAAAAAATTATTGCAGCCGGCGGCGATCCGGAGCGTGAGACACTTAACATTATCCTGACAAAGGATGGCGCGAGCTATTTACAGGATGAAACAGGTGATTATTGGAGAAGCTATGTATTCATTGATGATGCGACCTGCTTTGATCTGGTAGAAAAGCCGGAGGATTTTTACAACAGCGCGGTTGCATTCGGACATTTCCAGCAGCTGCTGGCAGATTATCCGGCAGCAACCCTGCATGAGACGATCAAAAACTTCCACAATACGGTAGACCGTTTTCACAACTTCTTAAAAGCAGTAGAGGAAGACGTGGTCGGACGTGCAAAGGACGTGCAGGCAGAGATCGAATTTGTCAAAGCGAGAGAGGCAGACTGCCATATCATCTGCGATGCGCTGGCAAACGGAGAGATTCCGCTGCGTGTTACCCACAATGATACCAAGTTAAACAATGTTATGATTGACAATAAGACCGGCAAAGGTCTTTGTGTCATCGATCTGGATACTGTTATGCCGGGAAGTGCGCTGTACGATTACGGCGATTCGATCCGTTTCGGCGCAAGCACTGCTGCAGAGGACGAGCAGAACCTGGATCTGGTATCCTGTGATATGAACTTATTTGAAATTTATACCAAAGGCTACACGGAAGGCTGTGCAGGCAGCCTGACGGAGAAAGAAATCCGCCTGATGCCGATGGGCGCGAAGCTGATGACGCTGGAATGCGGTATGCGTTTCCTGGCGGATCATCTGCAGAACGATATTTATTTCAAGATCCACCGTGAGAACCATAACCTCGACCGTGCAAGAACACAGTTCAAGCTCGTTGCGGATATGGAAGCAAAATGGGATCAGATGAATGCGATTGTGGAGAAATATCTCTGATGCCTGCGATTCATGTGATGATGAAGCCCGCATCCGGCCTGTGCAACATGCGTTGTCAATATTGTTTTTATGCGGACGAAATGGAAAAGCGCAGCCAGGCCTCTTATGGCATTATGAGCTTTGCCACGCTGGAAAACGTGATCAGGCGGACACTGGAATTTGCAGAAGGCTCCTGTACGATCGCGTTCCAGGGCGGGGAACCGACGCTGGCAGGGCTGGATTTTTTTCGGGAATGTATTCGTCTGGAACAAAAATATAATACCAAAAATGTTACGATTTCCCACGCATTGCAGACGAACGGCTATGGGCTGAATGAGGAATGGTGTCAGTTTTTTGCAAAAAATCATTTCCTGATCGGTCTTTCTGTGGATGGAATCAAGGCGACGCATGATCTGTACCGGAAGGATGCTGCAGGAAAAGACACCTATTTCCGCGTTTTGGAATCAGCGAAGCTTTTGGAAGCTGCCGGTGTGGAATTTAACGTGCTGATGGTGGTAAACGGCAAGACAGCACCGAAGATCCGCCGGATTTATGAAAATTTCCGGAAGCTGGGATTTTCGTGGCAGCAGTATATCGCCTGTCTCGATCCCATCAGCGAGCGCCAGGGGCAGGAGGAATATTCTCTTTCCCCGGAGATGTACGGAAGGTTTCTGATCGAGCTGTTCGAACTGTGGGATCTGGATTTACGGCAGGGAAAACAGCCTTATATCCGCCAGTTTGAAAATTATGTCGGGATTTTACTGGGACAGTTCCCGGAATCGTGCGAGCAGCGGGGCATCTGCAGCTTCCAGAATATCGTGGAGGCGGACGGCAGCGTGTATCCGTGTGACTTTTATGTGCTCGACGAGTATCGGATCGGAAATTTAAACGAGGATTCGTTTGAAACGATTCATGAGAGACGATTAAAGCAGGGATTTGTGGAAGCTTCCTGCAATCATACAGAAGAATGCCGCGCCTGTCCTTATTTCATGATCTGCCGGGGCGGCTGCAGGCGGCACCGGGAGCAGCCGGGAAGCAGGCCGGGAGAAAATTACTTCTGCCAGTCCTATCGGATGTTTTTTGATGCATGCCTGCCGAGACTGCAGGAGATCGCGGCAGCGATCCGCTCGCAGGGGCGTGTGTAATTGACGCTCCCTTCGTAGATTGTTACAGTTCACACGCGCCATTCGCAAAACCGCGTCTTCGACGCTCTCCGCTGCTTCGCAG